>JAABUO010009290.1_pt1 | contig 11019 bp, 12 predicted proteins | sample 5559291 | NCBI WGS metagenome assembly JAABUO01 (sample SAMN10711878, study PRJNA513372) | rock metagenome | isolation source: Antarctica rocks | place: Antarctica: Victoria Land, Finger Mt sud | reverse complement strand
ATGGGGAAGGGGAAGGGGGTTTTTATGGATTAAGGTGTTTTTGGGCCTGTGGGTTAGATTTTTGGGGGCAATATATGTTGTTGGGGTTTCTTGTACTGGAAGGTGCTTTTTGGTTTTTGGGAGGATTTGATGTGTAGAACAGAGCTGGAGCTGGGGTGTTCTTCGGTGCTTCGTTTGGGATTTTTGTGGTCCCCGGGTCCTTTCTATCTATTGTCCTAGGGTTCTTTTGGTTTTAAGCATGGTCAATGTCGATCTCGAAGCATCGCTTCTGTACCACTTTTTACTTGTTCACAGTATGGGCACAGTATTCGATTTAGCACGGTCGTTGTTGTTATCAAACCTCATTCCTAGATTAGAACTCGGAACGGTGTGGATCTATATATCAACGATCATAACATTTCTATTGGGTATATTCGAACTTGCGAAAAAGGACTTCTTGTGCCGGACCCTGAGCTCTTACTCCTACAGTAATCGCATTGCGGCATTTCCATGTCGTAGAGATGTCTCTCCAATTGCCCTTCGCCCATTCCCGATCCAGCGCTAGGGCTTCGCGAAGTAGAGAGGTTAGCTGACTTTTCATGCGGTAGGTTTTGAAGGCGGCTAGGTCGCTGCTTAACAGGGCTTTGGTAGATCGTAGGGGCGATAGGGTTTTCCTTAGCACTTTGGTGTCGTCCATGAGTTGCTCAAGATGAGCAGAGAGGTTTTGTCTTCCGTCGCTCAGATTCTGTATAGGGGAGAGAAAAGTTGTGTCTGGATTTTGAGCTTCGCCTGGGTTATCTTCCTTTGCCGCTAACTCAATCCCCACAATTACTTTCCCGGCAGCAGCCTTCCAGATCTCCGCTCTACTTTTGGGCTGTGTATTCGAACGATCAGGGGCTTTAAAAGTAAGGCTCTCCATAACAAGCTTCTGCATCTTAAAAGTCACGGCAGCCTCCATACAGGCAGATCTCCAAACCACTCTAGCAAAATTGTAAAAACGACCTCTCCAAGCCTGCTTGAAAAGCAAATCATACTCGTTCTGGCCAGGCCTTATGCCGTACTTGACCTCGAAATAATCTAATACGTCAATGGCAAGATCGTGAGCCCTGATTTCAAGGCAGTGCGTGAGAAGCGTCCTCAAAGATACACAATCCAAAGTAGTAATTCGTCGGCCTATTTCTTGAAGTACTTCGAAAGCTTCCGAAGCCGATCGTCGCATACCGACTTCATCCAACATGGAATTAGCTGCTGAAATCGTGAGCCAACCTGGTGCATACCGCGCGTCCATGTTTGTAAAGAAGGTGCTCATTTCGTTACAACCGTCAAGATGTTTGGCTACTTCATCACGAATTATTAGATCAACGACCTTCCTCATGGTAGAGTATCTATTGAGCAGTTTTCTTGCTCGCATCGCCTGTACGATTACCGCCCTTGCTTCACTCGAGTCGACAGCCATTAGAAGACTTGACCAAGTCTTTGATGTTGGGCTGCATGCCCTCTCAATCATATTCTGTAGGTGAAACGTAAAATTGTGAAGGTCTTTATTGGCAGCTGAACCTTGTAACATAACGTCGAAAGTCTCTGGCTGATTTCCAATATGCAGATCCTCCATACGAGTGTAGAGAAACCGGGCTTTTGAGAGCATGGCATGCTTGTAGAAGAAATGAAGGGCGACATTGCATGCCTTCGGACTTAGAAATCTCTTCGTATCTGTGTCAAGGAAAAGTCTCTCTAGTACACTTGCAACAGCTATGACGTGTGACTCTCCAATGCCATAGATTTGACGTTGCATTAATCGATCCACAGTAGAGCTTGTGAGATCTTCGACATAGTGTTGGAAGGCGACGAGTGACCAGTCCTGAGGTTTGGGAATCCGGTCTGCCCGCACCTGATGAATCTTTTTCCGGGTGCTAAACCAGACTGCCCGAGGTCGCCCCTTGCGAGCTTGCTCCCTGGTCTCGGCTTTGTAATGCTGCTTGAGTAGCTCAAGCGGTATTTGCCAATCTTGTGACCACGAACCTTTCTTTCTTCGGGTAATCCTTATGAGGTTTTTTCTTTCCCTATTATTTCGAAGTCTCTTGTTCACTGCATCCACTCGCTGTACATGCACAGATTGTTTTTCTGGCTCGTTTGACAACGCTTGCCCGGGATCTGTGAGCATTGACACAAACTCTTTCGTTCCTGGTAGTATCTTCGAAATATGCGTGGATTGCTTCCTAAGATTGGCTCCTGGTGGAGGTGCCTCTGAACGTAGCGAAAGGGTGTCCACGGACGTGGACTTAGGTCGCAGTATCGAACCTTCATTTCCATATCGCTGGTCTTTTTTTGCCCTTGAGACTACAGAATAGCTACGGAAGCCTGGGCAACTGATCTTGGAGAGTCTCCACCTTGGGAGTAGGTATAACAGCTCAGGTTGAGTGAGATTATGTATTGTCGGGAGACGACGCGCTCGGAGTGCTGGTAGGATGTCCCTGGGAGTCACAATCAGGTGCCCGATCGATGATCTGCGATTCCTATATAAATAGCTTCCCAGGGACATGTGCTATGAGAAGTGCATGTTGTGGATATTCCGTTGATGTTTCGTGGGTCGAGGAGGGAAGGGAAATTTTGAGACCCGAAGCTCTCGCGGCAAAATCCGAACCAATAAGGTGGAATCTACCAGGCAGCTAGCTTGCTATTCGAATACGCGTTGGCCAGTAGCTGCAACATTAAAGCACTATCGACACCTTCATTTTTCATGAAACCACGATTGCTACGACAATAACACCATCCAATCACACACATCAAGTACACAGCTAGTTGACCCAGTGTCTCAAGATGTCTTCTGGTTAGTAAACGAACAAAATTCTTCACTACCACGGCTAACAGCTTCGACATCCAGGTAGTGCCGGTTTCGATAGGCATATCACAATCTTCTCGGATCAGGGACGATTGTATCAAGTTGGTAGGCGGTCCAGACAAGGGTTTCTGTTCTAAGCAGACTTGACTGCCTTTAACTTCTCGATCTCTCCCAAGACAATAGCTTACGGCCATGTTTCTACAGAGTATGCCTTTAAAGCAATTACAGCAGCAAATATCACATCTGTCGGAGTCCGTGGAAAGAACTGTGCTGTAGTTCTATCGCAAAAGAAGGTTCCGGTTAGTGATCCTATTACCTTCACACATACATTCCGGAAAGGCTCTGATGGATGTTCCAATTATAGGACAAGCTGATCGACCCTTCGTCTGTCTCCCATATATTCAAACTCTCCCCCTCTGTGGGCTGCGTTATCACTGGATCAATAGCAGATGCTCGAGCTTCGGTCATGAGAGCAAGGGGCGAAGCTGCAGAATTTAGGTACAAGAATGGTTACGAGATGCCATGTGATGTTTTGGCGAAGAGATTGGCCAATATAAACCAGGTGTATACTCAGAGGGTGAGTAGTCGGTCATCTGGACACGTTACAACAACTAACACGAGAAGGCTTACATGCGTCCATTCGGTATATCAACAACGCTCATCTCCGTGGATTCCGAGTTTGGCCCCCAGTTATACAAATGCGACCCTGCAGGTTACTACGTTGGGTACAAAGCGACCGCGTCAGGTCCAAAGCAGCAGGAGGCATTGAACCATTTAGAAAAGAAATTGAAGAACAAGGAGTGTGCGGAGGGCAATTGGGAGGATGTTGTGGAACTCGGCATAGCAACCCTGAGCACCGTTCTCAGCGTCGACTTCAAAAAGGGCGAATTAGAGGTTGGAATCGTTGGTGGACCTAAAGTTGGCGGTAAGGAGGAGTCAGATCCTGGCTTTCGAGCGTTGACCGAGGATGAGATCGAGGAGAGGTTACAAGCCATCAGTGAGAAGGACTAGTGGTGCGTACTGTTGGTAGGAGAGTTGCGAATCGATAGGTGTTAGGTAAGGTAAGTACGATGCTCTGATACTGTTTCGTGCCTTATATTGCCTTTTACTGCTCGCGAATTTGGCAACTGACGGCATGCGAGCTGTCTATCCAGCTTAGCATGGGTTTGCGGTTAAAAAGCATCGGCGAATAGGAGTCTGCAATCCTCAGGCACACTCCAGCCTCCCCTAGCCGAATTGATGCAAATGAGGCTGTGTTTATCTGTGGCTTGACGACTTTAAGCCACTTCAACATAATAATTACATTAACAGAGAAAGTCCAACCGAGTGACCTCTGGTTTCGGAATCATCCCAGTGGACTGGTCCTATGAACGTATGAACATCTTCTCTACTTGTGTTCAGCTGCCATGTGTTTTTGCATTTTAGGTTCGTCTTGGTGAGCTAACATAGTCCGCCCCAATTATTTGGGTCGGGAACGTGCATGCGCTGAATTGAACCTTTCCATTTTTGTGCAAATATTGATGATTTCCAGCTCACTTCGTCAACATAAGCATTGAACGTTCCATTCCATTGCTCTTCCCAGACTATCATACTCATTACTGTCACTCCTGTTATGCCACCAGCTGCAGCTGCCATTTTTCGCTGGACCAATCATTGTGCAGGACCTGAGGGGAATGGAAATAAGTGAACCATGCGCAAGTCGGATATACTTCTCCTTGGGTTTTCCCCTTATACGGGCCTCATGATTTCATACAAAAGAGCCTCGACAGGCTGTTTTGGGAGGCGGAAGTCAACCGCAGAAGTCCTGGGATGCCTTTAGTAGCTGCCCGAAGACAGACCAAACTAATGGCTGACGGACGTGAGTCTACACCAGATGTGGACATAATCACCGACAGTAATAACTGACGTACTCTAAAGTCAACGAAGCACGAGCATTGAGAGTCGCCGAGGTCATGAACGGGTTTCACATCCTTCAGCGCGGCATCTCCGAAATACAAGTGAACGCACCTTCCGACGATTGGTATCGGGAAGGTTACGACATACTGCGACAGTGTCGCGCTGAGGGCCAAACAGTCCTGGCCGCGGACTATGTGCCCGATTCGCTACACGCCCCCAGCGCTCCCGGAGAGCAGGAGAAACGACAATTGCAACGGTGCGGGACATTCTCCTTCTTACGAGACCAAAGGCTAAACAATTCCCGCAGAGTACTGCTAGACGCCAGTGCCAGGCGATTCCAAGCCAAGAAAATCCACCTACGAGCATTGGCAGCTATGCGGTGGATCAATGGGCGTTATACCGTTCTTCAAGGACAGAAACCGCACCAAGGTCACGTAGCGGCATTGCAGCGTACAGACCAGGCCCTAAGAATGGTACACAAAGTCCATATGCTCAGGCAATCGCCTTGCTGACGAGTTGTATCCAGGAATTAGCTGCTGTAACAAACGAGAGGGTCTTCAACGACTTACGGATGGCGGACCTGCAAGCCGGCTACTACCTGCAAGACGACCCTTCCCTACCAAGAACGCTCACCTGGATAGATTCTCACTGATCATCCGCCGCGTACTCAAGCATCCTTATCCTCCCAATGGACATCTTCGACAGTCACACGGAGCTTTCCTTTATCTTCGAATTTTCTTTCGCACTGCGGTCCCTCTCCAACAGCATTATTCGGCGTTGCATCACCACCAAATACCAGAATTTCTTTAGCGACTGGTTAGACTGTTGGACCGCATACTTAGGTGTTCTGTGTCCAGGGGTCTCTCTTGGTACTGTTTGCCCTATTTGCTGGCAGGACCAGATCTTCAGATCTTACTTTTCCCCTATAAATCTCGACTATCCGATATCTTTTATCAGCCAATTCACTTACAACACCCAATCAAAGACATCCCTTTCATCACCGATATTGGCAAACATGAAAACAAGGACATCATGTTTGGGACATTATACTATTAGTGGCGATCATACATTCTAGCTGGCAAAGAGTGTATAGCCCTCGAATACAGTCTATTGAAAAGAGTGTTTAGGGAATATTCAGGAGTGATAAGAACGATACATATATCACTCCTTTATCGTATTTCTTTTCCTGCGACCACTCCAGGCTGATCTTTATAACACCCACGCTCCAGTGCTCCCAGTAGGCTTATCGCTACTCACGATATGATAACTTAGCACTGCACACAGATTCGATCATGCTCTAGGACGTATTTTCTATCTTCAGGAATACCTTAGCCGAATAGGTCTATTGGTGGTGGAACGCTGACGACGGTGTTCAAATCCATTGCAGGTTCGTATCCTATCAGCTATGTACCACATCTTATCGGACGTACAGGCTTACGCTTGAAAAAAATAGTGACCGCCATCTTTAATTCTTCAACAATGATGTCTCATGGAAGAAGATAGGATGTGCTGATAGGTATGTCTGGGTTGCAGTCTATTCCGTGCCCTCCACCCTCTTGGCACGCATGTTCGATAATCTATCTGTGACTCTGGCCCCTCTGGTGTCCTGGCACTCCCCACCCACATATTATTCTATGGTCAAGGTGCATTTAAGGACCTCAGCTTCATTATTGTTTATTGTAAGGAGGTAAACGGCATACATGTGCTTAACAGCGAAAGGATTGGTCCTCAAGAACACATTGAGTGGCATCTAAATTCTCTTCCTCTGCGAAATAGCCATCATTTCTTTGACCCATAGATTGTTTCTGCGTTAGAACTACCTCCCAGATTTACAAGAGTTCGGCCACGCCGACGTCGATGATGGATTTCTCTTCTACAACACTTTGGTGGTCTTCACCGTAGGGGGAAGATCGTTGACTAAATGATTGCTATAGCATGAAAGATCCGCAGGTAATCTGTCTTACATTGTCCACGCGTGTTTAGGTTCAGCTAAACAAGGGGACGAGCCTTTCCGAAGGGAAGAGCGGGCGGGTCGGATCTTTGGCGGAGGGAACACACCGTAGACATCGAGTCGTGAATGGCCGCCACTGTCGTTACGTGACTCATTTGTCTAATTCAGACTCCTTGTGAGCTTCTAATACGTTGAAAGGCTCTAAATCATACGGTCAATTGCTGCCATCACGACAACCAATGTATGTAATGGCGTAAGCTAAAGCAAGTCAGCGTCATCTGCCGACAAAGCACGACACTCTCGCCTCCGCCCCCACCACTCCGCCTTTACCTCCAATTTCCAACATCCAATCATCAGCAGAAGCAGTGAATCTGTCTTCAAGATGCTTTTGAGCTACAATTTGTGATGGCGTCGTACAAATCATAGAAATTGAACTACACAAAGGAGATACTCGACTGATAGGCAATACATGAACGGATCTGGAGGGCAAATCGAATCACCCGCGTTAAGGCGAAGCTTACGATTACATATAGTGTTAATTGCTTGAACAAATGTGAGGCTGATTGCGACGTTGATGTCGACAAAAGAAGACTCGCGAAAGACATGGAGCTTGGGAAAGGCTCAGCTCGAGGTCAACTCCGTTCCTGCCATTTCTTACAAGGCCGGATCGAACTTAACCCCTGAGGAATACATCTATGCATTCATTATTAGAAACAGGATATTATCCAAATAGGGTACTATTTACCAAGCTGAGGCCATGATGCACAGGTTTAATCATTGTGGTGCGGTCGATCCTTGTCTCGCGAGCTTTGAGTGCATCCTCGTTGTATGTGGGAAAGATATGATCTTGACACCATCAAAGATAAGGAACTAACGATGCAACAAAAAAGGTACCCCCAAAGCTGAAGTGAGCTGTTACATTCAAGGATCAAAAGCGAAAGGAAGCCTTTGCCGATCTAGATTTGCTTCTGAGATACGCTATACCCCAGTGTGGCCCCCAAACCACGTTATGCCGTCGTGGCTGCTTGCGGGATGCACGATGGTTCCACATACGCCGTCAATTCTGCAAGTTACCGGCAAGGCTGTCTCTTCTACGGGCATGGTGAGAGAAATTAGAGCGACCCTGAAGCGTGCAGAAGGGTCTTAGAAGCCAGATGTAGAGGCATAGGTAAGAAGAATAACCCGAATGTTTATCTTTAACTTTTTCACCCGTTTCTCTCGAGGACAATTCATGAGCTTGCTTACTAGCAATAATGGCGTACGATAATGGACCCTTGATTCTTGGGGTAACATGGATGGAAAGCGGTTTTACCGTCATTGCAATAGCTGTACGGTTTTTTGCCCGTGTCACTGTAACGAATAATGTCGGAATCGATGATTGGGTTATGCTTCTTGCTGTGGTACGTCCTTGTTATATGTTTTATCCTCTGGTGTTATTCTTCCATTCATTCAAGAGATTTGATAAACTGTATTATGCTGAATTCTTGCTTTCATGTTCTTTGAAGGACCTATCTAACCACTCAAATAGCTACTCCAATTGCTGAGCCAATCCTTCCTAACGTTGATGGTCCACTGGGGACTTGGACGACACATCAGCACGCTTTCGCCAGAACAGATCGTTGAATTTTTGAAATGGAGCTGCCTGTCCCAAATACCAGGGGTTCTATCGACGTCTCTCGCAAGGATATCTGTCGCCATTCTACTATGGCGACTCTTCGGTGTCAAGGCTTGGTTTCGATGGTATCTCTATGTGATGACGGCTCTTCTTATAGCAGTTTCTCTCACGCTCCTTACTGTCTGGGGTGCGCAGTGCAGGCCGATCAATGCTCTTTGGGGACCTGTACCGGGTGGGTCGTGCTGGAACCCTAACATCGAGTTGGCTATTACTCAGATTTTTCAATGTCAGTTTCCCCAAATCTATGTCTCCAGGGTGTTTACTGACTAGGTTTACATCTAGCTATCTGCACTGTCATCGACTTTACTTATGCTCTTTTTCCAATCATCGTCATCTGGCATCTTTCTTTAAAACTCAGGGTCAAACTAGTCCTAATGGCAGTCTTAAGCTTTGGCTTGCTGTAAGCTTCTTCTAAAAACCTACAGCGATTGAGACTAAAGCTAAGAGTATGCAGAGCTATGATCGCCTCAATCATTAAAACAGTGGAGGACTCAAAAATCCTAAACAGAACCGATCCTTCCTGTGAGCCCACTCCGATACCCTACGTCTTAAAATGTAGCTACTAACACAACACCAGACAACTTTACCAACGTAACCATCTGGCTGATGACCGAACAAAACCTAGTTATCATCGTTGGCTGTGTCCCCGTATGGCGCTCACTGTTCACCCGCAAATCCGACAAACATCTCGCCTTCAGTTCCCTGCTGTCAAAGTACTTCCCTCCTGTCCCGGAAATGCGGAAATCCGCTACTGCTGATTTGGAGGCTTTGCATGGCGTTCATGAAGATGACCTTGATTCAAAAGCGGAGAGTAACCCCGAAAGACGAAATGTTTCGAGCAGGGTAGAGAATTTGCCCATGCCGCATGATAGGGTTGAATTTGTGCGGAAGGACTCGATTGAGCTGCCGAGTCTGGATTTGATTGGGAAACCATCGAAGCGGACGGGGAGTCCGTGAAGTTTTTAGAAGGATCTGACAAGAAGTGGAATGGGTATGGCAGGATGGTTTGTATTGTAATCCATGGGAATATCGGCAAGAGAGTTTGGCGCAAGATATGGCATGGATACTTGGTGGGATTACATACGGTCTGGGAAGGGATTTGAGCACTAGAGGTGTGTATGAATATTAAGCTAGTAAGGCATATGGATATTGGCATTTGGGATTTGAGGCGCAGCGACTCTTAAGGATGGGCGTTTGGATGCATTGTAGTAAGGAAATTTGGGTTAGGCGCTCCACAGGATAGAGAGTCACTCTATACGTCTTCTATGATATAATGTGTTTACCTTAAATACCAATGGTCTACCTATCTCTTAACTCGATTCCTTATGTCTCTCCAACCACTCGCAATAGGGAAGACCATTCAACGAGTCCGAGGCGCCCAGGCGTGCCAGGTCCTTGCCAGGTCCTTGCCAGTAACCCTAATCGATAAGCGGCGGACTGATGGCGCAATTGTCGGAGTAGATATAGTGACATAATTATTCGACAGCTCTTCAATCTCCTCCCAGACTGGAAACCGCAGCTGTAGCTCTAATGAGCGCGCTGCAGCAATTATACAATACTTTTACATGGCATCATGGTGGTTATACTTGACCTTGATGAGGAGGCGTGTGATGATCATGGAGACCCTGTTACGTTTGCCTCTTCTCGATCATACCTCAACAGCTCTGTGACAACAACTCCCACATCTACAGAGGTCAAGACAGAAAGATTGAATCCCAATCTCAACGGCTTTTCTGCCGCCTTGGGTTGCTATCCGTGGGTCCCTAGATGGATCACTATCTATGGGAAATGAGCTAATCGCCATTTCTGTAGCATCGTCTCGCAGCTTGCCCATCACATCGACCTGAACACTCTCCATGCTCTTTCCCTGACATGCCGACAAATTCGTGCCAACTTGTTGCAGTATCGCCCACAGCTCGTACGACAGACCCTCCGCTGCTCGAACGAAGACCTCAATGCCCGTCATGTTTCCAGAGAACAAGTCAACGACCTAAAATGGCACTTCCTCGGCGGCTCCAACACACTCACCAGCGGTAAAGTTAGCCCATGCGCCAGAGACATGGTTAGCGACTGTCGTTCCTGTGGCCGAACCATATGCCGAGTAAACCCTCCAGCCATGATACCCCTCCAAGCCCCATATGCCCTAACCTTTTCACCATAGAATTGCACCCACAAGCCTCCTTCACCCTCTACTCTTCCTAACCGCCTTCGCCGCCTCTGCACATCATGCCTTGCTGCTCCGCTCTCCCATCTCACCACCCACGACCCTTGCACCTGTTCCGCGGCCATATACCTCTGCCACCCCTGTGGCACGTCGCTCGCCACATGCGACACGACTTACAAGCGCGTTTGGACATGGCGGACCCAATACAGCAAGCTCGGTACGGGCATAGGTGAAGGCAACGAGGGCGTGAAATGCTGGCGCGGGGAGCAGTGTCTGGCGGCGCATTTTGTGGAAGTGGAAGTAGAGTGCTCGTCCGCGGAAGAGGAGGAGGGGGCTGGGTACTGGAGACAAGAGGTTGAAGGGATCGGAGGGGTTGTCCGGAGAAAGGTCAGGCGGCGGTCGAGGGTAGGGGGCACGGTGAGGGAATGGGAGGATGAGAGGGAAGGGGTGGATGAGGTCCTGGGAAGGGAGAAGAGGGGGAGAGAACGGGCGTGGTGTGGATGGTGTGGGAGGGT
>JAABUO010009289.1_pt1 | contig 11020 bp, 9 predicted proteins | sample 5559291 | NCBI WGS metagenome assembly JAABUO01 (sample SAMN10711878, study PRJNA513372) | rock metagenome | isolation source: Antarctica rocks | place: Antarctica: Victoria Land, Finger Mt sud | reverse complement strand
CGGCGACGTCCGAGAGGGTGAGGAGGAAGTGGTACTGGTTGTAGTGGTGCGACTTGTAGAGGGCATCGGCCTCGCGGACGAGGTTTGAGATCTCGGCGAGGAGAGCAGGGCGGAGGTCGGAGTCTTCGGGGGCATCGGAGACGACGTCGATGAAGTGAGCGGGCTTGATCTCGGGGGCGAGGGGGAACTCGTGGAAGTACTGGCCGGCGATGACAGGGGAGTCTTCGAGCTGCTCGACGTTGGTCGCGGCAAAGTGGGTTGTTCCGCCGGCCGGGTGCTGGGCGTTGTAGCCGTCGGTCGGGGTGAGCGCGGTGCCGATGCCCCAGCCTTTGGGAACGGTGACGGAGGGCTGGATGGGGATGTCGCGGACGGGGATGTTAGCGGGGTAAAGGAGGAGCTTCTCCCACTCGAGGACGGCCATCTTTTGTGAGAGGCGGGCGGTAACGATGCAGTCGAGGTGGGCATGGAGGGTGGTGACGCCGACGGGGACGGTGACGTGGAACTCGTAGAGGTCAGCATCGTCGCGGCGCCACTTCAATGTCTGGCCGTTGGCTGTGAAGAAGACGCCGGTGATGTCATCCACGGGGCCGGTCGGGCGATGGTTGCCGGGGATCCACTGAGGTGTGGTGAGCGAGACGATGCCGGGTTTGACGGGGATGTCGACCTCGGCGTGGTAGAGCTTGCGGGGCGCGTCGGAGAGATCGGCGGTGATGAGGATGGGGGCGCGCTGGGCGAGGAGACTGGAGGCGGTGAGAAGAAGCGGCGCGGCGGCGAGCAGGGCTGCGGGGCGGAAGACGATCATTGTGAGCGGGAGACCTCTGTTGTGCAATTTTAGCGGGGTGTGGCCTGGGTTTGCATGAGTGCCGGTGCTGGACGAGATCCAGAGGTCTCCACAGCGCAAGCCAGGTTGGAGCTTTCCGTTGCTTCGGGGCGAGATGACAGCGTTTCGAGCAGGGCTGTGGGCGGCCCTGTGGCGGGGTTAGAGGCAGGTTCCTCGCCCTCGCTCAGAATGCCAAAATAAGACGAGAGGAACGCGTGCTAGAGAGCGGCTTCGATCGCCTTGGTGATGCGGGGATCGTCTGGCAGCATGTCCGGAGCGAAGCGAGTGATGACCTCGCCGCGGCGATCGATGAGGAACTTTTCGAAGTTCCAAAGGATACCGGGTTCGGGGTTTGTAGCGGCGTCGGTACCGGTGCTCGAGAGGAAGCTGTCGAGATTGGCGCGAAAGCCGGGATCGTTGATCTGCGCGGAGGGCTGCGCCTGGGTCAGGAGCTGGAAGAGCGGATGGGCGGCGGCTCCGGTGACGGGGATCTTGGCAAACAGAGGGAAGCTGACCGAGAAGCTGGTGCTGCAGAATTTCTGGATCTCCTGGTTGGATCCGGGCTCCTGGCCACCGAAGTCATTGGCGGGAAAGCCGAGGATCTCGAAGCCGCGCTGCTTATACGTCTGATAGAGCTTTTCGAGGCCTTCGTACTGGGGGGTAAGGCCGCACTTCGAAGCGACGTTGACGATGAGCAGGACCTTTCCCCGAAGATCTGCAAGGGAGGTCGCATCGCCGCTGATGCGGTTTACCGGAAGGTCAAAGATCGAGGTAGCTACGGGCATTTGTGAGGACTCCTAGGGGGCTTGTTGAGTCTATGGCGATTATAGGTGCTCATTTTGCAAGATAAGCGGAGCGGCAGTTAGGCCGGAGATATCATCTGACCTGCTATGTCTTTCAGTGACGTTTTGTTTGGGAAGCCACTTGCCACAAGCGCGGAGCACGACGAACATATCGGGGTTTCGGCTGGTATTCCGATCTTTGGCCTTGATGGGCTGACGAGTGCGGCTTACGGGCCAGAGGCGGCGATGACGCTTCTTATCCCGCTTGGCATCATGGGCGTGTCGTCGTACCTCCTGCCAGTATTTACAGCGATTCTTATTCTGCTGGTCATTGTATTTTTCAGCTACCGCCAGACCATCATCGCGTACCCGAATGGCGGCGGAAGCTACACGGTAGCGAGTGAGAACCTCGGCAAGGGTGCCGGCCTGCTGGCTGCGGCAGCGCTGATGATCGACTACATCCTAACCGCAGCGGTGGGGATCTCGGCAGGTGTGACGGCGCTGGTGAGCGCGGTTCCGGGCCTCCACCGGCACCAGTTGGTGATGTGCCTTCTGATCCTGGCGGTGTTGATGATCGTAAACATGCGTGGCGTACGGGAGTCCGGTGTGGCCTTTATGTTGCCGACGTTTCTGTTTGTCGGCACCCTGGTCGCGACGATTGCCGTGGGTGGCTTCCACGTCTGGCAGACGGGCGGACATCCTGTACCGGTGATGCCGCCGCCGCCGCCGGTTGCAGCGTCGATGGGCGCGATCACGCTTTGGCTTCTGTTGAAGACCTTTGCGAGTGGATGCGCGGCGATGACGGGAGTGGAGGCGGTATCAAACGGCGTAACAGCCTTCAAGGAGCCACGCGCCAAGAACGCGAATATAACGCTGACGGTCATCATTGTGATCCTGATTGCGCTGCTGTATGGGATCTCGTACCTGGCCAAGGCGTACCACCTGACGGCGATGGATCCGGACTCTCACCATTACCAGAGCGTCGTCAGCATCCTGGTGGCGGCGGTCTTCGGGCGCGGCTGGTTCTATTACCTGACGATGGCAAGTGTGCTGGGGGCGCTGAGCCTAAGCGCGAATACGGCCTTTGCAGGGCTGCCGCGGCTGGCGCGGGCGATTGCGCTGCAGGATTACCTCCCGCACGTGTTCGTCCTGAAGGGACGGCGCCTGCTGTTCTCGCACGGTATCTATGCGCTTACTGGATTTACGGGACTGATTCTTATTCTGTTCGACGGCGTGACGGATCGGTTAATTCCGCTGTATGCGATCGGAGCGTTTTTGGCGTTCACGCTCAGCCAGGCGGGGATGGTGATGCACTGGATAAAGGAGAAGGAACAGCCGGGCCGAGTGTTGAAGATGACAGTTAACGGCATCGGTGCGATTGCCACCGGGCTGACACTGATCGTTGTTCTGGTCGCCAAGTTCATGACGGGAGCGTGGGTGACTGCGATCCTTGTGCCCTTGCTGATTGCGATCATGATGGGCGTGAAGCGGCATTACACGCGAGTCAACATGGAGATGTCGGACAGGACGCCATTGCGGCTGTCGGGGCTGCAGGAGCCGATCGTGGTGATCCCAATGGCGCGTTGGGACAAGATCACGGAAAAGGCGATGCGGTTCGGCCTGTTGCTTTCGAAAGAGATCAAAGTAGTGCATATCCACTCGGAAGATACCGAGAGGGATGAGGGCCTGGAGGCAATCTGGGACGACCTGGTGATGAAGCCGATTCGCGAGAAGAATCTGCAGGAACCTCAGTTGGTGACGATACCTTCAAATTTTAGGTACGTGATTTCACCCCTGATGGATTACATCCTGAAGCTGGAGGACGAAAACCCGGGGCGCAAGGTGGCGGTGCTGCTGCCGGAGCTGGTGGTGCGGCACTGGTGGGAGAATCTGCTGCATAACCAGAGGGTACAGCTGCTGAAGCTGCTGCTGCTGCTGCGAGGTAACCAGAGGATCGTGGTGGTGAATATCCCCTGGTACCTGTAAGCGCAGTCCACCGCCGGCGGCGGCTTATCCAACGTTTTTGCAGGCCGTCTCAATGAGCCGATTGGCCTCTTCGGGGCCTTTCGCGCCGAGGATGCGGTAGGTCTTTCCGCCGAGGACACGAGGGTAGTTCGCGAAGAACTCCTGCATGTGCCTCAGCATGGGCGGGGGCACGTCGTCCACGGTTTTGAAGTTCTCGAAGGTGTCACTGGCTGAGGCGACGGCAAGGAGGCGGTCATTGCGCTGGGTCTTGCCGCCGTCGAGCTCGTCCCCGCCTTCGATCACGCCGAGGAGGCGGGCGTCGAGGACGCATCCTGGAAACGCGGGCTCATCCATGAGCACGAGGACGTCGATGGGATCGCCGTCGTCGGCGAGGGTGGAGGGGACGAAGCCGAAGTCGTAGGGAAAGACCATGCCGGAGGGGAGGACCTTTTTGAGGACAATGACGCTTCGGTCGTGGTCGAAGGCGTACTTGTTCCGGCTGCCTTTGGGGGTTTCGATGACGACCTGAAGGATCTTGTCCTTGTTGTAGGGTGCGATGGCGCTGGGGTCGGCCAGGGCGGTGTTTTGTTGCGGCATGAGATCGGCTCCTAGGGCTTCGATGCGTCTTATGCGCCGGGTAGCTGGCCTGGGGAAGGCTTGCCCCGGATTGGCACGATGACACCGGCCGGGACCGAACCTGATACCGATCCCTGGTGACGGTCCCTGGTACCGACTCAGTGTTGGGGTCTGCTGATGCTTGATATGTCGATGCTAGAGGCTGGGTGCGTAGAGATGGGAGTAAGGGGTTGGGAGGGAGGCGCGGTGATCTCACGAAGGCGGGTGACCGCGGCGGAGATGATGCCGAGGGCTTGGTCGATCTCGGCTTCGGTGTTGAGGCGCGAGAGGGAGATGCGGATGCTGGCCCGGGCGCGTTCGTCGGGAAGGCGCATGGCGGTGAGGACGTGCGAGGGCTCGGTGGCGCCGGACTGGCAGGCGGAGCCTCCGCTGACCGCGATGCCCTTGAGATCGAGCGCGATGACGAGGGCTTCGGCGTCGACGCCTTCGAAGTAGATGTTGGTGGTGTTGGGTGTGCGGGCTTCGCCTGCGCCGTTGACGCCGGCATGCGGGATTGCGGCAAGGAGGCCGACTTCGAGGCGGTCGCGGAGACGGGCGAGATAGGTGGGACCGCCGGTGGCGTAGTCGTGCGTGAGCCAATTGGAGGCGAGATCCGCGGCGCGGCCGAGTGCGACGATGCCGGGGACGTTCTCGGTCCCGGCCCGGCGCTGGCGCTCGTGGGATCCGCCGAAGAGCATGGGGGAGAGCTGGAGCTTGCGGCGGAGAAAAAGGGCACCGACGCCCTTGGGCGCGTACATCTTGTGGCCGGCGATCGTGAGGAGATCGCAGCCTAGATCGGCGACGTCCAAGGGGAGCTTGCCGGCGCCCTGGACGGCGTCGGTGTGGAAGAGGGCGCCGGCGGCATGGGCGATGTCAGCGAGCTGGCGAATGGGCTGAATGACGCCGGTCTCGTTATTGGCCAGCATGATGCTGACGAGGCGGGTGTTGGGACGGAGGGCGGCCTGGAGGGCGGCGGGCTCGACCACGCCGGATGGGGTACAGGGAATGAAGGTGACGTCGACCTCCTTTTCACCCAGGACTGTGTCGTGTTTTCCGAGAGCTTCGGCGGCGTTGAGAACGGCGTGGTGCTCGATGGTGGAGGTGATGAGGTGGTCGCCTGCCGAGAGCGTACCGAAGAGCGCGAGGTTGTCGCCTTCGGTCCCGCCGGAGGTGAAGATGATCTCCGAAGGACGGCAGTGCAGGAGGCGGGCGACTGACTCGCGGGCGTGCTCCACGGCGGAGCGGGCGTGCTGTCCCTGCCGATGGACGGAGCTGGGGTTGCCGAAGTGGGTGGTCCAGAAGGGGCTCATGGCGTCGACGACCTCGGGGAGCAGAGGCGTGGTGGCGTTCGCGTCGAGGTAGATGGCGGCCATGAGGCAATTCTAGTGCCCGGTGTGGAGCTGGGCCGCGCTGCCAGAGGTGAGGGGGACGGGACCGGGCGGGGATGGAGTGCGGTGGTGCCGAGTGGGTTCGAATCTGGTAGGCTGGGCGCGGTCAGTAAGGAGATAGCAAGGAGATGAAGATGAACTCTGGTTTGCGGTCGATGGTGGTGGTGTTTGTGGGATGTTATGGGATGGGCGCGCAGGCGCAGATGGGTGCGGCGGGAGTGAAGGCTCCGGCAGTTATGGTCTCTCCGGCAAAGAGCTTTGACGCGAGCCTCAGTTCCTTCGAGACGGAGATGATGGGCGTGGCGAAGGCGATGCCGGCGGAAAAGTACAACTTCGCGCCGACCGCGGAGGTCTTCAAGGATGGCCAGGGAACGGACTTCAAAGGCGTGAACAACTTCAGCGGGATGGTGAAGCACGTAGCGCAGGCGAACTACTTCTACGGTGGAGCCCTGAGCGGTTTGAAGCCTGAGGTGGATGTGAAAGCGATCGGGGACCTAAAGGGCAAGGACGAGATTGTATCGGCGCTGGCGGCGTCGTTTGGGTTTGCGCACAAGGCAATGGGTACGTTGACGGCTCAGAATGCGTTTGAGGGGGTCAGGGGCGACCAGACGCGGGTGAGCATGGCGGGCGGGCTGGTGGGGCACGGTTTCGATCACTATGGGCAGTTGGTGGAGTACCTGCGTATGAACGGGATCATTCCTCCGGCGAGCCGGAAGTAGGATTTCTGGTGCGGTCGCGCCTGCGGTGAGGTGTCGGGGTGCGTGGGCTGGAGTCTGTTGTAGAAATGCAGGTCCCCCCGCTCCTGACTGAATGACAATCAACGAGGCGACTGAGCGAGGCAACCAAGAAGGTGACTCTTGAGCAGATTAAGAATGCTGCGCCCGTCCTAAGACCCTAGCGCGCGGCGATCGGGATGTAGGGCGCGGGATAGGCGGGGCCCTGGTAGTCGGCGCGCGGGCGGATGAGGCGGTTGTCGTCGTGCTGCTCGATGACGTGCGCGGCCCAGCCCGAGATGCGGCTGATGGCGAAGATGGGTGTGAAGAGGTCGATGTCGATGCCGAGCGTGGTGTAGGTGGAGGCGGAGTAGAAGTCCACGTTAGCATTAAGCTTTTTTTCGGACTTTACGAATCCCTCTATCTGCCGCGACATGTCGAACCATTTGGTACTGCCGGCGGATCGGCCGAGGTCCTCGGACATGCGGCGGAGGTGGGTCGCGCGCGGATCTTCGGTGTGGTAGACGCGGTGGCCGAAGCCGGAGATCTTTTTCTTGGCGGCGAACATCTGCCGGACGTGCTCGACAGGATCTTCGCCGGCCTTCTCGATGGCGAAGAGCAGACGCATGGTGGCCTCGTTGGCTCCGCCGTGGAGCGGGCCTTTGAGCGCTCCGATGGCCCCGGTGATGGCGGAGTGGATGTCGGAGAGGGTGGCGGCGATGACGCGCGCGGCAAAGGTGCTGGCGTTGAGCTCGTGATCGGCGTGGAGGATTAGCGCGATGTCGAAGGCCTTGGTGGCGGTCTCGGAGGGCTTCTCGCCGTTGAGCATCCAGAGGAAGTTGGCGGCGTGCGAGAGACTCTTGTCGGCCTCCACGACGGGCCTGCCCTTGCGGATGCGATCGAAGATGGCGACGATCATGGGGATCTGCGCGGTGAGGCGGAAGCTCTTGCGAACGTTTGCGTCGTGGGAGCTGTCCTTCTCGTCGGCGTCGTAGATCGAGAGGAGGGAGACTGCGGTGCGGAGGACCTCCATCGGTGTGGCGGCCTGGGGCACGCTGCTGAGAAGGTCGATGATCTTGGGGTCGAGCTGGCGGGCCTGGGCGAGCTCGGAGGTGAAGGTCTTGAGCTCCCCGACGCTGGGGAGTTTGCCGAACCAGAGGAGATAGGTGGTCTCCTCAAAAGTGGAGTGATCTGCGAGCTCATGGATGTCGATGCCACGGTAGGAGAGGACGCCGGCGTCGCCATCGATCCAGCAGATGGAGGAGGTGGTGGCGACGATGCCTTCAAGACCTTTGGGTGCGGTAGCAGCAGCTGGCATGCGGGTCTCCGGTGGGTCCGACTTATAAGTACATCGTTTATAGAACAGCGAAGAAAGGGTTGTCACACGCGTCGCGCGAATATCGGCTGGCCGTGCGAATGTGCGAGGACAAGCTCAGGCGATCGGATCGAGGATGAAACGGCCGGGGGCGAAGGGGGCGAGGTCGATCTCCGGCTGCTCGCCAAGGATGATTTGCGTGAGGAGGTGCGCAGTCGCCGGGGCCAGGAGGATGCCGTTGCGAAAGTGTCCGGTGGCGAAGAGATGATGGGGGTTGGAGATGTCTGCGCCGAGGAGGGGGAGCTCATCACGGGTAGCGGGACGGAGGCCGGCCCACTGCTCAAGGACGGGCGCGTTGGCGAGGGCGGGAAGGAGGTGCACGGCTCCCTTGCGGAGCCGTTCGATGTCGGAGGCATGCACCGTCTTATCGAAGCCAGCTTCCTCGACGGTCGCGCCGATCACAGCGCGACCTGCGTGTGGGCCCGTGATCCGGGGAACGACGTACAAATCGTCGGTACGGAGGACGAGCCAGAGAGGCGAGCTCTGCGGCAGAGCGACTGAGAGCATCTGTCCTTTGCGCGGTGTTACGGATCCGGGGCGGGTGACGGCCCAGGCGCCGGTGCAGTCGACGAAGTGAGCGGGATGGAGGCGATCGTCGCCGATGATGACGGTTAGGTCCGAGCCTTTGCTCTCCACTCCTAGCACAGGGCTGTCTGTGAGGAGTTCGATGCTGGTGTTGCCGGCTGCGGCGAGGAGAGCGGACGCGAGCTGACGGGGATCGATGGAGTGCTCGTCGACGAGCGTGATGGGAAGGCTGCCGAGGTTATGAGCGGGAAGAAAGATATCGAGATCGGAGCGCGAGATGGAGTTGACGGAGGGGATGGCTGTCGCCTGAAGCGTGAGTTCGGTCTGGAAGGGAACTCGAAGATCGGAGAGGTTCGCGATGTGGTCGAGGAACGCAGGATAAAGGCTGAGGGAGAGATCCGAGAGCGGCTGGAGCAGAGGTGGGTTAGACGGATCCTTGCCGGCGAGCATACCGGCCGCTGCCAGGGAGGCTTCGCCGAGGGCCGGACCACGATCGAGGATGATGACGCGGGCTCCTCGGCGGGTAAGCTCAAGCGCGAGCGAGAGACCGATGATGCCGGCTCCGGCGATACAAACATCGGGATGCCCCATGAGCCGAGTTTAGTGGACATGGGGATGGGACGCGAGGCGATCGCTCTTAGAGCCACTCAGGCTCAGGTCGCCTACCGGAATCGATCGACGGTCAAGTTGCAGGGGTGAAGAGGGCGACGAGAGACGATGGCAGTGCAGGATGGACGTCAGCCTGGACACCGGAAGATCCAGAAGATGCACGAGAAGCTGGTGTAAGCCGGTGCAGTTGTACACGGGCAAAGGCCCGGCTCTCCAAGCTGGTGACTATGAGCGAGAACTTTGATTGAGAACGAGGTCTGGGAGGATTTGTTGATGCTGAAGGACTGCTGTAGCCGCGCAGTTTCGTAGCGGGATGAGCAAACGCAGTGAGGGGGACGCTTTTGGCGTCCCCCTCACTGCGTTTGCCTGTTTGGTTTGCCGCTGATTGCCTACTTCTTTGTGGCTTTCTTGGCGGGCTTCTTTGCTTCCTTCTTGGCTGCCTTCTTCGTTGCCATTGTCTATTCTCCCTAGAGACTTGACATCGCTGCTGCACCTGGTGCGTTGCAGCTAACGAGGGTATAGATTTCCCAAAGATCAGTGTCAAGAAAAATCGAACGTTTTGCGTGCTCTTTTTTCAGACGTTCAGCGCGACCGAATCTCCCCGAGCACCGTGCGTGCATCGAGAGCTTTCGTGAGCGAGTCTCCGACACGCGCGGGAGCTTACACTTGGGCGTTGGTGCGGGCGAGATTCCGTTCGAAAAAGAAGCGAGGAGATGGGATGCGAGACGTAGTGATTGTGAGTGCGGTGCGAACGCCGGTCGGGAAGTTTCAGGGTGCGTTGAGCGAGATCAGTGCGGTCGAGTTGGGCGCAATTGTTGTACGTGAAGCGGTGCGGCGCGCCCGTGTCGCGGCCGAGAGTGTTGATGAGTGCGTGATGGGATGTGTGCTGCCAGCGGGGTTGGGACAGAACCCGGCGCGGCAGGCAGCGTTGCGCGGTGGTCTGGCGGATACGGTGAGCGCTCTCACGATCAACATGGTTTGCGGAAGCGGATTGAAGGCGGTGGCGCTGGCGGCGCAAAGCGTGATGACGGGGGCGGCGGAGATCGTCGTTGCAGGTGGAATGGAGTCGATGTCAAATGCGCCCTACCTGCTGCCCCAGGGGCGAAAGGGATTTCGCATGGGCGATGCAAAGGTGGTGGATTCGATGGTGAACGACGGTCTGTGGTGTGCGTGCGACGACCAGCACATGGGCATGACGGGGGAACTGGTCGCCGAGAAGCACTCGATCACGCGGGAGCAGCAGGATGCCTATGCGCTCGCGTCGCACCAGAAGGCTGTGGCGGCGTGGAAGGGAGGGCGCTTCGATGCGGAGGTGGTGCCGGTGATGTTGCCGCCGAAGAAGAAGGGTGGGGAGGCGGTCGAGTTTCGGATGGATGAGAGTGTGCGAGAGGACGCGTCGCTTGAGGGGCTTGCTGGATTGAAACCTGCTTTCAAAAAAGAGGGTGGAACGGTGACAGCCGGGAACGCTCCCGGCGTGAACGATGCCGCCGCAGCGGTGGTGGTGATGTCAGCGTCTCGCGCGGAGGAGTTGGGGATCAAGGCGATGGTGACGATCCGTGCGCAGGCAACGAGCGGAGTCGCGCCGAGATGGGTGATGCTGGCCCCGGTGACGGGTGTTCAGAAGGTGCTGGAGCGGGCGGGATGGTCTGCGGACGAGGTGGACCTGTACGAGCTGAACGAAGCGTTTGCCGTGCAGGCTCTGGGCGTGACGAAGGAGCTGGGTCTCTCGCTGGAGAAGGTGAATGTGAATGGGGGAGCGGTGGCGATCGGTCATCCCATTGGAGCGAGTGGTGCCCGAGTGCTAGTTACTCTTGTGCACGAGATGATCCGAAGGGACGCGAAGAAGGGTGTGACCGCGTTGTGTCTGGGCGGGGGGAACTCGGTGGCGATGGCATTGGAGCGGTGATCTGCGACTAAGACCGGTCGCGAGCGGTGTGCCGGACAGCTTTGACGTAGAGTTTGTCTTCCACGATCTCGTAGACGGCGACGTAGGGCCAAGGAGCGAAGACGATTTCGCGGGCGGAATCTTCCTCGCGCTTGCGTCCGCGAAAGGGCAGGGAAGGCGGGCTCATCACTGTGTCGGAGATCTCTTCCGCGACGCGGCGTGCTGCTTCGGGGCTGTCTTCGCCAATGTGCCTGACTATGGAAGCGAGATCGTCCGCGGCTCCTTCGGACCAGATCACTCTCATTTATGGCGCAGGAGCTGCTCGATGCTTGCGACGACCTCT
>JAABUO010009288.1_pt1 | contig 11020 bp, 14 predicted proteins | sample 5559291 | NCBI WGS metagenome assembly JAABUO01 (sample SAMN10711878, study PRJNA513372) | rock metagenome | isolation source: Antarctica rocks | place: Antarctica: Victoria Land, Finger Mt sud | reverse complement strand
CTTCGTTGCTGGATACTGTTTTTTTTAGCTAGCGATTTTGCTGGTGCGAGGATGGGGTCTGGGGGGGGTTAAACTCTGATAGTATACTTTGTACAAGGACTATGTGAGTGGGACTTGCGATTCCTACGCTGTCAAGGAGCGGGATGGAGGTGTCAAGGCGGACAGGGACACAGACAGTATTCATATAGATGCCGAGCTACTCAGGACTTGAGAAGAGCGAGGGAGGTGCAAGAAATTTACTATAAGCAGTTGCGGAGCTGATAAGTGATTGGACAGAGAAAGTGAAGTATGAGTAAAACGCTTCAACAGGTGTAAGAGAAGAAAAGCTTCAAGAGGGATCTTGGAATCTAAAGATTTAGCAGATCTGAAGCTGCTACTACTTTCCTTTATTGGGACAGCCTTTACAAAAATCTCTTCTACATTGCCATTTTTATATTTTACATGGCTCTAGAAATCAGAAACAGCATATTCCTAGTATTGGTCGCCCTGGTGCAGGAGAGAATCCACAAATCTCACATATACATACATACAACCTTTAAGCAGCCGCCGTGGGGTTTTCGTCCAAGATTCGAACTTGGAGATAACCGTGGGTGCCTAAGAAGGTCAGACTTACCGGGAATGCATATAGCCACTAGAAAGTAGGGAGAATTCACTTACCATGAGGTGTGGAAAACCCTTCCAATCCCACTCGAACACACATGGCGTCGATAGCTACTGCGGCGAGCCATAATTGCCACCAATTGCAAGAATCGCTCCGTGCTTCAGTCGTGACCGCGACAAGACATCTTCGCTCTTCTGTATGGTGTATGAGCAACCCAAAGTATGTGGCGAAATGTCCGGATCTTTTTTTTCGGATTTGTGGAGTGCCACGGGAAACTTACCGGTTGTGAACCCTTTCGGCAGGGGTACTTCAACGCCAGGCTGGCCGGCGCGTCCGAAATATTGCATTGCTGTGGAAACCGGCATGAGGTCGAGAATCGGTCTGCACGTTTCCGCGGGCGGCGCTCGGTGTCGAGCATCTCCGCACACGACTTGTGGTGAATAGGGCGCAACAGCCACCATCAAGCCTTGCCGCCGTCCTGGGCAGGTATCAGCTTCTACGCATCCCCGGTCTCCAGGTCTTCAACCTGTCCATCTTGGGACCTACGCACCAACAGTGGAGAACCCGCCCCTGAAATCTCTCAGCACACAAGTCTGGATGAGGTTTTGTGCGGCTTCGGCGATTGCGCGTCCGCTCGCACGCTCGGTTTGGACGCCTGAAACCATAGCCACGTCGACGGCGCAGAGTCCGTCCGCTGAGCCCAGCTCACATCAGTGGGATAACCAAGAAAATTGTGCGCAAACGTGTAATTTGGCCGAGCACGGCCGAACTTACAGCTTAGGATTCTTTGTGGTAGCTCAACGTCGAAGTCCCCAGTAAGTCGGGTTCCAAAGCTCTGCGTTGATCCTCCATCTGCCACTCTACGGGCAACGTCTCGGCAGCTTCGAACCATTTGGGGGTCGAAGTGGGGACCGAATTGTTCTCCGTTGCACGTTACTGGCAGAGGGTTCGGTGACGATTCGTTGGAAGCAGAGCTTGAGTTGATGAGGGCGGCGGGAAGCGATAGATTCTCGATTCGCTGTGTTGTGTTGAGAATTGTGTTGATCGTGAAGCTTCTTGCACGATGTTCTAGGAATTGTCGATCTTCCCATATCATAGCTGACACGAGGGCGAAGTAGAGAAGAGAGACAGTGAAAACTCTAGGCTTGAACATGACGCACTCAAACTTCATAAAGTCAAAGCAACCTTCAAGCCTGACTGCAAAATCAAGAAATTCAAATCAGAGAAATAAGAGACCTTCAGACATACCCGTCAAACCTCGGATCAAGAGTTGTACCGCTCGTGCGTGGAGAAGCGCTCGAGAAGCTCTGAATCGTTTTCCAAGAGGCTCTCATACGGGCTGTTGCGCACGTTTCATGCATCGTAGCGCTTGAGGTGCTGGGAAGCGATGGGCCGAAGGTTTTTGAAGAGTTAGCTTAGCGTTTGCGATCAAGACGTTTCAATAATTTGGAGACTTGAATAATTTGGTTAATGGCAGGGAAAGATTAGGGGTCGATGAGTCTGTCATTCCGCACCTCCCTTCTCTTACTTATTAAACCTCAGCGCCCTATTTTATCTCACACTGTTCTGTCCAACCATCGAAAGAGCCCAATCCGAATGCGCGTCCTTTCGGTGCTTATATCGAAGTCTTGTTTGGAGCGTCGAACAGGATTCTCCAAATGACAAATCACCCACCTCCCACCTCCCCCAAAGCTCGGACAGCGCTATTCGCTCACGTGGACAGAATTGGCTTTTGCTATGCACTGACTCGCAGATATTAATATACATCCGGATTTTGAACCCAGGCTAAAGTAGCAGGAAGTTTAGATATCGTTGAGCCTTGATATAGAGATGCTGTGGTATAAACAAGAATCCGGCTTAAATGCTCTTTCATAGTCTGAGAGTAGGGCGATATCGAGAGATCTCACTGGCATTTCAATAGCAAGTCTTGATTTTCACTTTTGCACTTTGGTTTGAATTGTATTAACGTCCATGCATCTTAGATCTCATCCCACAAAAACCTTCCATCAAGCAGATCCCGCTGCCCATAGAATTCGCCGACAATAGTTGTGATCATGTCGAGTGTGGCGAAGATATTTGTGCCACCATACCTCTCATTTCCACCCTCCATTGCAGCATTGACTTCTGGGACTGCTTGTTGGGTATCGTCGTCATTATGCTCTCTTAAGAGGTCGTTAGTGCCACCTGTGGGTATGTTCGAGGCAGATGAGGGAGAAGAAGACTGAGGGAGGGTGGAAAGGAGGCGTTGTCTTGCTTGGGCTAAGGCATCTGACGTATCTGGCGCTGGGTCGGATTGACCGGGAGGCAACTTTGGTGGGTCTGTGTTGGAGGGTGTGAGGGCTTGAGTCGCGCTGATAACTAGACTCGTCTTGTTGGGGTCCAAGAGCTCAGAATTATCCTTTTCATATATACGGTGCTCCATGACTCCGTCGTTCATCTGTTCTTCCTGTATAGGTTCTGATGTCCCATTCGATTGAGGTTCTCCAAATCCAGCGATGCCATCGCTTTCTATCTTTACCTCGATCTGGTCATCTACCTCTTCTTCCGCTCTTCCATCCTCTCTTCGCGCAATCATTTCCCCAAGTAACCACACCGCCCTTTTCCCTAGACTCCTGAGAACTCCCACCTCTTCACTCCCCATCTCCCCAACAGGCCTGCATCTCGCTAGTAGTCCCCACACCCACGCCCCTAGTATCTTGCCCTTTGTCAGATTCCTCTTCGTCAAGAGCGTCTCCACCACATTCAACCCGCGTATCACAGTGTCCTGTTGTAATTGGCCCAGCAGCACCATCGTTGGCTGCGAGTAGAGAAGCTGGTAACGCCATGTCCCGTGCGTAGCCGAGTACAAGTTGTGTGCCGTTGTGACCGTGGTAGTGGAAGGCGAATTTAAGGTGGTAGAGAGAGCAAAGAACCGAGCGCGAAGGGCGATGTAGTAGGCATCCTGGGGGTCAGCGTCTTCGACTTCGTTGGCCTTCGTCGAGCTCAAAGGCTGGGTAGGAGCGGCAGTATAGGCTCCATCAGCATAGTAGCCTTGGGAACAATCGGCGGGAAGTTTTGCATGTTCAGCTATGGGGGAAATGGGTGCAACAAGTAAATTTGGTACGGTTTTGGCCTCGGATCTATGTCATGGTACGATCATGTCAGCCGGAACTGCTGCGGTCTTCTGTCCAGGGAAAAGATGCTCAGCCAATGTTACGCACCGGACAGGGTCCTTGCAGCTTACCTGACCATGCGCAAATACTCCAGGCCATCACTTGCAGGTCTGTAGAATAGGTCATCCTCGCCATCAACGTCATCAAGGCCTGGAAAGGCGCCCCGCTGGCCGTAGGTTGGATCTATCCGTGGCTGGACACTTGCGGTGTCATTAGGACTAACATTACCAGCATCTGGAAGTCGAGAGCGTTTGTTGTAGAATGGTTCGGCAGCGGAATCGAGAGTCTTGCGTTTCTTTGCCATAATGTGGTAGGGGAACGGAGTAGAGAGGACATGTTCGGGTGATATCTAGTAATTTAGGGTTTGGTAGCGAACGATGAGTGCAAGGGAGCTGTATAGGCACACCTCTCCTGATAGCTAATAGCTCACTCGCACCACTACATTGAGCGGGTGTTGTCGAATCACGTGGTCCATTCCGGCACATGTTACTGTGCTCCACAGCTATATCTATCTCGAGCATAACCTTGGAAGACATTTTACCTAAAGCTAGCACAGACAGGAATCTTCACAATTGGATTGCTTCGATGCAACATGACAAGCTTTGAAGCATAGATAAAACCGGCTTTTAACCTAGTACTCCCAAGACGCCCGAGATGCCGCGTTTAAGATACGCTCCCAACTACCAAGGCTGCAACTCCTTCCTCTTCACTCCTCACGGTAATTTTAGTCGTCACTCCGCTCTTTGCAGAGTAAGCCATCCTTACCATGGCAGCAACCTTGCCATCTCCGAGTGTTTTACCATATAGCTTGAGGGTATGAGTGCTGGTGGAAATACTGATGTCGCTACTATCCAGAGGCTGGAGGGAAAGGGCTTTCGTGAGTTGTTCAATTGCGTCTGTGACAGGAAGCTGTCAGTCTTTTCCTCTGCTAGTAGAGCCAATTGGTGAACTCCGGAATGAAAATAGGCTTGGTAGCCGGTTCAAAGGACTTACCTGCTATGCTCTTTATGCTAGTCAGTTGTAACGTTTCAGATGATTCGTCCCCGTTAGCGCCTGTTTGCTCCCACACATGATCGAAGCTCCCAGCAAACGCCGGCATGACATAGTCGCTTCCCAGTAGCTCGAGATCCTCAACTTGATATTCGTCATCATAGCCAGTCTCATCCGGCTCGCCAGATGCTGGATCGATCTCCTTGCTGGCGAATTTGAGTACGTTGGTGAAAGAGGTGATGGGATAGACTGTCTCGCCAACTTTCTTGAAACTGACATACACAGTCCCAGGTTGGTCGGTGGGAAGCTTCGAGACGGGTATTATGAACTCCTCCTCCAAGGACTCATCATCTTCTGCTGGCGTTGCTACCACGGAGACCTCTTCTAGTATTGTGTTTGGTAAAGTATTCTTGATGTCGTACTGAAGTACAACATGATCCTTGAAAATATGTTTAATGGCAGTAACGACATACTCCGTCTCTAACTCTGTCAATTCCACTGGCAAAGACGATCTCAGTAAAGTACCGTGCGCTTTGAGTTCTGGGATCTGCATTAATCGTTGCGCATGTTTCTGAGCTTCGGCCGCCGCTGATACTGCACCATCTGCACTGCCATTGGCTTGAGCTTTCTTCGGGCCTGCACTTGGAGCTTTCAAAGTTGGCGTTGCAGATGTAAGCTTCTTTGTTCTCTCCTCAGCAAGGGCCTGCTCGTGGCTGACCACAGGGACGGCAGACATGTCGAATGCAGTCGTAAACGTGGCCAGGTCATTAGCAGTAACATACATTACTAATTGATGCTCAAAGGTTGATAAGGAGAACATTGAATCTAGCGCATGTAAGCGGATACGTGTATTAGGAAATGGCCAACGTACCATTTTTGATGAACCGATTTGCCATTTCGTCTTCTTCGCTCATCAACCTCAGATTTAATGCAGCGCGATCACGTACCTCGTCATCCGTATCGTCAAGGCACCGAGTTAGTAGGACCGTAACGCTTCTCTTCACTTCGGGATCCTTTTGTCCAACCCCAAATTTAGCCAACGCTGTCACCGCGGCAGCTCTGACTAAAGCATTCTCCAGGACCACGCGATTATAGATATACCGAATATACTTGGTTGGGTGTGAAGTCTTCGGCCCTTCTACCCCAAGCAAATGTAGTATGCGCACAGCCAACTTTGTAAACTCACAATCTTCGATGAATTCGCACAAATGTGCCAAAGCTGTGTAAATTAGCTGGAACACCAGTGACGGAGGCAGTAGACCTACCGTCTTCCTTGCTACCCGGCACGAACTTAATCAAATCGAACATGCTTTCCACTACGCTTCTCTTGAACTCATAGCCGCCCTCATCTCTAAGTATTCCGCTTAAAAACGCAAGCATGCCCGCCTGTTTACTAGGGAATTTCAAACACAACGTTCTTATAGCTTCAACAATAGTAATTTTGAACTCGGAGATTTGCTTCATTAGCCGATCAACGCTGCTCTCATTTCCTGTCTTGAGAAGCGTCGTGATAGCGAATGTGGCGATTGAGCGATTAGTGTTAGATATTAGAGCTTCAATATCGGGGTTGCATGACTGGACCGCTTGTGGTTTGGAGGAGGCGACGTTATGGAGGATACGGATGGCTGCAAATTTAGTGACAGAGCGAGGCGATGTTAAGAATAACTGAAGTGTATGGATTGCCTGGGTTGCTTCGGTATCACTGACATCATGCAGGTTGCAGATGGCTTTCGCGGCCTCGAAGTTAACCATTTCACTCTTGTGTCGTAGCCAGCCATCGAGAAGCTGCATCATGGGTTTCCGCAGGCTTGGGTCATCCTCTATCAATTTTGCTGCTAATCTTACCAACATTACCACCGCTGCAGGACTCTTGACGACACCGGGAGCGCCGTATTGCTGCACCATTTTGACCAACGCCATGCGGTCATGAGATCTCATCTGGTATAGTAGGCCAATAGCATGATACTGCGTCATGTAATTTGCGCTTGGCTGCAGCGAGTGCTGACTTCCTGATGTTGAAAATCCTAATGAGAAACCCCCAGATGACTTGGAGGAAGATGCCGCTTCTTGCGTCTCGCTCTGCCATCTGCGTACGACGTCTCGAGCGATAGGAAGGAGGTGATATGACGAGACAAGAGCTGCAGAAGAGACGGAGGGGGTCTTGTCGACAATGGCAGTTTTGATCAGCCGTTCAATTGCTTGGACGGTAGTGGCCTAGGTATGTCAGCGCAGACTTTCAGATCGTACAAGTCCGCCTACGTCAATAATCCTGCATAACGCTCGTATAGCGTTCGCCTTGTAAAGGACGTCACTGCCCACTGATGTGTCTTTCATAATGCTGCTGGTAACCATGATGACATCTTCCGCGGTATTCGCCAGTTCTTTGATTATCAAGTATACCATCTGCCGTAGAGAGGCATCCTTATTTTGGAACAACTTCGAGATACCGAAGAAAAGAGACGTCGCCTCGTTTGTTGGAAATGTCTCCCCAGTAAAGAGGAGAAGAGCAATCTTGGTAAGGAGTATTCGACATCTTCGGGGAGATATAGGCGAAGAATTGAAAAGTCGTGCTGAATGCACAAAAGTTAGTTCAGGGTGTCATGGCATAGGTAGTTCTTTTCTTACCTTCTTGAAAGACAGAGGTTCTGTCCACCTTCACAATTGCCTGGTCGGCATCCTCATTTTTCTTTCCGTAACTCATTGTTGATGTTAATGGATCACCGCCAGTGGTTGTACTTTTGATATTCTGTGAGATCTGATGTGGCAGTGCCCATTCAATCCGGGGGCCACCAAGTCAAGGCTGACGCTTCGCATAACAAAATCTCAGTCTGTTCAAGGTCTGCCTAAATTCTTAAACCAATTGCGTCGTCATGCACAGGGTGCAAATGTTGTTGACTGATTCATGGCATTCCTCAAGAGCTAGAGGTTCACTGCGCCAAGATGTCCTGTTTCTGTTGTCAATTTTGTGTGCCCTGAACAACCAAACACCTTCCCGGCCCCCGCTACCCCACGAAGGTGAATAGATTTAAATATCTACCTCACTTCTAACAAACTTGAGACGTTGCGCAAAGGCTTATCGGCATTTTCACTTTATCTTACGTGCTTAATGGTAACAACTCAACATCTCTCGACACTCATACCAAAATGGATGAGCGAGTACATGTCCCTATTGACGATCCGAATGCTGACACTGAATGGTACTTTCTCGAAGCTGCCTGTCAATTTATTATCTGATAATCCGTCACAGGAATGATATCCTACGCAAACACAAGATAATTCCCGAGAAGCCTCCTTCTCCTACTCCTATTATTCAAGAAGCTTTGCTAGAAGCTCGGAAACAGGCCCATGAGCGCAGGCTTGAGGACAAAGACCTCGATGAGCTTAAGGACTTAGAGGATGAGGAGGACGAGGAGTTCTTGGCCAAGTATCGGTTAGTTTGAAAGCAACCTGGGGCTTAACGCCATGCTGATGAGCTTCTCTCCAGCAAACAGCGCCTAACCGAATTATCTACAATAGCTACTGCCAGTACCTTCAATCAAGTCTATCCTCTCCAAAAGCCCGACTATGCACGCGATGTGACAGAAGCCTCCAAAAAAGCATATGTCCTTGTGCATCTCACCTCATCTCTTGGCACCAATATAGAATCTCGACTTCTGACCCAGCTGTGGCGAGAGCTGGCCCGCAATTTTGGAGACGTTAAGTTTTGTGAGATCAGAGCGGATTTGTGCATTGAAAACTATCCAGAACAGAATACACCAACTATATTAGTCTACCGCGACGGTGATATTAAGAGGCAATTTGTTACCTTGAGGGAGCTAGGTGGAGAGAAGACAAGCATCAGAGGTACACCTCTGCCTGAAGTCTTTTTAGCTAATCAACCGTGGTACTGACTAAACGTTTTCGTTTAGATGTTCAGCGTCTACTAGTCGATGCAGGAGCCGTCAAGGCGAACGACCACAGGCTTCTACGTTCAGGCGAAGTCGAAGGTGACGATGTCTACAGCTCAATACGTAGCAGCCGCGCGGAGGATCCCGAAGATGCTGATAATGACGATGACTGGAACTGAAACAAGCACTCCAATACCGAGAAACGTTTAATATTGGAGAATGGCAATTCCCGATGCGGTAAGTTAACTCTAAGCTCTGTTCCAAGTGTTGCGTATGCGCGACATTGAAGGCAGGGACCGTACTAAGATATGCAAAGCTTGACTGACTTGCCACCGCCATAGGAGCAGACTTGCCGCTGCTCTATTTGTGTTCCCTACATTAGGGTCTATAGGGCTCTGAGACACCAACGAGCCGCAGTAGAGTCACCAATCGTTGAGATCAATTGAAAGTTCCCCCCAGGCCGTCAACGTTCCAGAGCTACTCATACTGTGATAAAGCTTTTCCCCCCTATCTTAGCCCCAGTTCAAGCAAATTGCCAACGGATATCTCTTGAACTGTCTCGCTAACCTGGTATCATGAAAAATCAACCTTCTAAGACCATTAGGAAAATATCTTTTCATGGAAATGGTATCTTAAACAATGAAAGCCAGGCGCTACGGAAACCCAGGAGAACGAGTAATCGAATGACTATATCAGCTGCACGAACAAACGACCTTTTGCTGTGATATAACGCAAGATGTTTTTTAGGCGTGGCAAACGACAAACGGGAGGATGTTCGAGAGGTGCGGGAAAGAAATGATGCGAAACAAACAGGTACCGTAGAAGCGCTTTATCATTAGGGAAGAGTCCTTGATACTTGTGAACGTGTCCTCGTGCTTATGCGCATTGGCGTTGATTTCACGAGCGATCTTTGGAGGCATGCCGTGCAGCTGCAATAACGGTTTTCCAAAAGAACGTCGTTGGCTTACAGCGTTTGCTTTGGGGATGTGACTGAACTTGGAAGGAGCTGGTATACCTTATCTCCCAGTATCAGGATCCAGCGACTTTGACTTAAGTTGAGCGGTTAACGCGAGGTGGGTCTTAGGAAACTTGCAGTACTTGGGGAACTTGAGGGATCATGACTTTGGTGATGATCTTGCTGTTTACCTGACCGCTTTAGAGCCAGGAATACGAATATTGTCGCAGCCTGAAGCTGAACGTTGCGATAGGTTCTTGGAGCTTATGGGTAGGGGGTGAAGGTAGTCGCTTGTTCACCGATGAAGAGCCTGCCAATCATACAGGCCAAGATGCATCTCCTTTGGTAGCCAAAGCAGACCTTTGCGTTCAAACGGCAAATACCGCTATTGCCATATTTCTTCAGTAGGAGATCATACAAGTATCAAGGATCTATCTGCATTCAATGATCTGTAAAATCTAAATGTCCGCTGTTCGTTGAGGTTGTACAACGGGGGGATGATAAATATGTACACCAGCTCGACGCTCATGACAGCTCCTCCGCTCTTCGGCGCCATCTATTCATAGATCCTGTTCACAATCCAATAAACAATCTTTCAAGCTCCATATCACTACGCTACGTTGTATCTTTTGTGCGTCATATAATCAAGATGGATCCAGGAATGGACTACAACAACTACTTCAACACCTCTGCTCAACCGTACCCATTCTACCATCTATCATCGAAACCAGAGCACCCATTTACTCCGCAAGACGATACTTCCAATGATCCAATCGTAAGATAACCTCCCTTACTTCTTTACTCCTTACTAACCGCGAGCTTAATAGAATGCCTATAACGATCCTAATACCTTCCACCCGTTCGATCCCTCCTACCATTTCGGACAGAATCCCATGGTCCCACCCCCTCCACAATCACCACCTCAATCCTTGCACAGGCCATCTATTTCAAATGTTCTTCCCCATGGAAGCTCCACTTCTATTGACATGACCGGCGACCAGGAGACGTATGAGCAAGCACAAGGGCGAAGCAGCGAAGAGGACAGAGACAATGCCACCCCAGCGCAAGGTCGCCGGAAAGCTCAAAACAGAGCAGCGTAAGATATAACGCTTGTGTCATTGAGACCTGAGATTCACAGGACTGACTAGCTCGCTGATAGCCAACGAGCCTTTCGGGGGCGCAAGGAGCGCCACGTTAAAGAGCTAGAAGTGAAGCTAAATACACTCGAAGCAGACAAAACTACAGTTACAAACGAGAACGAGCGCCTCAAACGCGAACTAGAGAGAGCAAACACGCAGTACGAAATACTACGCGCCACCACTACGCCTCTCAACCTTTCACAGCAGAATATACATGCTCATCCCCCAGCTCATCCCGCTCCCCCGGATTCTCCTATCCCGGGGCCCCAAACTTACAGTCCCGCTGCGTTTCACGA
>JAABUO010009287.1_pt1 | contig 11020 bp, 10 predicted proteins | sample 5559291 | NCBI WGS metagenome assembly JAABUO01 (sample SAMN10711878, study PRJNA513372) | rock metagenome | isolation source: Antarctica rocks | place: Antarctica: Victoria Land, Finger Mt sud | reverse complement strand
CATAGCATAGCATCACATGACATGACATAGCATAGCATGGCATAGCATGGCAGCTTGTCATGGCATGGCATAGCATAGCGTGGCATAGCATAGCCTGGCGTGGCATAGCATGGCGTAGTATGGCATCACATGGCTTAAGGTCCACCTTGAGTACACAAACTTCAGCTGACATGTGGCGTAGCATGGCACAGCGTAACATGGCCTAGCATGGTGTAGCGTGGCATGACATGGCATGGCTCAAGGTCCTCTCAGGTTCACAAGATTATGCAATACATGGCATAGCATGGCGCGGCGTGGCATAGCATGACACAGGGTGGCATAAAATAGCACAGCAAGGCACTACGTGGCATAGCATGCATGGTGCTTCTATAGCAGGTGTCATCTGAGGGTAACATTAGCAAGGGTGTTAGAATGGCTTGACAGGGTCAGGTTTAGCTGTCGTTAGGGCAGCATAGCGTTTGGCCATTGTGTTGCTAACACGACACGGCAGATGCCGTGAACATTGCTGTTTCAGTTCTTCATCACTGATTGCCTGAGTAGTTGGATTGTTGGGTTGCCTGACTACTCAGAGCATTGGATCGCTTGAGCTTGAGGCTCATGCCTTGCAGATCTGGGCCATTACACGGAGTAACAGTTGCGACCTTGAATAAGCGCTGACCAGTGCAAGCTGTGTGGCATGGCTGGGTGACTGATTTGGTGCATGTTTTATTCAGGTTTTTTTGTGGGCCTCATGCGAAGAAGAGTGCGGCTCTTGCTAAGCAGCAGAAGAAGAAGCCCAAGGGGAAAGGCAAGGGCAGCACCGTGGAGCAGTCTGGTAATAATGCAAGCTTGTGTGCCTCAATCAATGTAAAATTGTATAAAAATATGTATGCACATACATATGTAATATGCCCTGATAAAGATTTGTACGCAACATGCACACATCATACAACATGTACATATTCCCAAAAGCTGCTGATGTTGCTCAGATCTGTGAGTCTCACTTTTTTGGGAATGCAGCATGTGCATACACTCTAAGCTGCTTGTCAGTGTATTCAGCTATCACTGCTGGGCTGGGAGGGCTTGTTTGATTGTTGCTTTGCATGCAGATACCAAAAAAATGGGTTGTTGCTTTGCATGCAGGTAATAAAAAATGGGTTGTTGCTTTGCATGCAGATAGCAAAAGATGGGTTGTTGCTTTGCATGCAGATAATAAAAATTGGATACTGCATTGGTCAACATGACTGGTCATTCATATGCCCTGACTTCCTCCAGCATTGATTGGGTTGCTTACATGCGTGGAAGCAAAGGGCCGTCTATGACTGCCACTCCATGTGCGGTGTCCAGCTCTGTTCACAAAAAGGGAACAAGTGGTAAATTCAAGGAAACCTCAGTAGACAGCCAGGCAAGTTGTCATGTTCCTTTCGACAATGTCTACTGAATGCAGAGGCAGAAGATGAACGTGAACATGTAGAGGACATGGAGGCAGAAGAGGAAGAGGAGGATCCAAAGGCAAAGAGCAAGGGCAAAGGCAAGGCAACTGCCAAGGGTAAAGGCAAGGGCAGGGCTGCTGCCAAGCGCCCTGCCAAGAAGAAGAGCAAGCAGAGCAGGGAAGAGGTAGGTGCAAATGGCCCTGCACTGCTTGAATCACCCGCTGCATCATCCGATAAACCCGAACAGCAAGGATCCTGTTTTTGCATCCACATGAACCTTATGACATCGTGGTTCAGGACTGAAAAACTTTCCACTGCATGACTACATACCCTTGCTCCTTAGTAAGGTGCAGGTCTGAATCAGGGCTGAGTGTGTTCTACCATCACATCATGTAAGGTACTTCAGGTGTGCCGTGATGCTCTGCCCATGTGAGACAGCATAAAGCACCTCCTTGGTCTGGTGCCATCTCAATGTTTTGGGTTTTGGGGTTATAGGGTTTCATCAAAGCCTAGATACCAAACCCTAGCATGCTTGGGCTCAACAATTGCTTGCCTGATGTCAGGATGATGGCAGTGGCTCAGAGTGGGAGGCTTCAGACTCAGAGGCCAGTGAGAGCGAGGCTGAGTCTGAGAGCGAGGAGGAAGAAGAGGACCTGAAGGGCAAAGGCAAAGGCAAGGCCAAGAAGGGCGGGGAGGACAGTGCCAGGGACAAGCGGCGGGTATGCATATTTTAGGGTGTAAACCCTAAAACCTTAAGTCTAAATCTGGCGAATTTGCTCCAGCTCAACAGAAAACCAACTCACAAAGGAAAACAGTGTGTGGGCTTACATATACAAGCCGGAATGTGGCTTCTTTATTTGATGCCTGCACGTCACAGCGCTTTGATGCTGTTGACCACCTATCTGTCTAAGTGGTGCGTAGTGCTTGGGCTGATTAGCAGATGTCATACTTGCTGAATTGTGCACATCCCACTCAAGGAACACCACACACCACTGGGCTAGTGCTTGTTGTGTCTGCGTCTGTAGTCACTCGGTCACAGTCATCAGTTAGTCTAGTCAGAATTACGGCTTCACTCTCCAAATGCATGCTGAGCATTCACAGACAGATGAGACTGGCTCTTCAGTACGGTTGAAAAGCCTGGAGCAAATTCTCAAACAGTGTCACGGACTTAATGATGTCAGCTGCATGGTCAGCATACTGCGTCGGGCATCAGTGCCCACGTGCTGGCAGCATCTGCTTGACTTGTTGTACAGGATGGTTGGAAAGCCTGAAAGACAGCTCTTCTGCAGCAGTCCATCAAGCTAAAAGAGGACGAGGCTGCACAGTCAGCATTCTGCATGGTCATTGGTGCCCATGCCCTGACAGCATCTGTCTGACTTGCTGCACAGGATGGTTGGAAAGCGTGGAAGAAGGCTCTGAAGCAGTCCAACGACCTTGACGACAATGGCTATGAGGATGAGGCTGCCCGATCAGCAGCTCAGATGGTTGCAGACGCACACAGGAAGTTCAGCAGCAAGGCTGGCGGAAAGGGGAAGAAGAGCAACAGTGAGGAGGCTGAGGCTGAGCCCTTTTCGTTGCTGCACAAGGTTTGTGAAGCATCGCATTTCAAGGCATTCTGAGCCAGCTTGCGCGCTCCAGAAGCTGTGTATGAAGGTGAAGTAAGGCAGTCATGGGCGAGGGGGGTGGGGGGGGAGGGGTGAAAAAGCAACAGCAAGGAGGCTGAGGCTGAGCCTTTCTCTGTGCTGCACAAGGTTCATGATGTTGACACACCATGCCTGCTTTCTGTGCACAAGATTGCGTGTATAATAACAAGGCCTGCTGAGTACTGCTGGGGCTCTGCATGATCATAGGTGCCAAACATACATTATACGTGCAGTGTTGGCATGCAGGCATGCAGTGTCAACGGCACTTCATGCAATGAAAAGCGTCCAGCACAGCCAAGGCAGTCTCTTCATCATGCCCATAAACCCAAAAACACTGGCCCTTTGGCCCATTCCCTTACATGGCATGCATCAGTGTTCAACAGCCCATCCTGCAAAGTATGCCTTTTCATTAGACTGTGTTTGTTGACGCCTGTGAGGTCAAGGTATTTTTGCATGAGCCTTTCATCGGAAAGGCATGAGCTTTGATTGGAAAGGCGTGAGGTTTGATTAAAAAGGCATGAGCCTTTGATCCTCTTGCATCACTGCTGATGCCAGAGCTGCTGCCTGCCGGAATTGTATAGCTGCTCAGAGATGTACATACCTGACCCTTGAGGCTGTACATATCCGACCCTTGGGGCTGTGCATACCTGACCTTTGGGGACACCACATAATCTACAAATGAACACTATGTAGCTGGCTGCTCAGGACTGTATGTATCTGACCCTTGGGAAAAAGCAACTGAAGGAATGAATGAACAGGCTGTTTGATGAATGAATGGATGAGTATTCTGTATGTTGCTGTGGGTTTAGGGCTGCCTAAACCCTAAAAACCCTAAATATATATATAGCGTTTGCCTTACACAGGTACCTTGGAGGCGCATCATTTTGGACGAAGCCCACTGCATCAAGGACCGGCGCTGCAGCACTGCCAAGGCAGTCTTCGCCCTGGACAGCCGCTACAAGTGGGCCCTGAGCGGGACCCCCCTGCAGAACCGGGTGGGGGAGCTGTACAGCCTGATCAGGTTCCTCAGGATTTTCCCTTACGCCTACTACTTCTGCAACAAGAAGGGGGAGGAGTGCGGCTGCAAGAGCCTGGACTACTTGTTCAGGCTGAACCACCGCAAGTGTGATGAGTGTGGGTGAGCCTCTTTTGATGGCAATCTATCAGTATACAGGAATCATTTGGTTGAGATCAGTCATGTAGTTTGGTGCAGTATCATGTTGTTTGGCACAGTAGTCATGTGGGTTGGTGCAGTAGTCATGTGGGTTGGTCCAGTAGTCATGTGGGTTGGCGCAGTAGTCATGTGGGTTGGTGCAGCAGTCACAAGGTTCGATGCAGAGAAAGACAGCGAGAGACATTCTACAAGCTTTGGCTAACTGACAACTCTAATAGCCTGTGGCAGAACCTCAGCCACTTGCCTAATGTCACCAGTTTTATGTCGTTTGAATCAAGATCAAGGTCTTCTTCAACTCCAAGCTGTTGTTTGTGCTTTCCTGGTGTATGACCAAAGCTGACCAGCCATGAAGCAATCAGGGTTGGCTTCAGACACACACAGCGACACTTGAACCAATGGCCTGTGGCTCAGATGCTATCACCTGAGTTGCACAGGTCAGACGGAACATCAGAGCTGGAGATGCAACTGCGAACTGTCAGATCTCAATCCTGACAAAGTCTTGCTGTCATCAGCTATGTCTCCTCTGCTCTACAGTGACCCGGAAGAACACAACCACAGTCATAATAAACCGCCCCCCAATGACAATCACACCGACAATGGCTGTGAATAGAACCGTAGACCCGTAGTACCCACGAGTACGGTACGTCTGAAGCCCTGGTCGGGTGCATGCAGGCATGGAGCGCTGCAGCACTACTGCTGGTGGAACAGATACGTGGCCAACCCCATCAAGAAGTGGGGGTACGTGGGTCAGGGGCGGGCTGCCATGCGGCTGCTGAAGAACGAGATCCTGGACAAGGTGCTGCTGCGCCGCACCAAGGTTCAGTGCGCCGATGTGCTGGCGCTGCCTCCCAGGTACACCACACTCTAGGGTTGGGTACACCACATTATAGGGTTGGGTGCACCATATTCTAGGGTTGGTTGCACCACATTTTAGGGTTGGGAACACCATATTTTAGGGTTGGCTACACCACACTCTAGGGTTGGGTACACCACATTTTAGGTTTACAGCACATTAAAAGGTTAGGTACAGCGCATTTAAGGGTTGGGTACAGCACATTGTAGATTTGGATACACCACATTCTAGGGTTACAGCACATTGTAAGGTTGGGTACACCACATTGTAAGGTTGGGTACACCACATTCTAGGGTTGGTTACAGCACATCATAGGGTTGGGTACACCACATTCTAGGGTTACAGCACATTGTAAGGTTGGGTATACCACATTCTAGGGTTGGTTACAGCACATCATAGGGTTGGGCACACCACATTCTAGGGTTACAGCACATTGTAAGGTTGGGTACACCACATTCTAGGGTTGGTTACAGCACATCATAGGGTTGGCTACACCACATTGTAGGGTTGGGTACACCACATTTTAGGGTTACAGCACATTAAAAGGTTAGGTACAGCGCATTTAAGGGTTGGGTACAGCACATTGTACGGTTGGGTACAGTGCAATGTAGGGTTGTAGCTGCCCCCCAGGTACACTGCACTTATCATAACATACGGCAACATCCACGACACAAGCAATCACATCTGACAGAGGTTGAGACAAAAGTCGTCCGACGCATGATGTGTGGTGACACTTCAGGCTTGCAGCACGCTGTTGGACTCCTGCATAGCTCAGCACAGCATGCTTTCCTCAGTAGGTGTTCTGACCTTGTGCTGATCTTGCTGCGCTCTTGAGAGTCAGTCGTATCAATGGCTTGGCTTGAGCCAGCATTTTACAGTCAGGACATCTTACAGGCCAGAATGTGATTCTGCTTCAGAGCTGGGTATCATTGGTAGTATGGTTCTATGCACAATCCCACTTGTGTATGGCCTACTTGGGTTTGTAAGCCTGTCCTGACATCTTGTAAGTCAGAAGAGTGTCTGCTGCTTGAGATCTTCCTGTTTGGCCCTTTTGCATTGGTGGCCTTGTACAGAAGCTCAACCTGTCAGGTAGATCTGTACCACTGCCACAGTGGTACAGCAATCCCCGTTACAGTCAGACCAGTCCCTGCCTCCGCCACACCAATCCCCACCACAGTCACACCGGCCCCCGCCATAGCCAGACCAATCCCTGCAAGCAAATCACTTGGAGGACATCTTTAGCACGCTTGCAAGCACTTTGTTGTGCTGCTGCCACCACATCACTCAGCGTAGGCTCACTTTCCTTCAAGGGAGCATGTGCTCCTGGTTTTATGTTGCTTTGGAGCAAAACAATAGAGATTGCTGTCTCACCCCAAAATCAACAAAAGGAAAAAGCTGGTGTGCTCACCCAAAAGCACCCCCAAAACGAGGCGCTTTTTGGTGTCATGTAGGACCATCACACTGCGCAAGGACAAGTTTGATGAGCGTGAGGATGATTTCTACGAGGCCCTCTACACCCAGAGCCAGGCCCAGTTTGCCACCTACGTACAGACCGGTACCGTTGTCAACAACTACGCCCACATCTTCGACCTCCTCATCAGGCTGCGACAGGTCAGCATGCCTTTTCTCCAGGCTGCCCTGTCTTGCTGCAATGCAGTGGCATCGCGACGGCATACGTCTCATGTATTAGCATTGCTGCAATGATTTGCTGTGCGGAAATAAAAATGAGCACCTTAGCACCCTTGAGGTGCTTGCCCAAATTGCTACATTCGCGGATGTGTGCAGCCTTTCTTGTTGCATCAGCAACAGGCAGCCCTACATTGTACAATCCTGTGCAATTGAATGTACAGGTGTGTGTGTGTGTGTGTGTGTGTGTGTGTGTGTGTGTGTGTGTGTGTGTGGCCATGTTTATATTGTCACTGTTGGTTGAGGGTGGTTCGCCTAGCAACAGCATGAATTTTGTCCAAAAGACTGCATGGATTTGGCCAATAGACAGCATGAACTTGCCTGTTGCCTGCATACCAGATCTGCATACCTTGCGGATGCTCATGCTCCTCAAGGTTTTGAAATTTTCTGATGCAGCGAGACCCTCTCAGCATTGTCGGTCTGCCATAGGGCTTTTGTGCATGCCTCATTTCTTTTTTGGCACTTTTCAGCACCCTCTGCAACAAGCTGGCTCACTGTTAAGATTGTCTATCTGACTGGGTGATACAGCTGTCAGCAGTCTTAACAGCAAGCGTATCTGGGTCTCATAACTGCATTTTCATGGATCCCTGCTGTCTACTGCTTTCCAGCAACAACCTAGTGCATGCTGATGCAACTGTCGCTCTTGATGCTGAAAACAAACAGATTTAAGAGGAGCAGCCGCTCAGAAGAAGCCGCAGCAAGCTAACCCTACATCAGTCATCAGTCATAGGTCCCTAAGCTGGTGTCACTCCCTGCAGGCTGTGGACCACCCATACCTGGTGGTGCATTCTGCGACGGCTCCAGGGGCTGCAGAAGCTCAGAAGAAGCTGCAGGAAGAGGAGGCACAGGGCCTGCTGCAGGGCATCTGTGGGGTGTGCCATGACCCCCTGGAGGACCCCGTGGTTTCCGCGTGTCAGCACGCCTTCTGCCGAGCTTGCATGATGGAGTACATGGATGGGGCTCAGGGCCAGGCCAAGTGCCCCTCCTGTGACAAGCCTCTCTCTGTGGATCTGAACGCTAATCCACCAGTGAGATCTCACTTGCCTTCTGGAGAAGGCTAGGCGTGTAGTTTGCCTTTTTCTTAGTCTTAATAAATAAAATAAAGTAAAATAAAATAGTGGCACAAATATGATGACCAATCCCTGAACCTGCGCTTGTCAGCAAAGCTTGTTTACCCATTTGGCTTTGAATGCAAATGCCACTTGGCTTATCTTTGCCAGCTTACCTTTGTGAGAGTACAAAGCATATCTTTTGGCTTCTGCTGTCCGGTGGGTCTGATGCACAGCATGCATGATGGGCGCATGAATGGGCCATTCCAAGTGTCCTTTCTGTGACAGGCTCCTCTGTGTGAGACCTGAGAGCAATCATCTAGCATCTGCTTGGTGGTTGCATACATGGTGCAAAGCCTTTCTCACTAGCAAAATAAGTTTGAGGAAGAACCGAAATAATAACAGTACTAGTGAACATGACAGAAACAACAGCAAAATCACTCTCAAGTACCACTTGTCTACTGAACGTGGGCTGCAATCCACTGTTGGCAAGGCTTTCATTGATGATGCTGTTGCTGTTTTATGTTAATTGTTACCATTGCTGTTGACAGCAGGTAAAAGCTGCCATGAACAACATGCAGTGCGCAAGATATGCATCCTGTGACTGTGACTGTTACTGTTGATATTAGGTAAAAGCTGCCGTGACAACATTCAGTGCGCGACATGTACCTCCTGTGACTGCAGTCTCCCGTGAGGGCTCTGAGCAGCAAGAAGAGCAGCATCCTGAGCCGCATCAAGACCACAGACTTCCAGAGCAGCACCAAGATCGAGGCTCTGAGGGAAGAAGTGCACAAGATGCTGCAGGCGGACCCCTCTGCCAAGGCCATCGTGTTCAGCCAGTTCACCTCCATGCTGGATCTTGTGTCCTTCAGACTGGAACAGGTACAGCAATGGTGGAAAACCGATATTCACAGAAAACTACTCGAAGAAAAGGGATTCTCAAAAGCAACAGAAAGAATTGCATCATCTGCATGCTGGATCTTATGGCCTTCAGACTGGAACAGGTATAGCGATGGAAGAAAACCAACAGTTGAAGAAATGCTTGACGCAAACCAATTCAAGAAGTAGAAAATCGATGCGTGATCTGCATGCTGACTCTTGTGTCCTTCAGACTGCAGCAGGCACAGCACACATCTGCCTGCTGGGGCAGTTGCAGCACGCATCTGCCTGCTGGAATCGGTATTCCACACATCTGTATGCTGGAGCAGTTGCAGCACACATCTGCATGCTGGAGTAAGTATAGCATATATCTGCACGTCTTTGCACATGTTGTGCTCAGTGTGTTTCGACATTCCAGTCATTGTCTGTTTATTCCCCCTGATGAGTCCTGAAAATAGAAAACGTAGTTTGGTTGATGGGTCTGACCTGGCCTGTGTGCTGTGCAGACGGGCGTGAAGTGTGTGCGTCTGCAAGGCAGCATGAGCATGGAGCACAGGGACCGCATGATTGAGAAGTTTACACATGATCCTGATGTCAGAGTCTTCCTCATGAGCCTCAAGGCCGGAGGCGTTGTGCTCAACCTCACAGCTGCCTCACACGTCATGCTCATGGACCCCTGGTGTGCAACTCTTTCTGTCTCTAGCATACATTCTCATTTGGTCAAGCCATGGCGGCACTTCTTATGCTGCCATTTCTGCTGGTTTTGTGAGTCTTGTATACTGCTGTAACGGGTGAATTTTATAGCAATATCGATTTTAGGGTTCAGGCCTTGGGCTTGAGGCAAATTCTGCTGATGACTTTGAGCCTTGCCTGCTGTTGTGACAGGTGGAGTTCGTAGCAACAAAATAGGGCTAAGGCCTTGAGCTTCAGGCTAATTAGGCTAATTTTGTTGACTGTAACTCTTGCCTGCTGTTGTGACAGGTGACATCCATAGCAACTATTAGGGTTCAGGCCTTGCGCTTTAGGCTAATCAGGCTAATTTTGTTGACTTTGAATCTTGCCTTGTGTCGTGACAGGTGGAACCCAGCTGTTGAGCAGCAAGCACAGGACCGCATCCACAGGCTGGGTCAGTACAAGCCCATCCATGTGACACGCTTTGTCATCGCTGGCAGCATTGAGGAGAGGATTCTGAAGCTGCAGGTATGAGTCTGTTGTTACATCCACAGTCGTTGATTATGTAACTTTCTCTATGCTATGGCATTTTCATCCAAGCCTATCATGTGGGTACCTCAGCTTCAGACGCTGCACATTATGTCAGGACAGACTGAAGGGTGTGCATGTCCCTGAACAGCATATTCAATGCAGCACGTTTAGCACAAGTTGCACTTGCAGCAAATGACTGTAAAGTGATGGCTATCGCAGGAGAAGAAGCAGTTAGTGTTTGAGGGCACTGTTGGCAAGGACGCAGAAGCTTTGGGAAGACTTACTGAAGATGATTTGCGATTCCTGTTTGGTTAGACCAGTTGGCAGCAGCTTTGCCTCGTCAAGATGACGAGCTTGCCTGTGCTCAAATTTTTTACAAGCAGCACTTTGCTGCATACCATTGCAGATCCTGTATAGATACATTTCTTTTAGCCTCTTGCATTGATTTTCTGTTCGCCATTGATAATGCCTGTTGCTTTCCTGCTATGACCATGTATGCCAGCAGATTCAATTTGTCCCGCATTTTGTTGAGGCTTACTGCACATCCCGCAATTCTTTACAAGCACCCATGCTTCTGAAACATATCCAAGACCCGGAAATAGTCTAAGCAAAATGTTGTGGAACTTGCCGGAGAGATGATTGACTCTCCAGACTCCTGTGGATTTTTCAGGAGTATAACAATTTACCAAGTTGGCAGACTGGCAGCACCATAGTAGGAGGAGAGCCAAACCCCTTTGAGGTTTTTTCGAAACGCTTCGATAAGGCATCGAGTCTTTGTCAAGCAAGCGTTAACAACGATGCTCAGCACATCATTGCACATGTACACAGTGCCCTGTTGTGCTTGAAGCTACAGGCTGAAATCACATATGCCACAACAGCACAGCATGCAATGCAGCACTGGCCAGGCAGAGCCCATTGCTGCACTGTGCATTTGAAGGAGAACACAGCATGATGCTGGTCTGCATCAGCAATGCAATATGCAGCCCATCATGGCAGTTCTCGGAACCTGGCTTGTCGGAACGTGAGCGTTAGTAAGTTACGTCATCACCAGTTCTACATTGTCATCATCAGTTTTCAATTCATGCAAAGTTTCAAAGCACTTTTAAGAGGTAAAACGCATA
>JAABUO010009286.1_pt1 | contig 11021 bp, 10 predicted proteins | sample 5559291 | NCBI WGS metagenome assembly JAABUO01 (sample SAMN10711878, study PRJNA513372) | rock metagenome | isolation source: Antarctica rocks | place: Antarctica: Victoria Land, Finger Mt sud | reverse complement strand
ATACGGCCCTGGTAGGCGACGAGGACGTGGCCGCCACCGGTCGCGCGCGACCGGCTCACCGACACCACCGCAAACCGCTGGCCGAAGAGCGGATGCCGCCGGTCGGTGACCTCGATCTCGATTACATCCCCAATCGCTGGGTCCTGGAAGGGGGTATCAACTGACGTCCTCGTTTGACTCGGTTGACCACGAGTGGCTGCTGCGGATGCTGGCGCATAGGATTGCCGACCCCCGGGTCCTCCGGCTTGTCCGGATGTGGCTCGAAGCTGGCATCCTGGAGAGCGGTGAGTGGCATGAAACGGACAAAGGGGCGCCGCAGGGGGCTGGGATCAGCCCACTCCTCGCCAACGTCTTCCTGCATTACACCCTTGATCTCTGGGTCCACCAATGGCGTGGTCGGCAGGCACACGGTCGGGTTACGATCGTGCGCTATGCCGACGATTTCGTCATGGGCTTCGAGCATGTGGCCGATGCAAGGCGGATGCTGGCGGACCTCAAGGAACGGCTGGCCGAGTTCGGCCTGGCGCTCCACGAGGACAAGACGCGACTAATCGAGTTCGGCCGCCTGCCGGCCCTGGCTCGACGACAGCGCGGCGAGCGGCGTCCGGGAACCTTCGCCTTTCTCGGGTTCACCCACTACTGCGGGTGGACGCGCGACGGCAGGTTCATCGTGAAGCGCAAGACGCAAAGCCAACGCCTGACGCGCAAGCTGAAGGCGCTGCGCCAGGAAGCGTCGCGGCACATGCATGCAACACTGGCCGAGCAGCACCGCTGGTATTCCAGCATCCTGCGCGGGCATTACGGCTACTACGGTGTGTCGCACAACTTCCCGGCGCTGAGCGCATTCCATGGGGAGGTTCGCCGGATATGGCTGCGGTGCCTCCGGCGCCGGAGCCAGAAGGCCCGGTGCCTGAACTGGGATCGCTTCAGCGCGATGCTCGAACGCTTCCCTCTGCCCGATCCGAAGATCACCCACCCCTGGACGATGAGCGTGGCATGACACGGGTTACCCTCGGGAAGAGCCGGGTGCGGGAAAGCGTGCGCCGTGCAAAACGGCGAGTTGAATCCTCGTTTCAGACGAGGGAAGCCGGGAGAGGTGCTTCCGGGTCAACCATCTTACCGGACGGTGAAAGCCTTATGGGACAAGAGCATGATGGTAAAGCGGGGGTTTGGGCGAACATGCCAGACCCAACGCCCTGCAAGGCCCGCGCGATATGGTCAAGGCTGAATTGCTTGAACCCCAGCCACCAGCGATGGAAACGCACATCCCGCGCCACGGCGTGTAAGGGCGCGGACGGCAGGATAGGACGGTTTCACTTTCGCCGTCCGAAACTCCCCCTGCCGAGCGACGGCCAACGAGGCCGTTCAAGGGGGCGAACAGGGGACCTAAGTCGCGCTAGAACGTTCAACTCGCACGGACACGGGATCGCCTACAGGCCGCGAGGCCCAGGGCGACGGAGCGGCCGTAGTAGTCCGAGGACGGGAAAGCCGTCCACATGGCGAAGGGCCGCAGGTGCCTTAATGGCCAAAGCTGGGAGGTAGCCGCAATGGCAACAGCCGAAACAGTGATGGCCGTCTACTCTGACCCTGGTCGTCTGCGACCGGTGTCACCAGGACATCCATCGGGATCGATCCGGGTGGCTGAGAGGACAAGGCACTGGAAAGCCGGATGAGACCGAAAGACTCATGTCCGGTTTGGGGAGAGGGCGCCGGAAAAGTGCCGTAAGGCAACTCGCCGACGCCCTACTCTACCGCATGCCCGGATCTGTGAGGGCGAAGCCGAATGGCCTAGCTACTCGACCACCACCGGGTTGGTCACTGTCCTCGGGTGATCAGACGATAGACGCTGGGCGTAGGAGGCACGCCAATCCCACGAGCGCCCTTCGAAACTCGCGAGTTGACTCTCAAGTCAATGTTCTGCTTCATGAGTTGGATGGAAGAGGCTGCCGCGCCCGGGAGAATTTTCGACGGCGTGCGCGTGCTATCGCTGGCCGAGCAGTTACCAGGCCCATTCGCGACCATGCTGCTAGCCGATTTCGGCGCGGACGTGGTCCTCGTGGAGCGACCGGCCGGCGGCGATCCGGCCCGCAGCTTCCCGGCCGCTTTCGCCTCGATGGCACGGAACAAGCGCAGCATAAGCCTTGATCTGAAGTCGGATGCCGGCCGGATACAATTGGAGGCGTTGGCGCGCACCGCGGATGTGGTCATCGAGGGATTCCGACCCGGCGTGATGGATCGGCTCGGATTGGGTCATGCTGCCTTGCTGAAGCTTAACCCGCGTCTGGTCTATGCATCCATTTCCGGCTTCGGCCAGACCGGCCCCTACCGTGACCGAACCGCGCATGACCTGTCGTGCCAGGGCCTGGCCGGGCATCTCGCAGGAGCCGTGCCTACAGTTCCATACGGCGATCTCGCTGGTGCAATGTTTGCCGCCTTCTCGATCGCCTCCGCCTTGTTCGCTCGCGAGCGCACCGGGCACGGGACGAGCATCGACATCTCCATGGCGGACAGCCTGGCGTCTTGGATGACGCCGTTTCTCGGCCCAGCTATGAACGGACATCCGCCTCTCGACCTGCACGCAGAGCCCGGCTACGGCCTGTTCACCTGCTGCGACGGCAAGGTGCTGTCGCTCAGCATCGCTCACGAGGATCATTTCTGGCAGGCGCTGTGCCGCCTCTTGAACCTGCCGGAGGTGGCCGGACTGGGCGCGCGGGATCGGGCGGCGCAATCGGCGGAGCTGCGTGGACGCATCGCCGCCATCCTGTCCGGCAAGGATCGCGCGACCTGGGGCGCGTCGCTCGACAGGGCTGGGATCCCATGGTCACCCGTCCACGACGTAAATGCCGTCGTGGAAGACCCACATTTCCAGGCACGTGGGTTGTTTGCCCGGCTGCCAGGCGGTGACGGGACTTGGTTTGTCCAGCAGCCGGTCCGGTTCGGCCGTTATGCCACCGCCCTGCGCCGGGGTGCTCCCGCCTTGGGCCAGCACACGCGTGAAGTGCTGGACCAGTCAACCGCAAAGGAATGACCATGTCGCAGGACGTACAAGATGCTGTCAGCCTCGCCGTGGCCGGCCCGGTCGCGACGCTGACGCTTAACCGGCCCGGCAGCTACAACGCCCTCAACCCCGTCCTGGCGCGTGGCCTGCGGATGCAGGCGGAGACGGTGGAACCATGCGAGGAGATCCGCATGATGGTGATCCGCGGCGCCGGGCGTGGCTTCTGCGGCGGTGGCGATATCCAGGCAATCGGCACGCAGGGCGACGGCACATCCCGCTTCATCGCAGCCATGCTGGAGGATGTGCACGCGTTCCTCGCAACGGTGCAGCGCATGCCGCAGGTCGTGGTCGCCGCCGTGCACGGGGTGGCCGCGGGTGCCGGGCTGTCGTTCGCTTCGATGGCGGATCTGTGTGTGGCGACGGACGACGCGTCGTTCGTGCCGTCCTATCTTTCCCTGGGCGTGTCGCCCGATTGCGGCGGTACGGTTGGCGTGGTGCGCGCCGCCGGTGTGCGTGGGGCGCTCGACCTCTACCTACTGAAGGATCGCCTGACCGCGCGCGAGGCGCAGCAGGCTGGCCTCGTCAACGTCGTCGTAACCGCCGGAGATCTCGACAAAGAGCTGGACCGGATTGCCGAACGGATTTGCGGCATGCCGCAATTGGCCGTGTCCAACACCAAGCGGCTGGTCCGCCAAGCGCTCACGACGCCGTTGCTGGACCAGCTTGAGGCAGAGGGCGCCGGCTTGATCGCCTGCACGCAAACGGAGGGCTTCCGTCGCGGCCTCGCAGCGTTCCTCAAGCGGTAACGGTACGGCGGGCGGGCTTACGCAGATGCGGCGCGCTGGTCGCCAGCCCGGACATGAGCAGGTCCGTCATCTGTTCGGCAACGGTCTTGCCAGGCAGCCGTCCGTCCGGGTCAAACCATCGGGGCAGCCAGTTGATGGCCCCCATGAAGGTGAATACCGCCAGCTTAGGGTCTATGGCACTGATCGACCCGTCGCCGATCCCTTCCTCGATGATGGCGACGAACGCCTCGACGAATGCGTCACGGCGCCGGGCGGCCTCCGCCCGGTCCTCTGGCCGGAGCGCGTCCACCTCGATCAGCGCGCCGCAGGCGCCTAGCTCGCCTGTCAGCAGCTCGATGTAGTGGGCCAGGATGTGGCGCAGTTGGTCCGCGCCAGTGCCGCCCTGAGCCCGGCCAAAGCTGAACGCCCGGTCCGACAGCTCGTAGGCAAGCTGGTGGAAGGCGTAGAGAATTTCCTGCTTGTCGTGCACGTAGTTGTAAAGCGTGCCCTTGGAGATGCCGAGCGCCTTGGCCACGTCGTCCAGCGAGGTGTTGTGATAGCCGCGGGCGCTGAACGCTCGCCCGGCTTCCCGCAGCACCACGTCTCGCTTGAGTTTCTGGATCTCATCGCTTGTCCCCAGACTGTTGTTCCAACGGGCCAACCAACTGCTCCGGTTGCTGTTCGTGACGCAGCCATAGCACCAACTGACCGATGGGTCACATGACTGCCCACCCGCGACCGGCCGTCAATCGTGAAATACGGCAAAGGACGAGGCGGGCTCGCGCACTGTCTGGAGCGTGTTCTCGATGGCGCCGGGGTCGGCGTGACCGAGCGCCATGCCGCACACGACCATCTGCTCCGGCGGGATGCCGAGTTGCGCCCGGATCACTTGGTGAAACGTGCTGAACGCCGCCTGCGGGCATGTGTCGAGGCCACGCGCCCGGGCTGCCAGCATGACGTTCTGCATGAACATGCCGTAGTCGAGCACGCCGCCCCGGGCCATGTGCCGGTCGATGACGAAGATCAGCCCGACCGGCGCGCCGAAGAACTCGTAGTTGCGCCGCACCTGGGCGTGCATGCGGGCGGCATCCCCCTTCTTGATGCCGAGCAGCCCGTAGAGGTCCCATCCAACCTGACGCCGCCGGTCGATGTAGGGCGACATCCATTCGTCGGGGTAGGAACTGAAGTCGGCCGTGTGCTCCTTCGACGCGACCGGGTCGTCGAAGACCGCAACGATCGCGTCCGACAACGCCCGGAGCGCCGCGCCGGTCAGCACGTGGACTTTCCAGGGCTGGGTGTTGACGCCGGACGGCGCACGGGCGGCGACGTCGAGGATGGCGGTCACGACCTCACGCGGCACCGGAGTGGGCAGGAAGGCACGGATGGAGCGCCGCCCCGAAATGGTGGCGTCGACCGCGCGCACGGTGTCCTTGATCATGGGATCGTCAAACATGCGCCCGCCCTCTCCCGCCGCTTGCGTCGCTTCATACTCAAACGTATATCTGAATGACTGCTAAGTCAGTCAAGAAGGTATCTGTCCTAAACAGGGCAAGGGGAACGTGCGATGCTCGTGATGGAACACTTCGACCAGGCCGTCCGCCGGTTCCCCGACCGTCCGCTCGTGATCAGCCGAGATGGCAACCTGTCTCACCGAGAGATGGCGGAGCGTGTGGCGCTGGTCGCTAACGCCATTGTCCGCCAGGGCCTACGCCCGGATACCAAGATCGCGCTGCTCACCCCCAACCACCCGCTCGGCATGATGTGCGAGTATGCCATCGGCAGGGCCGGCTGCGTGTGGGTGCCCTGCAACTGGCGCAACCCGGTGGTGGAAACCGTGCGCCAGGTGGCGGCGCTGGACGTGCAATGGCTGTTCTATCATTCGAGCCTGGAGGACGACGCCGTTGCCGTCCGGAACGCCGTGCCCGGGCTGGCAGGCATCACACCCATCGACCGGGCCACGCCGTCCGGCAGCGCCGCGCTGGACTGGGCTGCGGGTTTCGCGCTAGGCGCCGCCTTGCCGGAGCGCAGCATGGATGATGCCGTCAGCATCATCTCCTCCGGCGGCACCACGGGCGTGCCCAAGGGCGCGGTGCACACGCACCGGACGTATGAAACCAACATGGCCGGCTACTGGGCCATGTTCGATTTCTCTGTCCCGCCCGTTCACCTGGTGACCGCGCCGCTGACCCACGCGGCTGGCGTAGTTCACTGGGCCATGGTGGGCGTGGGAGGCACGCACGTGCTCAGCCCGTCGGCGGACCCGGAGTCTATGCTGGCGTTGATCGAGCAGCACCGGGTGACGATCCTGTTCCTGCCGCCGACCATTATCTACATGCTGCTCGCCCACCCGAGGCTCAAACACTATGATTGCTCGTCGCTGCGTACCTTCCTGTTCGGCGCGGCACCCATGTCTGTCGATAAGCTGCGGGAGGCCATCGACCATTTCGGCCCGATCCTGTGCCACCTCTACGGGTCGACGGAAACGCTGGTGATGAACACTATCCTGCGGCCTGAGGAACTAGCGGACGTGCTCGCCACCCCCGCGCATGCCGGCCGCATCGCCTCCTGTGGGCGCGAGGGGCCGTTCGCCCGGGTGGAGGTCATCGACGATGATGGTCGCATCCTGCCGCCCAACGACCGCGGCGAGATCGCCGTGCGCGGCGAGTTCGTAATGCGGGAATATTATAACGACCCGGCCCGCACCGAAGCCGCCCGCGTCAACGGCTGGCACCGGATGGGCGATATCGGGTTCAAGGACGAGGACGGGTTCGTCTACCTGGTGGACCGCAAGAACGACATGATCATCACCGGCGGCTTCAACGTCTTTCCCGCCGAGGTGGAAGGCGCCGTGCTGGCCCATCCGGCCGTGCAGGACTGCGTCGTGGTCGGCATCCCGCACGAGAAGTGGGGCGAGGCGATCCTCGCCGCGGTCGAGCTGAAGGCAGGGTGCACCCTCAAGGAGGATGAGCTGATCGCGCACTGCAAGGCCCAGCTTGGCAGCGTGAAGGCGCCGAAGTTCATCAAGGTGGTGGACGCGCTGCCCCGCAGCCCTGTTGGCAAGACGCTGCGCCGGGCCGTGCGCGCGCCCTACTGGGATGGACAAACGAGGGAGATTTGACTTCATAGTCAATCATACATAACCTGCGGTCAAACCGAAGACCGTCCATGATCCCTCCATCTCTGCAAGGCCGGCTCCGCATTCCGGCGATCGCGTCGCCGTTGTTCCTGGTTTCCGGTCCCGACCTGGTGGTGGAAACCTGCCGCGCCGGCATGGTCGGGTCATTTCCGTCCTTCAACCAGCGCACGCCGGAAGGCTACGGCCAGTGGCTGCGTGAGATACACGGCCGGCTGGACGCGAGTGCCGCGCCCTGGGCCGCGCAGTTCTCCATTCATCGCACCAACCGGCGGCAGGATGCCGACATGGCGCTGACGGTCGAGCACCAGGTGCCCATCCTGATCACCGCGCTCGGCATCACGCGGGAGGTGGTGGATGCAATCCACGGCTACGGCGGCCTGGTGTTCCACGACGCGATCAATATGCGCCACGCCAAGCGCGCGCTGGAGGCGGGCGTCGACGGCATCATCGCCGTGTGCGCCGGCGCGGGCGGTCATGCGGGCCTCTACAACCCATTCGCTTTCATCGGCGAGCTGCGTCCGCTCCTGGGCGACAAGGCGCTGATCCTGTCCGGCTGCATGACGGACGGCGCCGCAATCGCCGGGGCCATCGCGGCCGGAGCGGACCTCGCCTATGTCGGCACGCGCTTCGTCAACACAGCCGAAAGCATGGCGGCCGACCGCATGAAGGAGTTGGTGATCGAGTCCGACATCGACGACATCATCTACTCAGCCGAGGTGGACGGCGTCGGCGCCAACTGGTTGCGTCAGACCATCCCGGCAAAGGATCTGCGTGACGGCGCGCCTGTCGGCACCATGGACGTGACAAGCGTGCTGGGCGAAGCCAAGCGCTGGCGCGACATCCTCAGCGCCGGCCAGGGTGTGGGCTCCACCCGCGACACGGTGCCGGCCGCGGAGCTGGTAATCCGGTTCGAGCAGGAGTTCGTTGCCGCGTCCGAGCGGCTTGGCCGTTTCACAGCACGCCCCTCCGCCCGCGCGGCGGCTTGAATGGAGATCCTTTCCGAGCAGCGCGGCCCTGTCGTTTGGATCACGCTCAATCGCCCGGCGGAGTTGAATGCCCTCAGCGCGACGGTGCTGGAGCAGTTGGCGGTTGCCCTCGACCGCGCCGAGGCCGACCCGGCCGTGCGCTGCCTCGTGCTCACCGGCGCCGGCCGGGCCTTCTGCGCGGGCGCCGACCTCCGCTTCGTCCAGGCCCTGCCCGCGGACCGGCGCGACACTGCTACCCTAGCATTCTTGCGCCAAGCCTCGGCCCTGATGTCGCGGCTGGAGGCCTGCCCGAAGCCCGTGGTCGCGGCCGTGAACGGCGTTGCCGTCGCGGGTGGGCTTGAGCTTCTGCTGTGCTGCGACCTGGTGATCGCCACTCAAAGCGCCCGGATCGGCGACGGCCACGCAAACTATGGCCTCCTGCCCGGCGCCGGCGCCTCCGCCCGGCTGCCGCGCCGGATCGGCATGGCACGCGCCAAGCATCTATTCTTCACCGGTGACATGCTGCCCGCGGGCGATCTGGTGCCAGCCGGGCTGGTGAACAGCGTGGTGCCGGATGCGGAACTGACTGCCGCCGTCCAGCGGTTGGCGGCGAAGATCGCGACCAAGAGCCCGGTCGGTCTGCGCCACATGAAGGAACTGGCCAATGCAGCGATGAACGTCTCGTTGGAGGAGGCGCTGTGCCGGGAACTGGCGGTCAACGAGGGCTACGCACTGACCTTCGACCGCAATGAAGGGCTCGCGGCGTTCACCGAGGGCCGCCAGCCAGCTTTCCAGGGTCGCTGAGCCTCCCACCACGAGCAGGATTACGAGCCATGACAGAGGACATCTACATCGTCGGGGCCGGAATGACGGCGTTTGGCAAGATGCTGGACCGGTCGGTTAAGTCGCTGGTGGCGGAGGCGGTGCACGCCGCTATGGACGATGCCGGTGCGCAGATCGCGGCCATCGACCTGGCGCTGTTTTCCAACACGACGCAGGCCATCATGGAGGGCCAGCACGCGGTCGCCGGGCAGGTCGCGCTACGGTCCATGGGGTTTGCCGGACTGCCGATCATCAACGTGGAGAACGCCTGCGCCAGCGCCAGCACGGCCGTGTATCAGGCCGTAGGCATGTTGCGCGCTGGCATGTCGGAGGTGGCGCTCGCAGTCGGCGTGGAGAAGATGCACGATTTGGACAAAGCGAAGTCCTCGGCCATCTTCGACGGCGCGTGGGACGTGCACGAAGTCGATACGGTGCTGGCGGGGCTGAGCGGGATCGGCGCCGGAGTGGAGCCGCCGCCGGGCACGCCGGCCGGCGTCCGCTCGCCGTTCATGCACCTGTACGCTTCGATGGCGCGCGGCCACATGAGCGCGTTCGGCACCACCCAGCGCCAACTGGCAGCCGTGTCGGCCAAGAACCACTACCACTCCACAATGAACCCGCTGTCGCAGTTCCGGAAGGACTTCTCCGTCGATGACGTCCTGGCTGGGCCGGTGATCGCCTGGCCGCTCACGCTGCCCATGTGCTCGCCCATCAGCGACGGGGCGGCCGCCGCCATCCTGTGTACGAAGGCGGCGCTGCGGCGGTTTCCGGATGCGACACCGGTGCGGCTGCTGGCAAGCGTGCTGACCAGCGGCAGTGACCGCGCCTGGACCGACTTCGACCGTCATCTGTGCCGCGTGGCCGCGCTCAAGGCATTCGAGGAAGCAGGTGTCGGACCCGGCGACATGTCGGTCGCGGAAGTGCATGACGCGTCCGCCTTCGCAGAGATCGTGCAGGTCGAGAATCTCGGCTTCTGCGAGATCGGGCAGGGCGGCTGGATGGCAGAGCGGGGCGAGACCAGCCTAGGCGGGCGCATTCCGGTCAACCCGTCCGGCGGGCTGGAGTCCAAAGGCCACCCAATTGGCGCGACCGGACTGGGCCAATTGTTCGAGCTGGTGCAGCAGCTGCGCGGCCGGGCGGGGGCGCGGCAGGTAGCGGACGCGCGGTTCGCGGTTGCAGAGAATGGCGGCGGGTTTCATGGGGTGGAGGAAGCCGCCGCGGTCGTCACGGTGCTGGCTCGGGAGGGGGCATGAACCTGAACGGGAAGGTCGCAGTCGTCACCGGCGCGGCATCTGGCCTGGGGCTTGCCACCTGCCGCGCCCTGGCCGCCGCCGGCGCGCGCTTGGCGGGGCTGGACCAGGACGGCGCCGGGCTGCGGCGCCTGGAGGACGAACTGGCTGGGAGCATCACCCAGGTCACGGACGTGGCGGACGAGGCGAGCGTGAAAGCGGGTATCGACGCGGCGCTTGCGGCGTTCGGCGCCGTGCACGTAGCGGTGAGCTGCGCCGGGGTGGGCAACGCGGCCAAGACGGTGTCCCGCGGCGTGCCGTTCCCGATCGAGACATGGAACAGGGTGATTGCGATCAACTTGACCGGCACGTTCAACGTGGTCCGGCTCGCAGCCGTGGCGATGCTGGCCAACGTGCCCGACCCGGAGACCGGCGAGCGCGGGGTGATCGTCAACACCGCGTCTGGAGCCGCGACGCAGGGGCAAGTGGGCCAGGCTGCCTACAGTGCCAGCAAGGCCGGGATCGTCGGCATGACGCTGCCGGTCGCGCGCGACCTGGCGGAGCACGGCATCCGGGTCGTCACGATTTCGCCGGGCCTGTTCGAGACGCCGCTGGTGGCGGGGCTGCCGCCGCCCGTCGCCCAAGGGATAATCGACAAGAGTATCCTGTTCCCACACCGCATGGGCCATGCGCATGAGTTTGCCATGCTGGTCCGTCACGTGGCCGAGAACGCATACTTCAACGCGACCACCATAGCCCTTGATGGAGGTGCGAGAATGGCGGCGCGTTGATAGTTGCCTCCTTGACGTCGGCCGGGTGGACCTCGACACCAACCCGGTCGATCAGTCGATTGAGCCTGTCGCTTTAGGAAGAAGACGTTCCTTGTCGTCGGCAGCGACAGCGGCGCGAAATGTTGGGCGGTAATCGGATCGCTGGTCGAGGCCGCCAAATTGAACGGGGTCGAGCCGTATGCGTGCCTGCGGGACGTGCTGACCAGAACGGTCGATGGACACCCGCAGCAGCGTCCGGACGAGTTGCTGCCCTGGATGCTTCGCAGAGCATCAAAATTTTCATTGCACGGCTTCG
>JAABUO010009284.1_pt1 | contig 11022 bp, 10 predicted proteins | sample 5559291 | NCBI WGS metagenome assembly JAABUO01 (sample SAMN10711878, study PRJNA513372) | rock metagenome | isolation source: Antarctica rocks | place: Antarctica: Victoria Land, Finger Mt sud | reverse complement strand
GAGAACATCACGGATCGTCTTTGTCTCGTCAGTGAGCTTAACGGAGAAATTGGTCTCGAATTGAGTGATGAGTTGAGGCACTACGTCTGTTTGAAGAGCTTTAAGATTGCTCAACGTGAGCAACATGCGCACATTCTGTGATAGGGTCAGTCTTGGTCTTCATAAGGATGATAAAATCTTGACTCACTCTGCTGCGAGCATCCGCCGAGGGTTGGTCGGTATCCTTCAGCGATAGGCTCGACATGGACGTGCGAACCATATCTTTATCAGCCGCCAAACGGCCATGACTGGCCTTGGAAGACTTTTCGGCATTCTCAACCATACCCGATAATGCCTTGTATAGAGACGTCACAAATTGACTTCTGACCATCTGTAGAAGCTTCTCCGGTGGAGGGGAAATAACCGCAACTGAGCCCGATCTTGTGGCAGCTGCTCCTGGAATATACAATATCTTCTGCATACCCGCCAGGATGGCTTCCTCGAACGCAGTCAAATACGATGGCATTCTTGTAACATCACGCTTGTCCGTGGGGCGGATCCAATCTTCCAACACCTTGCACGTTTCTGCGTCTCTGTTCCAAGCAGCGCATACCGCTCGTGTGGCTCTCTCACGTGCCCCAGCAACCAGGCTTTTCATTTTCTCAGTCACCGCAGCACCAGAAGCCAGAGGTCGGATTCCAGCTACCTCGCTCGCCGCTGCGCCTAGTAGATTAAGAAGCTTCTCAAGGTAATATACGCCACTCAGTGCATTTGCGTACGGCGGCCAAAATGAAAACTCCTCCCAAGCCTCACCACGCTTGGGCGAGGGCGGGGGAGGATTGTTTGCGGCAAATTTAAATCGAGCGTCTTGGTGAGGAAAGGGCGAGCGCGGGCTTGGAGTATTGGGCGTTACTGGTGGCAAAGGAGAGTATAGCATGGATATGTCCTCGATTGGGGGGTCTGCGAAGAACGCAAAAACGTCTTCTCGCAGCATATCGATAAGCTCGACAGCTCCATCCTGTAAGTCTTTTATTCCGTCCGTGGATAAACGATGGTGCTTGCGGCTGACGCCATCAATTCCTATAGGGAGAGTTTTCTGGACTTTTCCATCTATGAAAGTTTGAGCCTTTACCCAGAATTCTGTCACTTCTCCGAGCAACCCGCCTTGCAAGGAAAGCAGGTTATTAACAGAATTGTAAATCAACTCCCAGAGCTCTAAGACTGAGGCGGTGTCTAGTTTCTTTGATGTTTGATCCATACTTTGATTCGTAGCACTTTTGAGGTGCGCAGCAGCAATCAGCGGCGTCGGCTGCCCTGCATTCGCAAGTCGTCGCCGCAAAACTTCAATTTCGACTCGTGATCGTTCGAAAGTGGTGCTGATCTTATTCTTGAGATAGTCATATCTGCTTAGAAGCCATACCCATATAGGGTTGTCTTCAACCCCTAGCTCCAATAAGATACTTATCAAAGCCATGTATTCTTCGTTTGGACTACGCCCAGCAGAAGGTGTTGGGGGTGCTTGCGCATTCGTCAATTTCCGCCAGACATCACGTTTGAAGTTACTGATCTCCTCTTCTACTCCCATCCATATGCGTCCTGTGATGACAATCTGATGTACGTACGGCTCCGCAAGTGGTATTTGAGCGAAAGTGGCATTCTCAGCCACTATCCGGGCTTCATCTGCATATTTCTGTGCTCGTGAATACTCTTGCACTAGTTTCTCATAGTCCTTGCGTTTGATGCAGCCGGATACTGCAGCGGCTGCTTCGAACATAGCGTGGCTTCTCTCTAAGGAACTCATGATTAACTTAAGATCCCCTTCACGCTCTCGGCCTCCCAAAGCCGGACCCCAGATTTCTTCTGCCTTAACTGCAACTTCTATTAGAGGTGCTTTGATGCCCTGTACCCCATATTCACTCTCTTTGAGCAGAGCATTCTTTTTCTTGTCGCTTGGTAAAGGCTTGTGAATTCCTTTTGGGGGGATTAGAGGGCCCTGACCGCTTGCATTCCTGAAGTGGGTGCTTGTTCTACTTGAAACCCGGGAGTGCTTTTTCTCAGGCTGTACCTCAGCTCCTTGATTTCTCATTTCCGCGTATACGTTGTCGATGGTAGTTTTAGCACGTACGAACCGTTCGAAGTTACTTTCAACTAAGATTTTCAAGGAAGCGGATTTCTGATCGATCGAGAGAGAAAGGTATTCGAGACCTTGCAATAATTCTTGGGTTGAGGCATCTGAGTGGACCTGAGACAGGTACAAAGTTGGTGAGAAAGTGGTGGAGGAGAGGAGAAAGCGATTCCGTAGACGGTGGTCATCCTCCACGAGTATTGCCTTATGTCTTAGTGCTCGTACGACGCTGTCTGCACCGCCCAATGCATCGGGTTCATCCTTTTGAACAAGGTTCTCAACCCCGTCCCCAATCTTCTCAGATCCAGGTACCAAGGTACGGCGATCGCTGCCACTGCGCTCCAAAGCAGAGTACCTTGATCTGGATCGCCGTAAAAGTGACTTTGCTACGCCATTGGGAGGTAGATCGTCGTCCGAGCCATCGCTCTCATCTTTCTCGGCCGGCCATTCTGTTGGAAATGGGGTTGTAATGTTGTAGTGATTGAGGATGTCCGCCATTTCGCAAATGTTCCAGGCGATAGGATATGGGGGATTCCAACAACATCCAGATCTTCATCGTATAATGAACACAACTGTTGTTGCCCTGAGCTCCGACAAGCCTCGTAGTTGCAGGGGTCTTATTTAAGGTTATGTAGAACTATGGGTCTTTATAGTTCTATGCAGGACACAGCAATTTCTCGGCTGTATTTTGACCTCATATTATTTGTTTCTTCATGATAATCACAACGCTCCAGCAGTCACAAGCAATCTTTTCTTCTTTCTTCTGATTCAGTTCTCAAGCGATTTTGGGCTTGGTGCGAGGGACTGATTTCCAAGATGTTGGCACGTCGCTCTTTTAGTGTTTTGGCAGAGCCGTGTTTTCGAAGAGCGTCCGCCCCGCAAAGATGGGTTCCTGCGCTGACGCAGGTGAGCTTGCCAAAAGGACTGAAAGTCACAATCAAGAGATTATCACGGCTGAGATTATGATAGAGCCAATCGAGATTCTACTCCGTACCCTCTGGCGGTAGAGTTGCCGAGTTCAAAGGACAAAGAGGTCCAAATGTAAGGATTGCCTCGGATGAAAATCTTAATGGCTTTGGACTCTTTTGGATAATGGTTAGGGAGCTATAGTTTGACATAATGCGCTGATGGACTTCTCAACTGCAGGGCAACTACATGGTCACGCTCATAGAGGGAGATGGTATTGGCCCAGAAATATCGCTGTCCGTTAAAGACATCTTTTCCGCGGCCAAAGTTGGTATACAAACTCCCCGCGGATGGAGTCCAAGTGACGTTGTCTAGGCTCCGATTGAATGGGAACCCGTCGACGTTGCACCAATTCTCAAAGACGGAAAGACCGCAATACCTGACAAAGCCATCGAAAGCGTCAAGAAAAACCTCGTTGCTCTGAAAGGACCCTTGGCGGCATGACCAAATTTTGCGTTCGCAAAAACCCCAGGCTAATATCTCCCAGACCCCTATCGGAAAAGGCCATGTCTCGCTCAACCTCACCCTCCGCCGCACCTTCAACCTCTTCGCCAATGTCCGGCCCTGCAAATCCATTGCCGGTTACAAAACCCCCTACGACAACGTCGACACCGTTCTCATTCGTGAAAACACCGAGGGCGAATACTCCGGTATTGAGCATGTGGTCATCGACGGTGTCGTGCAGAGCATCAAACTTATCACACGCGCGGCCTCGGAACGTGTGTTAAGATTTGCCTTTCAGTACGCTCAGGATGTAGGAAGGAAGAAGGTGAGGGCCGTGCACAAGGCGACAATCATGAAGATGAGCGACGGCCTATTCTTGAATATTGCGAGGGAGATCAGCAAAGACTACCCCAACATCGACTTTGATGCTGAGTTGCTCGACAATACCTGCCTAAAGATCGTCACGGACCCAACTCCTTACAACGATAAGGTGCTCGTTATGCCTAATCTCTACGGTGATATTCTCTCCGACATGTGCGCAGGCTTGATCGGCGGGCTCGGTCTCACGCCTTCGGGCAACATTGGAGACGAGTGCTCAATCTTTGAGGCAGTCCACGGTTCTGCACCAGATATTGCGGGTAAAGGACTGGCGAACCCAACGGCATTACTGTTGAGTAGTATCATGATGTTGCAACACATGGGATTGAACGAGCATGCGGACAAGATCCAGAGGGCCATTTTCGACACTTTGGCCGAGGGCAAGGTGAGTCGATCTAATGTTCCATGGTCGATGAGTAGCGGGATCTTACTGACTAATGCCAACAGTACCTGACAGGTGACTTGGGAGGCAAGTCCAAGACGCATGAGTATGCGGGAGCGATTATCTCGCGGCTGTAGATAGAGATCGATGTACTATGAGAGACATGTCTATAAATTTGCTAACCCTCTGCTTGTAGCACCAACGTGTACCTTAGTCTTAGTTGATCGGATGAATGGAAATGTGGTATAACACTGATATCAGAGGTTTGATTGATGACGAGAAAGTTGGATCTTCTGGGCCAATAAGCAGAATGAGCGCTTGAGAATAAGATGTTGACTAGGTTAGATGAGGAAAATCCAGAGACGTATAGTGAAGGGAACATGGTGGTCTACTGTACTAATACATTCAGACATATGTACAAATGCAAAATCGCCCTTGAGCCAGAAAGTCACGGCCCATCGCCTTGCCATGACTTGAGTATAGTGGTATCAGACCCTCAAACCCATCCAAAGTCTCTCACCCATCACCACACCAAGTTTAGTGAGTGGCCCTTTTCTAAGCCGAAGCAGATACAATACTTCGAAAAGATAACGACAATGCCCAGCGAGAACGAGACTGGAGTGGCGGGATGTGATTATTACGGAGACAGCGTGAGATAAAAGCGAGACTTGCTCGGAAAAAAGGACAATGTAGCGATCCCATTTCTCCCAATGACTCGAGCATGAGAAGTGTGGTGCGCGCCACGACGCAATTCAATACAACCAGTTTGCATGCACTCCGCACACCATCAAGTCGGCAAACACCTCTTTGATAAATTGCCATGGATATGAACCCTGGTAGCAGTAGAAACACCCAGTAAGCATCTGCACTAAAGATAAGGCAGAACGACCTGCAATGCGTGGTTCATGAAAGACGGAAAACGCGGCTCGTATCATTTGCCAAAGACGGCATGACCTTTGAGACAATAGGTGTTTGAGAAGCAGAGGCATAGATGCGGATTGAGGGGAAGTGGATCGATCATACAAGTGAACAATAGGACTGTAAGGAAGGACGGGTTTTTGCCCGATTCCAAGGTTGACGGACCCCTAAGAGCATCTTTACATCCAAGAAATCGCGCATGAAAACCAAGAACCTCCCGTATATGCAGCCTCCTTTGACGCTGCTATGTAATCTAGTTCAAAATAAAACACAAAACTCCACTTCTATGCAAATGGCCCCAAATGGCCTCCGGGTATCAATCAATGCAATTCGCGAAATCCATCCAATATTCGAAGAGAAGGATGTGTCAAGAACAGGCATCCAAGATTTCGCACTTGATCAGACGTACGGCTGTGCCACTCCTATGGTTTTCAGATCGTCTTCATCGCTGCTGCTAATCTCATCGGGCATTTCGTCGAGCAACTTGTCAATATCCGCGCCGTTGACAAACCTTCTCGAGTCCAGGTGATCTGATAAAGGTCTAATGGGTTGGAGCTGCTCATTACTTGTATGGTTGGAGCTTATAGCAGCCGCCGAATGAGGTTTTCTGTACATAGCCGACAATTGGGTTCGTAGCGACGTTGCAGGTAGTTGGTTTGGTGGATGATAGCCAGAGTTCCCAGGACTTGACATGAAGAGCAACGTCTCTACAGCATCCTGTTCCATGGCGGCGTTCTGGCTTGGCGTCCTTGGTTTCACGACATGTCTCTGTGGAGGTGTTGCAGGCATGGCCGACGGCGCCGATCCGGAGGAAGAAAAGCTATGCTGGTTGCTGGTTTGGAGAGCAGGTGGCTGCGCTTGTAACCCGTTCGACCGCCGAACGTTGCGAGGCAGTATGTCAGCTGGTGGCGCCAGTGATGGCGCTTCGGCCGAATTCTGAGTGTGCAGGTATCTTGAAGCATTACTGGCAGAATGTTCGCGCCAGAACGATTCGTAGGTGCGACTGGATTGCCCAGACTGTGGTGAAACTATATCATCAGTCTGCGAGTAAGCGTAATCAAGCCTCGAGGTCCGGCTGTACACTTGCGGCGAAGGATGCAGTGTCTCTAAGGTTGCAGTGGTTCGCTCGGAGGACTGAGTGAACCCTGCTCGGTCAAATTGCGTATTCATCAGGTTAGTCCTTGGGGATTCGTACGGCCGCCGCAGATCTGAGACTGGTGAAATTGGTGAAGCTTGTTGCGAAGTCATACTTTCAAGTTCATCAATACTACGGGTCTGCCAGCCGTTTTGAACTTTGACCATAGCGTAAGAAAGGCGGGTCTTGAGATGGTTGGACAGCTATTTCGGCGAAGAGATGAGCCTTATACTATCATAGACTTGATATACCAAGACCTACCTCGCCGAGTGCCCGCGAGACCGACTAACATCCACTGGACTTCTGGACATATTTAGGTCCACGGTTTTGACTTTCCCATCTGCCATACGCTTTAGCGCATACGTGTGTTCGCCGTTTAGACTACCTATATGGAGGCTCTGCGGTCTTTCAATTTGCGCATTTTGTAAATGAGGCCTAAACTGCTGTTGCGCATCGTCTTCAGCGCTCAGGATCTCCTGGAGCCTTTCTGCTGCGCGCTCTTGGCTAGATGGATCTGACGATGAAGTAGAGGGAGTGATCTGCCGTGCCGAGTAATTACCGGCGGAGAATTGGAATTTATCGCTCGACATGGGTCGCTGTGGTGATGCTGACGAGCCTTGGGAATTAGGGACTGAGCTCGGCTCCGACAGTTGCGCCGTAGCAACGTCGGAATCTTGCCCTAAGAGATGATCAGAAAATGTTCGGATGATGGATTGGAATATCATGCACATATAAATTGCTTACCTTTCGGCGGGTTGGGGACAGAGAAGGCCATCAGTTGTAACCAGTATTGCCAGTTCCTCTGAACCCCACAATGCCGGCGCGGGGATTGAGACGCGCTCCGAGCGTCCACGTAATTCAAACAATGAACGTTCACCTTAATAGGTACTTGCAGACTCTTCAATGGTCTTCAATTGCAAAGAATCGTTGAGAAACTCGAATATAGTGTCCTATATGTAAGATCAACAGTTCTGAACAATGTAGTTCACACGTACAGGTAATCGCATGACCGAGTATTCATTATCTGCTTGTGACCGAGATAATACGCCTTCACGTGATTAGAAGCGCTAACCGCAATGTAATGAAACGTTAGTGGTACAAGACAGTTCCGTTCCGGTTTCTTAGCCTCGTAAATTTACAGCCTCAAGGTTCAGAATTTCTATGGAAAGTTCACTATAGTAGGGAGAAACCAGAAATGAAGGAACCGTGGCTGAAAGCATAGTGATTGTACATAGTGCGTGTATGAGAAAAACGCTCATTGTTAACATAAAAGATCCTCCCAACGCCGCGCCATGTAGTAATAGGAATACATCTTGGGTATCAAGTGTCACTGTCTTCCTTCGCATTCCACACCTGCCGGTCGTCTAAGCTATCATACTGTCTATTGCTTCGGTAATGGTCATCACGTTCGTATTCTCTCTGGTCGCCTCGCTCCTCATCATCATCACCCACCACAAACTCCGAGGAATCTGGCAGAGGTCTTTCGCCTGGTTCGAATCCGCTTCGAATGATCTCTCCTTCATCTTCATCATCGTAAGTTCTGGTAAAATGCTTGGCTTCGTTCTCGTTCCAGACAGCACCGCCTTCTTTGCGGGCTCGAACACGTTCCACTTCCACAGCTTCAGTGTCTTCGACGACCAAATCAACCAACTGACTCCTGCCTGATTTGGCTGATTTTGAGGATGACGATTCCTCGCGGATCAGCTCACTTACCACTGGTGCTCGGAATGACCTTGAATTCGAAGTTTCAGCGCTACTACTGCTCGTTCGGCTTTTGCCTTTACTGCCACCCTTTTGCATGCTGCTGACCCGTCTGGCCTTCTTGACTTTCGTAGGCTCCAATAAGTTCCGATTGGTTGAAGTAGTAATTATACCTGGGTCGGCAACGAGCCACCTCTCGGAAGATGGTACATGGGCAGTAATGACAGGGTACTACACACTGTTAGCGCTTAGAATCGCAAGATATGCATAGGTCAAGTCTACATTCCAATCGCCAAATTCCAAGACTCGCGCGTTTATAAAAAGCCTCTCGTCCTCGGCATCCAAATTCACTTCCTCAACCTCATCAGACCCTTGTTCATCGTTTAGCACTCTGTTTCCTTTCGAAGAGTTCATCGTCGTAGCTCGTCTTGGTCCAGAGCTTCCACTGAGCAGAGGCGTCCGGCTATTGATTTCTCCAGGTTTCGGTATCCAGTATTTGCCTTTTCCGCCTCTCTCGTACCTCATTCCTTCCCGCATACGAGCAACCCGGGAGTCTGACTCTTCGTGCGCTAAAATATTGTCGCCTGAATCAAATATCCTGTACTCATATTGATTGCCCCCGAACGTTTCCTTTGTGTCTTCAATTAGATCACGTACTCCGAACGCATCCCTCACGGCGTACTTGACGGGCATACGAGCTGCTGAAATTGTTGCATCCGCGTAATCATGCCAAGAAAAAGCGTACCAATGCGAGACAGCGAATATGGGCATCTCGCAGCAAATTAAAGCGTCTTGGATAGCAGCTGCAAGGTTATCCGGAGTATAGCCCGGAAGGCTTGGGATTGCTCCTAGCCATTGCAGAATCGATAGAAAGAAGCCTTGCCAGTATGAAGCAAAAATAATTAATTTGATGCAGAGGAATTTTGGCACCGGTCGGAAAGGCTGCAAATCTTGCGACATGCATACCCAGAACATTGCTAGGGAGTATAGGCTGATTGTAACACTAAGATTGTATACTATGCCAGTCCACAAATAACCGGAGCTAGGCCCTAGATAGCCTTCCTGGTATGTGTTTGTAGACTTCAAGATGATTGTCGCTAAGCCGAGTACCGGTTTCAACCATGCATACTGAAGAATCCCACGCTTAATCGCCAGAAACGTGTGTGGATCAGATATGTCGACTTTGGCCAGACAATGATTGAGGGGCCAAGGATGATGGACGGGTTGTCTACCATGCATCATTATTATGAGCGACCGTTCACCGCCAATAAAGTTTATGAGAAGTTGGAAAAAGGTGTAAATGGTGAACGCCTAAGGCTTTGGTTAGGTGTGACTGTTCAGCAGCGTAGAATTGACTTGCATTACTTACCTCATAGATATCACGAATCGGGTCGAGGTAAAAAGCTGCGGTCAACGACATGATGCTCGCCCATGACGATGCCGAGTATATAGGGACCCTAACAGCATATAAGCAACTTTCCAGACGCAGAAGCTGTTCGGCGTACATTAGTAGAATTCGAATAACGTATCGTTGTAGAAGTGGTTTCCGGTAGTTCTTCCTGTAAATAAAAGTCATTCTCCTAGCTGTTCGGAGAGCGTTACAAAGCCATACGTCTGAAGCCATATTGATCTAGAGGGCCAGACGAGTCAGCTAAATGTCCCCTCGGTCAAGGTCAACTGTAAAGCTTCCTGAGTTTGAAGTTGTTTCGACATACAAGAACGATATGAGGGACGCTACCAGAGACGCCACTCCACAGACGATAACAGTCGCCTTGGTGAGATTAGATCCCGTACCTCTACCTGGGGTATCATCAGGCATTTCGAGATTTGCGCCTACGAGCAGAGTAAGCGTAGGTGAGTATGAGACTCTGTTATCCTTAGGTTCCTTATCGTGCTTGTCTCATGGTTGGCAAAGGATGTTAGGTTGTCTCGTTATCTATCCCAGGCAGACACAATAAATTACGATTATTTACCGAAGCTATAGTATCCAGTATTTAATAGTCCCAGTATACCAACCTCTATTGAAAGGCCGAATTTCCAGATGATGAACAAATCAATCCATCAAAGGCCTTTGCTTACTTTCAAGAAAGTTAGGGACCATTGAGGCATGGGATAAGCATGTTGCCAAATAGAAAGCCGCTTCTTCCCAGACATTTGCAGCAAAGATGTGCGCGCTGAGCCATCAGCGAAGCTCTAGGGGTCATGGAGGCACCAAATCCCGAGCACGACTTCAATTGGTAGAAAACTTCGAGTTCTAATCATTGGAAATTCTGAAGTAAAGTCTAATGACTTGGGCAGGTTGTACCTCTTTGAGCTTTTAGTTTTCGGTGCGCTGTAAGTCAACGCGTTGAAAAACAATTGCGGTCTGCTCTTACTGCGAATCACTAACCTGTACTTGCCCGCAGAGCTATCTTCTTTCTATTCTACTTCAATCGAGTCTTTGCTAGACTAGTTTCCTACGGAATCCGAACCTATGTTTGGCACAAATACCGCGCATACGTTGAGATTCAAGCTCTTCAGATTTCGCTCTTAGCAGGCCGTATTTTCTTCAAAGGTCTGCACTACCACGGCCAAAATGAGACCATCCTGATCAATGATGGCTATCTAACCTGGAGATACTGGCTCCGGAGAGTGAAAAGGGTAGAATATGCTCGCTCAGGGGGCCCGAGTGTAAGAGCTGGTTCCAGTGAGAATTACGGAGGAAAGAATGGAGCAGGCGAGGGTCAAAGGGGAGGAGCCAAATTACTGGGTGACTTGCCGTGTCGAGTTATTTTAAAGAGCCGAGGCCTCCAATGGTTCATTTACAACAGAAGCCCGGCCTACGACAATATTCTAAAGACCATGTCAAGGGGAGAGGTGAACGACCGGACTCCAGAAGATGCATGCCATGGGCAAAGGACTAGGTTGAACAAGGCAAATCCAGCTCCGGTTGACTCTGACAGTCCCCCATCTACCAGTCCTGATGACAAGGATGAGATGAGTGAGACGCTAGAA
>JAABUO010009282.1_pt1 | contig 11023 bp, 14 predicted proteins | sample 5559291 | NCBI WGS metagenome assembly JAABUO01 (sample SAMN10711878, study PRJNA513372) | rock metagenome | isolation source: Antarctica rocks | place: Antarctica: Victoria Land, Finger Mt sud | reverse complement strand
CCAACCCCTGTTCTAAAAATGACACCCTCTAGGAAATCCATCAAATCTTTACACCAATGTAAGGCTGGTACTGTTCAGCTTTCGAATCCCAGCTAAGGAACAGTTATAGAACATGTCAAATCCGCGCCATATCGTTACAACTTTATACCTTGGATTGGAGTTTTGTTCGTCCCATACTCATAGGATATATCTACGCCCACACATATTTGAAAAGACACGTCAAGAACCTACACGAACTGTTGGAGGGAATGATGATCGTAACAAAAGTGTCTATTCGATCTCAAGCCACAGCTTACCTTCCAGAGCCATAATAGGAAGCTAACAGACTCGCCGCCATTTCGGTATTCTGCTGGGGAAAAAATAACCACTACATTCTTACAACCCCCTGTTGACATAAGTCCATAAGTCCCTTTTCTTCCCCGCCCACGTCTCATCGGTATCCCATACGTAGGTGTCTGCTGCATCATTTTTCAAATGATCAAGGGCGTCATGATGTTGAAAGATTAGGGCACTGAGAGCTACACCTGGCTCCTAATGAGGCGTAGAAACCAGATGGGAGGGTGGCTATACGAGCATGCATCCATGATTCACACCGAGGAAATGTGTCCGAATATGTGGCCACTGGTTTTCCTACGAAGCGGCGACTAGGGTTTCAATCTCGCACACCACCGTCGGTTTGAGTGTCTGGTAGAAAGATTGCCATTTCCTCTAACCTTCCGGGTGCATAGATTGATCGTCATGGGAGTTGGAGTTGTCGCCACACGTGGTTCCTACCCCGAAGCCCCAGGGAAGAATCCAGTCAATTCCCCAAGAGATGGATGGACACATTGATAGATGCAGCCACTCTCCCCAAGTCCAGGGCAAGGAATGACGATTCCCCTCCGGTCCCCAACAATCCCCTTGCTGTGCAGCGAGCTCTGCTCATCGACTACATGTCCAATGCCGGTAATAGCGTATATCTAGCTTTGCCTGGAAAATTAAGGCTTGCATGAGACACTGGTTCACCACACCCGAGACGGAAAATACAACAGTGAGCTGGCAAAAACGCAGAGTAGGAAGGAAGCAACGCTAGAAAGAGGAAGATCGGAGGCTTTGTCTAATGACGACGGAGGCTGTATGGACATGATTACGAAACATCGAGGTCAGGCGGTAGATTTTCTAAAAGCGGACGAAGCATGTGAGAAGATCAGGTGGAGATTCATTCAGAAGCTTCTGACCCGCGATTAGGTAGGTACGCTTTGCCAACGTATGTAAGCTTGCTGCATCTAGAATGTGTTGGGTGTTCTATAGCGGAACTTCCCAGAATTGAAATGGTCACAGACATTGCGAGGGGGATAAGGTTTTGTAAGAAGATGTAACTAAGAGAAAGTCGCCCAGCAATGTAGCGCTGAACATGTATTCATGCTTCGTTCGTACTCGTGTTCGCTTCTAGGCGTTGGTTATAAGTAAGTTTTTGGGTTGCACAGAGATTTCATGGAGCTTAAGGTACCGACTCCAGAGGCCGGGGATATACAGTGGGGGTTGCGTGGGTGGTGCCAGGTAAAAATACATACAATACATACTCAAGTCGACAGTCGGATTGGGGGTACGGAGTGCAGGCCGGGAAAGGATGCACGATGAACGTGTTAATTACCGGGAAGGAACTGGAAGGAAAAGATCAGTGAGAGGATTGGTGCGGGAAACGGCAGTTGTGTGGCCCCTTGGGAGACCAAATAGATTGCTGGGTGGACAGATGGGAAGATGGGTGGGGGGGACGCTCAGTAGATGCGCAAATGAGGATCTCAACCATGGTTACGACCGGCGATCCCAGATTTGATGACAGGTAATCTCAGATCTGTGGTATAATCGTCCGGTATTGCGCATGTTGTGCGTCTCAACTGGGACCAATCATTCCAATGATTTCATGTCGTTGATTGGAAGCCTCATTTCTTACCCAAATGTGCCAATTTCGCGGGTACGTATGTTCTGAATTGAATTCGGATTCCGGCAAGGTCCCGTATAATTGTTACTGTTCTGGCTTGCATTAGCGCCTCTTTCAGACGAGCTTACTTTAACTTTCGTCGTAGGAATACGGTAAGGTAAGCTAATCTCTGAAGGATGGACTAAGATAAACAAAGACAAGTATTGTACGGCCGGATCAAGGCCGACAAGGCTTTCCCCCCTCGAACAGTATCTATGCTAGGCCGTCTGATGCAGTAATGGGCTTTGGTCGAAGTTTCGTTGGCGCTCGGACACCAGTGTGGACCATTGAACAATGGCTGAGGAAAGATACGACCAAAATCTATCGAGTCTCGTTCAATATCTAGCAATAGTACGGAGGAGTCGTATGCGCGTTACCGAATGTTCGGCGCCTTCAGCTTCCAGTGGTCATGACGACGAGTCTGTTGACCAAAATCAATATAGCGGCTTGAAGTGAGCATGGTCTGGACCCCGAGAGACCTTTGTTCGAAATGAAGAAGGCGCTTGTGCGTGTGGGGTCTTTGGGCGGGCGTTGCCGCACAACGACCCTGGTCCAGCTGGGTTTGTCTCTCTTGACAGCTGACAGCTATCTGCTTGCTGCTCCATGAGGTAATCATGCCTCTATGATGATTCTTGTACGAGTACCTCAGCTTGTAGAGTTTGGCGAATAGTAAAGGAAAGAGGAAAGAGGAAAGAGGAAAGAATAGGAAAGGTTGTTATCGGAAAACTTCAAATGTGTAGACGGTGCTTTGCCGATGGATGGGGGGGCCCATGGCCGCAGATAATCGGCTGCAGCAGGAAATGGCGGTTGGGATATGATGGTGATGTTCACGACGGATGTTGACCTTGTAATCATCAATGATGAATAAATCCAACGACATGACAAGACAACATCCCGACAATCATAGGTTCGATGCTTCAAGGAAATTCGTATCCGCGGAGATTCGTTGGATTGTGCGACAGGTTCGGTAAGAGAGCCAATCGGGTTGTTACAGTGAGGCTTTGACATGACAAATATAGCCCATGTCCATCCAGGGCTCAAGCCTCCGCTGTCAAAATCTCATATCGGTACGGAGCTGTCGAATTTCATCACTCCAATTTCCACGATGAAAAAGGTCCAGACTGGTCAGGTCTTGATCTCAGTACGATATAGTATCCATCATCGCCCCACTGATCAAAATTACTGTGTACTTCCCGGTTAGATGAGCACAGGTTCCCTATTGCTCGACGTGCATGGAGATGGAAGGTTCTGGTTTCCTTTCCTATTCATGTGAACCTGTAAATTGACCAGGACCTGAGCAGGACCAACTTCACCAGAGGCGTGGTATGAGATAATGAGACTTCAATTTCAACTTCGGCTTGGATGAAAGTCTAGACTCATCCAAGGCTCTTGAGGCTTGATTGCGATGGCCAGCGAGAGCTTGCTGACCAATGCACGCGGCGTCAGATCTAACGGAACGCCACAATCTCATCAAAATAGATGCTCAACTGTTCAAACCAGTTCTCCGATTCTATCGCCCGAAAGAGGTAAAGAGGATTGGGCTAGGAGACTTTGGATCAGATATATATTATTTAATGTTGGTGCTACCGCACCCTTTTGCCCGGTAAAGCAGGGCAAAGCAAGGTATGTATGCAAGTCAGATAGAACGGGATACACGGGATACGGCGTTTGCAGGGTTACAGTCATTTTACAAGTAGATGGCGGTGGTGGAGTGGATGGAAGGGAGTGACTCGTGTCAAATCTGCATCTTCCCGGTGCCCCCAAAGCCCCCGGTTACCGATCCTCACTCCCTTTCCTGGTACTTGGAAAACCCAAAATCTTTAGGCGTCTGCAGGATGCCTTCATATCCTTGTACCCTTACATGAACCACTACCATCATCATTTCAATCCGGTTCGGGCCATAACTCTGCTTACCTACTCCTGTTCATCAGCGGGGGTGTTACGAGGTCGCTACTTCCGGTACTTGCTCTTTGGTCTCCTTCCATTTCCCGGTCTTGACCCGAGGCCGCTACTTGCCATAAGCGGCATTTGCTGGAGCGAAAGAGAATGATGTTTCGGTGCAAGCTCACTCCCTCAAAGACATTCCAAGTGGGAAGTGTCATAGGCACAGACCGGGTATAGTAACCTGGCCGGAATGAGACATCTGCCTTAAAAGAGACGGAAAGATCGGTATAGGTATACAGTACAAAACTGTACAAAACTGTACAAAAGAAAAGAAGAAAAGAGAAAACACGGGACCTGCAATACCCTAATCCCTAATCCATCATCCATGATTCCCCGACTATCCGTACCCTTTCCTCATTGGCAAGGCGAATTGTCTTGTTCCTTGTCGAACCTAACACGGCTAGGGCCAGCGATGGGAACTTACCCTGGAAAGCGATTGACTCGAACTGGAACCCGGCACGGACGCACATCGAGAGTACTCACGATTGATGCCTTTTTCCGCTTGAGCTCGATGGTCGATACAAATCGCCGAAAGACCTCGAATTACGATCAAGCAAGGGTATTCGCTAAGTCACTAACAATGAAAGTACCAGTAGTCAACTAAGCACAGGATTTTGGTCACTTTGGCAGCCACCCCCAAATCCCTCATCCATCTAACCCCCATCAATGACATGGCACAGCCTAATGCGTTCCAGGAATCTCATTGCGGGATCCAAACATCACTACTGACTTCTACTACCAAGATACTTTACCCCATACCCATACCCATACCCTAACCCAAAATTACTGTACCCTTCAATCTAAATCGAAATAACTAGGTACTTTAGCATGACAGCTACTCGTGAGATGTAGTACCCTGTCAGATGTCATCGCTGCCGTAGGTCCAGACTTCGGATGACGTTCTCTTCCAAACCCACCCAAAGTCTCCACAAAGTCATAACTCGGGTTGAGAAGACTACCACGGTACTATGGTACAGGTAACTGTTTTGGCCTTTTAGCCCTACTTACCGAGCTTTATATTCCCTCAGCCCACCCAAGGGTAAAAACCATCTCTTGAGAATAATATTCATCTAATCACCAAAGAAATAAAAAGGAAAAGCCATGACAAGTCCAGACAATCCAGCCATTTCAGCCGGGAGCGCGCGCAATCTTTAAGGGTAGTCAACTCACACCCTGTGGGCTAGATGGTAGGCACTTTGTGGACTGCAAGCCAGAACCGGTCGGGCTTGCCTTCCTTCTATATTCCCCAAGGAAGTACTTGTAGCCTCATCGTCATATCTACTTGAATTGGTTCACTATTCTACCTCCTAAATCCTTTTGCTCAACCCAAACCGCTACCTAAAGACGCCCGTGGACGCCTTCTCCTTCCTCGTCCCTGGTCTCTGTTCTCTTTCAAAACACATCAGACCTTTTTAGCTTTGTGGAAGTTGGTAGGTGCATCTCCCCGCTGTCATCTCACTACATCTGAGACCTCTGACACCCACTTGTACACCATCTTATCTCATTTTGGGTGCGGCTTCTTGCATTGTACCACGATCAGAACTCGGAGACGAGATCACTGATGTCACTCGGCATGTATAAAGGAGTTTTTCTCCGTTGGTACTATTCTTAGGGGCACTTCGTCTCTTCGTTTTGGCAGCGACACTGTGCCTTCTTGAGGACTTATTCGGATTCACAAGTTTTGGAGGGAGTTGGATAAAGGTTGACCCACATACCCTGACGCCATTCTCTATTACTGAGGCGAGGGCGCTCCCAAGGTTCACATGCTTACTCCCACTAAATCTATTAAGCATGCCCGACCTGCTCAAAGTGCTTGGCTACTTGAGCTTCTGAATCTTTGGATCTTGCAAGTCCTTCTGAGTGCAGACAACACCGTCTTTCTTTTCATTTTCTACAATTGCAGTCCGCTCTTGAAGCTACGACATTTTCTACTGTCGACGTTGCGCGTGACGCTGCATTTCATTCCAGGTGCTGGTCTTTATTGCTCCATCAAGAGCGTGATTGACCGAAGCTGATCCATCACTTCTTCCAGACCTGCGAAGCAAACACTACGGCCCAATTTCAAATCCACAGAGAATTCTTTTCTGGACGGTCACTCAATTCTGCGATCTATGAGGCATTCAACTTCCTTCAACGACGACGGTCGTCGGGGACCTCCCCGCTCACTTTCTTCTCCACGGCACGACGTGAGACAACATCGGCTCCCTTCGTTGGTTGAGGTCAGTCTTTGAACAGCAGGAACAAGCAATCATCGAGTTGAACTGACCATTTAATTCCAGGCTATCCCAGAGATCCGACGGACAATCCCAACACGGGACAATATAGCGGACTGTCCTCGGCAGCTCCGACATTGTCCCACCGGACCTGGCCAATTTCCTACCGTCGGGTCTCTCGCTTCATCACCCCGTATGGCCAGCACGGCTAGGCCTCCACCAGCTGTTGAACCCTCAAGGCATACTCGGGAGTCAAGCCATGGTCGGCAAAGGTATAACGAATATGACACCCGACCTGAAGTGCAGCTTCCCATTCACCCAGGCCCACCAACTCGAAACAGTGACTCGTCACTGTCATCGGGATTTTCGGACCGGCGTACGAGTCTAGCGTCAGTGACGACGTCTACCACGTATCCCGGAACCAGACGAGGAAGCCCCGTGCTCCCTAGCCTTTCTAGAGCACGAACGCCAGAGAATTTGGGCTATTCAAACGGAGATGTTGTTTCTGATCCACGGAGCATACCCACACTCTACCGCAACCGAGAACCATCAGCTTACCGGCGTGAGCAAATGCCACTGAACGGAGGGCTCCGAGAGTCGATTGAACCTTATTCAACGTCTAGCCAAAGATATACCATGTCACCTCTGGAAGCCCCGTATCATCCTGCTTATGGAGGCGGGACGTCGCAACATGCATCATTCGCGGATCGCCAGCCGGTCGATCCTTCATTTCTCCGAGAGAATGAACATCATCATTGCCCTGTAGACTTCGAACCGGTCGAGATTGGTCAGCAAAGACACAAACGCCGCCGGGGTAACTTACCCAAGGCAGTGACGGACACGCTGAGAAAATGGTTTTCGGAGCATGTCGCTAATCCGTACCCAACCGAAGACGAGAAGCAAATGCTCATGGATATGACCGGGCTGACGATTAGTCAGGTTAGTTCAGATTCTCGTTGATTTTTGTGTCTTGAGAATTGGTGTTGACCTGAACAACAGATTAGCAATTGGTTCATCAACGCTAGACGGCGAAATCTGCCTCAAATGACGAAGCAAGCTCAGGCTGAATCCGAGTTGACCAGAGGCCAGAATGGAACCAGCCGCACATCTCCTGAGCAGTCCTCACGGCTCAAGCGTTGAGTGCGCATGCATCGAAAACTCATGGTGTTGTTATTTTATGCTGAATCCCCACCGCTCGATGATTCATTTTTGGTCCTACGCTGAGGCGTCGGTGTGTTTCGTGGGGATACTGGGATGTCGTCAGTGTGAAGAAAGAAGCTTCGATGGCGCTTTTGGCTGCAGCCACGTGAGACGGAAACCGTGCATGTGATACATCAACGGCCGTGGTCTGGGGCTTCGGACGAAAATCCGAATATGTCCGAATTCAGGGACTTTAAGAGGCAGCATGGCGTGAATGGGAAGGCCAAGATGACACTCGGTGACGGTCTCGATTATGAGCTTGGAATAGGTGGACTTTTGTCACAGCGAGCATAGCGACGCCATTTGATGCGTGCAGCCTTTGGAGATACTGTATGAAGTGCTAACCAAGATCTACGGTGTTTTGGACATGAATGTTCTGTGGACCAATCGCTCCAACGTCCAATTCAACATCATCACTTGATAAGCGCGCATGGCACTCATCCTTTGATCGCACCAGTCTCCAAAAAGTCTCGGTCAACGAAGACGTACCATCCAGTAGTCGCCAGCCAAAGAATCATCAGAATGCTTTCGCACGCACGACAAGACAATCAGGGGCCATTGAATCGCAAGTGTGGCTCAGCTGGCATGGCCACACATGGTGGCTTGAGGCAGGGTCCAGTTAAGCACCGGAGATTACGCCCGGGGCAGCCTTCCACTCTCCAATGAAGTTAGCCGTTTGACCGACCCCCCAACAAATCGTCGTCGAACTGTCGATAGTAGACCTTGAGGGGTAGCGCCATTGACGACGATCGCAATGGTGGATCTACAAGTCGCAGGTTTGTTTCGGATGGTACTGTTGCGCTCGAAACCCGGTATGAAGGGTTTGATAAGGTGGAGCGTAGTAGTGGTAGTGGTGGTAGTACGGCGGAACGCGTGGGCGATTAAGCCAGATGTAGATCTTGCTTCCCATGGATCGATTGGCCATGCCATGCAGCACGATGACCCTACAAGTGAATTTCAGCTTGAATGAGCCCCCTTCGCCGCCCTTCGGTTACCCGGCCCGCTGGTGATTCTAGTAGACCTCGGGTCTTGGCATTGATGGGAGGCGTGGGCAGGGGTGGGGATGGATGGAGCGGTGTGGGCCGCTTGAAGGTGGCGGAATATTTGGGGGTTTCTTTCCTCCGGAAGTGCAGATCGGGTGAGGGAGAGTGTGATGGGCCGTTGAGCAGTGGCGTAAGGGGGCTTAGTTTGATGATTTATAGTATCGGAAATGGAAGGATGACGGGGCTTGCGGATTGTTTCTCCTCCCAGGTACTGAATCTATACTACTATGCAACAATGTGTTCACGGAATGCAGATCGGTGCAGGTTCTGGTAATCCGGTCCTGCTGTATCGGTAACGGCGATGCAGGGTAGAATCCTCTCTTGAGGCCGACGTGGTGGACACTGCAACTATCCACACAGTTGCAAATTGCCACTTTCTAGAGCTGCATTGACTTCAGCTGCTGTGGTTCATGTCCAGCTTTTCTCACATATGCATCCGTACACCTTTCCATGTATATGCCGAATAGCAATGTCACAACTCAACAGCTCATACTTTCAGCTAACCACACTTCCAGATGCCAAGTGTCCGCTATGTCCATGTGTAGCAATTGCACGTTAAACCTTATCAGACGGATTTACGGTGTAGTCATTACCTACAAGGAACCATGGTTCAGCTTCGATGGTCCAACCCTCAGCATCGGACGTGGAGCTATTTACAGACTCAATCGCAAATCCAAACTTGGAAGGTGGACTTCCCTTTCAGTGAAGCTTGCCATCGTCTCTATGGTCAGATCAGTCCGCATCTTCCGCTGTCTTTCAGCAGCTATGGTCCTGCGTGGTAATTCGATAGTGTGCCCTGAAACAGACAGATTGAGCACAGAGGAGGGCAAGACTCGAGAAACCTGCTCATGGTTCATGGAGATACCGGGCATTCATCGATGAGAAACCCACATTCGTGTCACACCGTCAAAACAGATCCCCTAATCATCCATCCATGTCCAAGCATGTGGAGATTCTGACCGATTTAGCGTACCAAAATACAACATCGTCGAAAGAGCAATGAAATGGCTACCTATCACACCATTGAAGACATTTCCACCTACTATGTTAGATCTCTAAAGTCTCCTTAGCATGTCGATACTCGCAGCAAGATAGCGTACTATGACTCGAGCTGCTGCGATCGATGTGCTGGCTACAACTCGACGGGCGACAGACCAAATCTTTACCGTACCAGACTTTCACAATGGAAAGGGCCAGTGTGTTCATCGGATATTGGAATTTAAATCCGAGGGCATCTAGATTGGAGCAGTGTACACAGGAAGAATGTGGCGCCTAGATTGCTTGCTCACACGACTTACGAGTAGGCATGTTCCCAATCTGCGCTCACTGTGAGACAAATATTCGCATACGCACTCGCCATCTAGCTTACCGAAACACCAGTCTACCGTCCTGGGAAACCCTTTACTGCAAACCTAGCGAACACCAAACGCAAGGCTTGAAAGAGTCGAGACAGAGTATACCCGTTCCAACAGCGAGTTGTCTGTGGGAAGAGGGTCACGCAGAGTCTAGATGACGGTGTCGTAATTGATAAGATATAGCAGAAGTTTGCGCATCTCCTCTAAGCTAAAGCCTGACTTGACAACTGACTACCCAAGAGAAGATAGGATCAGAAAGTGAGGGAGTCATTGGCAGAAATTCTTTAGGCATACAATGTATATTACATCTCGAACATGAGCTCTCTTCCTGCTCACCTGAGAACGATTGCACAAAACCTTTAAAGCAGAGAACGGAACCATAGCTTCGGACATAGGCTAGAGATATGCATACACAATGAACAAGAGCTCCGAAAGCGTTTTTGAATGACAAAAGTTGCGAGATCGAGCCATACACATACAGATCTTGCATGCTGCACGGTTTCACCGCTTCCGTAATGGATATTCAACAGGAAAGGAGCAATGAGTTCGACACAGGACGACCAAGAACATGACCGATGCCGCAGAGTTTGGCACACCTGGATTGATTTCTCGTTGACTATTCTCAACCTCCAGAAGAGGCAGAGCTCCTTCTTAACATCCTTCCTTCTCAAACCATCCATGCCTTACTCTCCACGGATGTCTATGCCCGTTAGGAGATGAGAGCTCCTCTACAATGAGTTTTCCCTCACACTCTTTATCTAGCACTTACCATACGTACGAAGAGCAGCGTAAAATATCCGTTGTTGAGCGTGACTTCTGGTCCTTTGGCATCGAGTGCTGCGTTGCCCGGGTCCAATCCATCCTATGCCGTCTTCAATACTGGGATTAATCAGACTCCAAAGCCGACTGCAATAAAGACAGCAGCCTGTGAAAACCAAGCATACACAATTTACTCTATTGCAAGGTCAACAACAACGATAGGGGTAAGGTTCAAACGAATTCTGGATCAGCCATTTGTGGCAGCTATTTACCTTCTTGTGGGACAATACATTGCTCCTGGTCCACATATATTTGAGGCTCCGTTCACACTCACCTTCTTGGCCAGACGCCCAATCTCAATCTTCGCGGAGTACTGCATTCATACCCATCTTTGAATCGAAACAGCCAGCAATGAGACAACCATGCGGAAACATACCTGATATATTGTTCTTTACCCAGGCCACAATATTTTACGCGATCATGAGCTCAGGAAGGAGCTTGTTTCATAGCAATAAGAAGGTAAGGGTTCGAGTTACTTGTAAATGTAAA
>JAABUO010009281.1_pt1 | contig 11023 bp, 13 predicted proteins | sample 5559291 | NCBI WGS metagenome assembly JAABUO01 (sample SAMN10711878, study PRJNA513372) | rock metagenome | isolation source: Antarctica rocks | place: Antarctica: Victoria Land, Finger Mt sud | reverse complement strand
TTTATATTTTACAATGTGTGAGATACCAGCGACGTGACTCTTTCCCAATTGTTCTCACCTCCCCTATCTCTGACAAAGCCACTACTACCATCGCGGAGAACAGAGATATCACAACGATACCACTGCATCGGTGCTTTCTCCATCAAGTACAAACCCCTATCCAACAGGCCCGCCCCAATCCCAACCTTGTAGATCCATCTCAACAGCTCCCCGCCCTATCCCAAGCCCACACAAAACTACCCAACTACCAGTCTTCCTTCTTGCTCGCCACCACTCCCCATAACCCCCCCTCCCGTCGGTCCAACATCCTAGATCCCGACACTCGAATCAAACTTATCTTCACAAATTCAGAGCCACCGGCCCCTTTCCTCCATCCTCACTCCCCTTTCCCCTTTTCACCAGAACGCTTCTGCAGATATCGTATCCTCGTTGCACGGATGTATGAATCTTCGGAGGTAGGAATTCATAAATCAGTCGATGATGTGTGATGGAATCTAGGCCGTTTTTCTAAGCTGGTAATTTCGGCTTTTTATGGGAGTTGGGAAGGGCTGGAATGGTGGGCAAAGCTTTTAGATATGGAATGGATACGGCTGTTCGAAATTTGGGATGTGAGATCAGGTTGAGGGAAGGTTCCTTTAAACGGTAGAGCTCACTGAGAGTAGCTAGATCTATGAAGAACTGATAAGAAATTCTATACAAGCCAATCTACGCAAAAAACCTGGCAACCTAATACCAAAACTTATCAGCCCCCCACCTCAACCATCCCACCACCCCTTCAAATTCTCATCTCCTCCCCCAGCACCTTATAAACCTTCCTACTCTTCCTCCTCCCCGGCGCCGCCCAGTCTCTCCCCCGTCCAATCCCTCTCGCCACCCACGGAAATACCTTCCGCTCTCCCATCGTTGCACACGCATGCCACCCTAGCGCGAGCACGAGGATGAAGAGTTTGAAGTCCCAGGTCATGGGGGTGAGCTGCATAAATATGGCTAGCCAGACGGCGGGGTCGAAGAGGAGGTAGGTGGTGAAGAGGAGGGCGGTTATTATGGTGGTGACGAAGGGGACTGAGATGGCATGTGGTTAGTTTCTTTGCGGGGAAGGTGAGGGACGAGAGAAGGGGGGAGCTTACGGTTCTTTGTCATTGATTGTCGGAAAGGTGGACCGACACTGAGTACGATTCCGGAGAGGATGTATTGAAAGCAGGAGATGAGGAAGAGGGTTGTGTTTTCGGAGTTTTCGATATTGGATTTTTGCTTCTTTACTTTTGGGGAGATGAACCTGGATTACAAATTAGTTTCCTGTGATTTGGGTCTGGTTCTGGAAGTGGACGTACCAAGATTGTCGCCGTACGGCCTGGAAGGCAATCGCTTGAACGAGTATGCATATGATCACTTGGCCCAGTAAAGGGGTCAGAATCTTTCGGGAGACCAGGCTTGCGGTTGGCCGCTTCTGACAAAGCGTTGGGTAGGCACCGCTCCAACCCACTACGTAACGATTAGATCGTTGCTAAGGGAACTCTTGTGGTTCAGACTTACTGAATATAGCAATGGGAAGGATCAGGAATAGATCTATAAACAGAAACTTTGCAGAGATCAGCTAAAAAAAACCTGGTAGAAGATAGAGTGAACTAATTGATCCTCACTTGAAAATCTCCCAAGTTGGAGGCTGACGCGTAAAGAAAGCTGACGGAGGTAAATTGGATTGCCGAATATAAGCTCATGTACTTGAAACAGGAGAAGCTTGTCACAAGAGCTGCTCGACCCTCACTGGCAAGACATTAGTAGTGATCTTTGCGTTCACACCCACAGATACTTACCGAATGACCTCGGGCACACACGAGATATCGAACTCTCGACTAGTGAATGGCGCCGCTACCGAAGCTTCGGCCTCGGACAATGAGATGCCAACATCTGCGGCTTTGAGAGCACCACAGTCGTTAGCACCGTCACCACAAAAGCCGCAGCAGTAATCTATGCTTTGGAGCTTCTCGACCAATTCATGCTTTTCATCGGGGGACATCCTTGCGAAGACTTGACCAGAAACGAGCATCTATTCGTTGATAGGGTCAGCCTTGAATACGTCTCGTGAGAGATACTCACTCGTTTGAGAATGTCTTCGCTTCCGAATTCGATGACCCATCTGAAGACATCTCCACTGATAGCAAGCGAGTAATTGCGGAGGTTGGACATATCATAAGGCAGAGAAGCATCACTTTCCACTGGCGGTGGTAAAGGCTATAGCTGTCAGCGAAGAACCTCTGCTCTTCTTAAGCTATCCATACCATCAGGGTGTGCTCATCCAGTTCATAGAGAGGGTTGTCCACGCTCTGCCATATAAGGCGAGCCTTGGGATCTTCATAATCGCCTACGCGGCAGTCAGATGAGTCAGATATGTAAGATTGAGCTGGCAAAAACACACCCTCAGCAAAATGTGGAACAAAGCAGTGGGCGGTCCGGTCGATCATTGAGCACTCCCTCGCTACGCTAATTGCGGTAAGAATGTTATCTCCTGTACACATGACTTGACGGATTCCGGCCTCGTTAAGCTCGCTGACGATCTCCGGAGTTGCTGCTTTTAACTTGTTTTCGAAGATTATGAACCCTACAAATTCAAGGTCGGATTCTGCTTCTGCGCGCTTCATCTTTTGCACTCTATGCGAATTTAGCTGAGGAATATGTTTTGTTGCGCAGGCAATAACTCGAAATCCTCTGTGGGTAAAGAAACCGAGGAGTTCTTCATAATCTAGCGGAACTGAAATGTTACAAGCAGTCAGCGCTAGTCCCTTTTTAATATGCGTGTATCAAGCACTTGCAGCTATCAGCGCGGCAAATGCCCTTCATACATTCGGGTGCGCCCTTTACGTAGATGTCGCCACTAGAAGCACCTGATTGTCGGACAATAACACTAGCTCTGCGCAACTGGGACACGAATTCAAAGGATTTTACGATTCCCAACTCGATTGGAATTTTCTGCACGATAACTATCAGTCGTCTACTGACTTAGGATCTTACAGGGAAACGAACTGTTGCAGAATTCTGAGATTCGTCGATGTCATATTCAAGACCTGGAGGTGGTCTTGCTATAGATGTCGGACTGTCCTCGTTGTCCTCGTCTTCCATAGCGTTTGTCTTCTGGGCTTTCTCCTCGAAGGACCACCCTGTAAACTCAAACATCTTCAGATCGAGAGGGTCTCCTAGATATTCGCCATTGACCATGCGTAAAGAATGGCATGTGGCCATTGTGTAAAGAGCAGCTTTGTGGACTTTGTAGTCAACTGTAGGATCGCGTTCGTAGGTGGAAGCTGGTAGCAGAGCGGAGAAATTGCCGAGGATGTCACTGAACCTAAAGAGGGTCAACAATTACCGTGAGAATCGACATGCGTTGCTATTACCGGTTTGCTGGTCGATGTACGACCCTTACTCCCAAGACATCAAGCCCATCTTCAGTCATCGTACCGGTTTTATCAAAACACACAATATCCAATTTACCTCCCACGTTGACTCTACAGCACATCAGATTATCTATTCGAAAAGTCTGTATTCAAATCAAGATTACCTTTGAGGGCTAATACAGAAGATTTCTTTTTTCTTGAGACGGGATAACGCAAAGTTGGTACCGATACTCAGTGTTGCTGGCAAAGCTGGAGGCACAACGATCGTTATCAAATCTAATGCTCGGACTATGATCAAGTGCCACGCAAGCTGCAGAGATTTAGCTACTTCCGTAGGTAGACAGTATCTCCAAACTTACACCGAGTCGAACAAAATTGATGAATGAGGCAATAAACCCAATGCCGGCAACTCCAGCCATGACAGAGATATATCGAAACGCATCTTTGTAGAATTTAAACCCTGACGGTTTCGGAAATAGCATCGAGCGTACTAGAGCCCCTTTTGTAGTATTGAAACCTGTTCGAACGACAATGGCAAGGGCTACTGCTTCATCATCCTGGCCGTCTTGAGGACGTCTCGCTCGGATTATCTTGGTGCCACCGAACAAAAAATTCTTCGCAACCTCAGGGTTTACCGAAGTCGCACTCAAGTTCAGTAAGTGTAGGGACTCATTGGTGGCTGGGACCTTGGACACAGGTACAGACTCGCCTATTTGTGTGTGAGCGACTCATCTTACTCATTGCGTAGTAGAGACCTACCAGTAAGCATGCTCTCATTTGCAATGCAGTCGCCAGCCAGCAGAAGACTATCGCACGGAAACTGGGTCAACGATGGATCCGAAACCTCATATACGTCCCCAGGTACGAGTTCGGTGCTACCAACTTGTCGCCCTGTCATGTCTTAGCATCTCGAGCAACTGTATACAAGACGATGACCAACAGAAGCCATTCCGTAAGACTCGAACGCCGCACTCAAAGCAAGAGATCTCCCGAAGTCGTTTCATAGTCTATCGGTCAGTCAACGATCGCCATGAAACCCGTGTAAGCTTACCGATCTTGTTTCGAGCAAGGTGGTAGTGATGCTGACTACAGAAATGAGGAAGATGCAGATTGCATAGTAATAATACTCGTCAAGGGACCAGAGTACAAGACTTGCAATTTGGAAAACATAGAAAGGATGGAATGCCTATGTTGCATCAGCTTAAGGACTTAGGAAATGCTGGTGGGTGCAAGTACTTCATCAACAAGTAACTGAGCGATAGACTCTTGTTTTATATCAATCTGGTTCATGCCAAATACTTGTTCTCGCCTATATCGCTCATCACTATCCAAACCAACTCTCACTGACTTCACGTCTGTCCACGTAGGATCCTTCCAATTGCTAGAAAGCACAAACTTATCCTTCAATGGATGATAGCAAAATCTAATATAGCGATAGTCTAAAAAGCGTAGTTGCATCATCACGGGATCATCGTCGTCGTCGTCATACTCCTGAAAGCCCCGTTTCTCCACGGATCCAAAGACGGTCGAGATGGCATGGCCATATTGTGCTTTTGAAATATATTGGACTTCAAATTCGCCCCATTGATTCTGATTGACTTTAGCTGCGGCTTTCGACCTTTCCCAGCTAGAAGACAATCTCACCTCAATGACGACCCAGGTGCACTGTCGCAAGGGTTTCGGGGTTCCAGTCAACCACACTCGCCATGGCGGGATCCAACGAAAAACGAGATATCCCAGTCCTAGCGTTAACGTACATATAGCGATATAAGCAATGAAACCTATCACTCTCGTGCTAAAGCCCGCAACTACTATTGTCAAGTCTTCGGTCACAACATATATCTTCTGGCTGGTTCTATTACTTTGCCCAAAAATGCTTGCGTCTGTCCTTGTAGAATCATGGCGGGACAGAAGAGGATCTTCCACAGACATTCTCGAATGTCCTGAAGATTTTCGCCTCTTGGGGGGCGTCTCGACCGACTCAACATCGTCTTCGAACTGCTTGCCTGTATCAAGGTCTTCTTCATCTTGTTCTAGGAAAACCTCCTCATATTCTGGCCAATCAGGCGACTCCTGATCCTCTTGAAAATAGGTAAAACTCGTAACGGAGTCTGCTCTGGAGCGCCGATGCGTGAAGCCTGTCAAGCTTGATGGAACACTCTCCGACATGGGACCCGAGAATACCTGAGTAAGTTAGACCTCTGAAGCGGTTGCAGAAGAGTCAGATTGGAGATCTAACCTCATCGTACGCCATTTCCACATCAGAAACAAAGCTTGCGCTATTACACTGTCAGAGCCTTCCCAGGATAGGACTTAGAAAGGTAGTCGAACTTGCTTGTACTCATATTGGAGTCTCGTCGATACAGGGGCGTAGCACGATCGCTATTGCCTATGATACTACTTCTCCTTCTACTCCTTGAACCGTCCAGACGCTGATGCGCCCCAGGGCGCGGGCTGTAGCTACTCATCGTATCATCTCTATCTCGAAGTACTCAGCAGATCTGGAAATCTTGGCCGCACGTCGGCTACTTCCATGCACAAAGCGCTCATCCAGATCATAATCCCTCAGTGTTGATTCCGTCTACATCAAAGTTTTAGGCATTAAGTGTAAGTGGTTAGTGAACGGAGAAGTGAAGTATAGTTCGTTCGTTGGCGATATTAGCCATTGGAGATTCGGCTAATCTTCCTTTAGGTAAGCGCGGTGATGTACAGTATCGGGTGGGACCATGCGAAACTGCTGAAATTTAATGAACTTTTCAACCACCAAAATTATTCTGCCTGTTTCCCTTCGAGAGGCATGAAGGACTTGTATAGGCTCATCTGCTAATTTTGTTCATCTGACAAGAATCTCAGCAGCAAGCCACAACCCCAGTAAGGTAGCGCTGTTTGCCTCCCACGCTACTAGTAGTGTTGGACCTCACCAAGATTCACCATTTTCCGTCAGAAAAATCTTGAACATTATTTGCCCAAGATCACCGCACAATTTTCAATCCAAACAACTTCAAACCATACACACGTTTCCTAAACGACAGATTTTCTCCACCTGTCCTACAATATGTCGGAACCTATCCGCAACAAGAAGCTCGATCTCCCCACAGCACCGTAAGTCATTCCCCCCTTGGCGCAGTAAACACACAGTTAACGTCACACCGATAGAACTCCACAGAACACCCCTGCCAACAATGCACCGATCTCGTCTCATGCTCAACAACCTGGCGTTGCCAGCATCAAAGAAGGTATGACTTCTTGCTTGAACCCTAACCACTCGGCCGGCTCGAGTTTCGCGATCCCTGTGCTGACTTTTGGCTCAAGAGGATCTGGATCGTGCGGCTGCTGCCTCAATATTCGCCCAGAATCCTAAATTGGTGTCCATGATCCAGGGAAAACTCGGCTCACTCGTAGGAAGGTCGTCTGGCTACATTGAATCTCTGCCAGCCCCCGTTCGTCGTCGGGTTGCTGGTCTAAAAGGCGTGCAAAAGGAGCACTCTAAGCTTGAGGTTGAATTTCAAGAGGAGGTGCTACAGCTTGAGAAGAAGTATTTTGCTAAATTTACTCCCTTGTACGAGAAGCGGGCAAAGATCGTCAATGGGGCTGCGGAACCGACTGAGGAGGAAGTCAAAGCCGGCGAACAGGAAGAGGAAGTGGATGATGAGGAGGCTATAAAGGTAGGATCGGCTGATGAGGGTAAATCAAACCAGAACATTGCTGGTATCCCAGAGTTTTGGCTTTCAGCCATGAAGAACCAAGTATCACTCGCGGAATTGATCACGGATAGGGACGAAGTGGCCTTGAAATACTTGATTGACATTCGTATGGAATACCTTGATCGACCTGGATTTCGCCTAATCTTCGAATTCGCCGAGAACGAAATCTTTACAAATAAGGTTATCACAAAGACATATTACTATCAAGAAGAAAGCGGTTATGGAGGTGACTTCATCTACGACCATGCTGACGGTGATAAAATCGATTGGAAAGCTGGAAAGGACCTCACTGTCCGAGTTGAGAGTAAGAAGCAACGTAATAAGAGTAAGTCTCCAGAAGAAATAACCTGCACATAGCTCACACCGTAGCAGACACCAAGCAGACTCGCATTGTAAAAAAGACAGTACCAACAGAGTCATTTTTCAACTTCTTCGATCCTCCGAAGGCTCCTGGAGAAGATAAGGATGAGGTTACTTCTGATGTTGAAGAGCGCTTGGAACTTGACTATCAACTTGGCGAGGACGTCAAGGAGAAGCTAATTCCTCGTGCAATCGACTGGTTCACCGGGGAAGCCTTACAATTCGAGGAAATTGATGAGGATGTAGAGGAAGGAGACTTTGAGGATGAAGACGATGAAGAGGATGATGACCTTAGTGAGGATAGGGATGATGAGGAAGAGTCAGACGAGGAGGTAGGTCCCCGGTTGATGTCTCGCTCTGATTTTGGTATCAGGCTGACTTGACCTTTAGGACGACAACTCAAAGCCAAAGCAAGAGGCTGCTGAATGCAAGCAAAGCTAGATATGTTACATCTGTGACCCTGAAATCTAGTAATCTCAATGCTATGGCTTGGAAATATGCTAGGTTCCTTTGCGTACATGGCTGAGCAGAGCTGGACTTAGACTTACTTTGCAGGCTTCATCGCTTAAATGCCATATTTGAGATCGTTATCGACATATCCTGTGAGAAGTCTTTGCATGTCTTGTCTATAGCATGGCAGTATTTCGGTATGATAACTCGAGATTTATCTTACTGCGTTGATGTACGGGCGTTAGAATGCAGGATGATGGAACGGCGGTAGTAAATGGCCTAATAATACCAAAATTCTTGGAAATATATATCAGAATCATCTAAATGGTACCGTGTGCAACAATAAATGAGTCATCATGATCTACCTAACACAAGCTGAACATTGTCACGATACCCCTCCAACTCAACAATCTGCACCATCAGTTATATTTCTTGGGCGTGCTATTAATCTTGATCCATAAGAAGTAAGTAAAATCACCATGCTTGAGAGGACTCTTCAATTTTATTGTAATTGTATTAGACATAAATAAGCCTAAGCATGTGAAAATAAAGGGCGGGAGTGGGAGTCACTTACAAAATGATGCAATCTGGCAAATGATTTCTCCAACAACCAACTCGTCTAATCAGCCTCTCTTTCATGCACGAGAATTTGACTCAGCGGTGAAGGATATGCGCTGATGACCGATTCTAAGAACCGGGTTCATCCCCCATTGCGTTCGTATGTCACAGTACTGGATGGGCATGCAAGATGCTCTCTTCACCACCCAATGTTGACATCTCTCTAATTACAAACGGGAATTCTAGGCAAGTCTCATCTAGTCTAGGCGTGTCTACGTCGCCAACCTTCCACTCCCACTCCCCTTCTTCAGGCGGGACTTCGCTACACCGGGTAGTGACCCCTGGCTCTGCAAAACAATTGAAGCCTTTCGCTACCGAGGACATTAAGATTTTGCTCCTGGAAAATGTGAACCAGACAGGCCGGGGTAATCTTGCGGCGCAAGGGTATCAAGTGGAATCCTTGAAGACTTCCCTTTCGGAAGACGAGTTGATCAAGAGAATACGGTGGGGTGCCTTGCCAATTCGCCTAGAAATGTAGGAGATCAGGGCTTATCGATAACAGTGATGTTCACGTCATTGGCATACGCTCGAAGACGAAACTTACTGCTCGGGTGCTTCGAGAAGCCAAAAGTCTGATCGTTATTGGATGCTTTTGTATTGGAACAAATCAGGTCGATATCCAGTACGCAGCTAAGCATGGAATCGCTGTGTTCAACTCCCCATTCAGCAACTCCCGCAGTGTAGCTGAGCTTGTTATTGCGGAAATCATAGCTCTTGCTAGGCAACTTGGTGATCGGTCGAACGAGTTACATCATGGAACTTGGAATAAAGTAAGCAATAGCTGCTGGGAGATTCGGGGCAAGACGCTTGGTACTATCTTCATAAGAGCAAGACTTCTTGCATGGGTCTAATATGATTTCTAGGTATAATCGGGTACGGGCATATTGGGTCCCAGCTTTCTGTATTGGCTGAGGCAATGGGCATGGATGTCATGTTCTATGATGCTGTCAACTTGATGGCGTTGGGGACTGCTAAGCAGGTGCCGACGCTGAAGGCCCTACTGGCGGCCGCGGACTTTGTTACCTGTCATGTTCCAGAACTACCAGAGACCAAGAATATGATTGGTGCCGAGGAGTTACATTCTATGAAAGATGGCAGCTATCTGATCAATGCCAGTCGGGGAAGCGTCATTGATATTCCAGCGCTCATCAATACTATGCGGTCTGGAAAGCTCGCCGGCGCTGCCCTGGACGTATATCCTGCGGAGCCTGCTGGCAATGGAGACTACTTTACCAATGACCTGAATCCTTGGGCTGAAGACTTGAGGAGCCTTAAGAACATCATTCTTACTCCACACATTGGCGGGTCTACCGAAGAAGCCCAAAGTGCAATTGGAATCGAGGTTAGCGAGGCACTAGTTCGTTATGTGAATGAGGGAGCTACCCTCGGCGCCGTCAATATGCCAGAGGTCAATCTGCGTTCATTGACACTGGATCAGCCGAACCACGTCCGAGTGGTTTATATTCACCATAATGTTCCTGGTGTCTTGAGAAAAGGTAGTCATGACCTGGTCGGACAAGCTTCATCATAACAGCTAAGTGACGTAGTGAACGAAATCCTCGGCGACCACAACGTGGATAAGCAGATGACTGACAGTAGAGGCGATGTATCTCAGATACTACTCCGTACACATGGAGCCGTGGGTTGATTGTTCTACAGGTCGCCTACCTTATGGCAGACATAAGCGATGTCAACGTCCGCGAGATATCCGATCTTTACCAACAACTCGAAAGTCTAAGCTGTACGGCAACCTCCCTTATCAATAATTCGAAAGAGGCTAATAGGTTCTAGCTCGCATAATGACACGAGTCCTCTACTGACCAGGACATGTACACGTCCGTACAGCTCTATAATCACAGGTTCATATTAGTTAATGGTTGTGCGCGAGAGCCTTTAGAACCTCTTATTAAAAAGCGTGGGAAAAGTTCAACAACAGGCAAATGTTAGATTGATGCATTTTTATTGGAATATGGGATATCGACGTTTCTTATCAGCAGATCACACGGAGACGATAGCAGAATCAATGCTTCAACAGCAAGCTTGAGAGCTGAAACGGGGATAGTCAATATTGGGCGATATAAAAATGTTAGTAGGAGTTTGTTTGTTTACGCGCTTGAGAACCTGTAACCGAGACAAGGCATCATGGTTGTACAGTAGTACTTGTCTGTGACGTTGAACTAGGCACCGTGACATTCCTCTCTCTATTCGATTGACCGTGGACATGATAATAACCCAACAATATTTATAGCTTTCGTATAAAACAGCAGCACCCTTTCAACTGCCCTAATTCATTAATGCAAGGTTTCAACTCAAAGTACACTTGAAACATATGGAATCACCATTATGGTTCACTGCCTTTAATGTTTTGATTCTAGTTTAGTAGGTAGAAATGTGTCTACCTATGTATGACCTTTATACAGTGAATAACGAGGGTATCTACATAGTAAGTCGAAGTTCTGCTCTCAACAAGGTTGGTTTCTTTGTTCTGCATCACTGCCACGT
>JAABUO010009279.1_pt1 | contig 11025 bp, 24 predicted proteins | sample 5559291 | NCBI WGS metagenome assembly JAABUO01 (sample SAMN10711878, study PRJNA513372) | rock metagenome | isolation source: Antarctica rocks | place: Antarctica: Victoria Land, Finger Mt sud | reverse complement strand
GCGCCGGGCAGGCCGCTCTGGCCCGACACCGCGGCACTTTTGCCTGCAGCGAGCGCTGCCAGCGCCGCTGCAGACTGTCGCTGCCAGCAGCGCTGCGGGCGGCCGCTGTCGGCGGCAGCGCGCTGGCGGCCGCAGCCCGGGCGCTCGGTGGCCGCCGTGGCGGCTCACGCGCGCGCGCGCGCGCGCAGGCGCTGGCCAGCCGGCTGATGGGCGAGCAGCTGGCGGTGTGCCTGGCGGCCGCGGGCGCGGCGGCCGCGCCGGCGGCCGCGGCGGCCGCCGGGCCGCGCCTGTGGGCGCGCTGCCGCACCGCCGCGCTCGCGCAGGAGCTGGCCGCGTTTCGGCAGGCGGGCGGCCGGGCGGCCTACGCGCGCGCGGCCGCCGGCGCGCGCGCCTGCGCCTCCTTCCTGCCGCCCGAGCCGAAGGCGGACCCGGCGCGCGCCGGAGCGGCCGCGCCGGCGGGCGGCCACGGCGCGCGCCCGGCCGCAGACGCCGGGGGTGGCGCGGCGGCCGGGAGCAGAGCCTCGCCGGCCGGCATGCCGGCGGCCGCGGCCGCTTGCAGCGCGACTGCGGCCGGAGCTGCGAGGGAGGCGCGGGCGTGCGGGGACGAGCCGCCCAGGAAGCGGCCCAGGGCTGCGCCCGCGCTGCAGGGCGGCGCGGCGCCGCAGCAGGGCGAGCCCGGCGGCGCCGGGCGCGCGCTGCCTGCCGCAGGCGTGCTGCTGGACGCGGACATCGACTGGGACGCTGTGGGCGCCCCGGACGCTGGCTGTGTCTCTGGCGGCAGCGGGGACGACTCAGACGGCCCTCCGGCTGCTCATAAGGGGCAGTCCGCTGAGAGTGATGCGGGTGAGCCCGCAGGGCTCGACACGGCGGGCCCTGCGGGCGGCAGCAGCCCGGCCCGCAGCCCGCTGGCTCCCGAGGCCGCTCAGCAGCCCGCCAAGCCTATCGGCGCGCGTGATGCGGCTGCTCGCGCGCCGCGCACGCCCAGGCTGCGGTCGCGCGGGGGCGCCGACGTGCCGCTCGCGCCGGCCGCCTCGACGCCCGTCGGCGACCCGGCCGCCAGCATGCGCCTGGCGCGCAGCAGTGCGGCGGCGGGCGTGCCTGGCGGCGCCAGGGATGGCGGCGGCGCGTGCGCGCTGCTGAGCGACGGCGGGGGTTGCAAGGCTGACGCAGTGGGTGCGCAGGGCGGGCGGGAGCCGCTTGGCGACGGGTGCAGGGCGGACAGCGGAGATAGCGGGGCCGCGACTGGCGAGCCTGAAGCTGGGCCAGGTGCTTGCTTGGCTGCCCGCGGGCGCGCGCAGCAGCCGGAGCAGCCGCGGCAGCGAGCGGCGGCGCGCAGCGGGCGGGCGGGCCGGCGTGCAGAGGCCGGCGGGCGCGGCGGGGCGGGGCGCGCGGCGGCGGCGGGCGTGGATTGCGTGGCGGACGCGAGGGAGCAGGGGCCGGCAGCCGCGCAAGGACGGGCTGCGCCGGGCGCGCACCTGCCGGCCATCCGCGGCTTCGTCCGGGCGCTGCTGGACCCCCTGTACGAGGCCGGGGTGCGCGCCTGTCCGGGACCGGCGCTCACCAGCGCGTGCCGGCATGGCCTCGTCGCTCAGGGACCCAGCGCTCGCCCGTACACTGCAAGGAGCGGACCAAGCGTATACAGGGTCTGGCTGGCTCGGCTGCACACAAGTGTGTTGACACGCCCGCCGTCGGCCCACATCAGCCAACGGCCGGAGCGCGCGCTGCGCAGGTGGTGACGCGCGAGCAGTACAAGTTTGTGGCGGTGCGCGCCAGCGACAAGATCGCCCGCACGCACGCGGGCGCCGGCGACGTGGTCTTCCTGGTGCACGAGGCGGACAGCATCCGGCGGCTCGTGCAGCACTACATCCAGCACTCGGCGGCGGTGCAGGGCTGTGGCTGAGCCTGCTGCGGCCAGCGGGGCGGTGCTGTGCATGTACTCACTGTACATGTACAACATGTTCAGGACACAATGGGACCCTGTTTAGACAGGAGGTGTTACCATAGCTGTATTGTACAAGTTTGCTGGCAACCTTCAGACCGCTCCTGTTGGCACACAGTGTAAACGTCCAAGCCTAGATAGCGGCGCCTGGCTCGCACAAGCTGCGTTGGCGCTACTGGAAGCAGCAGCAGGCGCCTATGCGCTGGAAGCACCTCAGTTGCTGCCTGTACCTGGTGACCAGCCTTGCGTGCGAGCTTCTGTGCGCATCCAGTGAGCAGACAGCCGAGCAAGAGCTCCTTGACTGGATAGTAGCACAAGGCGGGCGGGTGCGGTGTCGTCATGCTGGCATCATGGTGATACATACAATCTGCCTTCTTCACTGCAAAGTCGCACAGTGCGAGTGCAGCTGCCTGCTCGCAGGCGGACGTGACCATTGGCACAAACGTGCGCGGCGTGCGCGGCGTCCTTGCTGCGGGCAGCGCCCAGCCTGGCGACGTCCTGGTCAAGGTGTGCGCAAAGAGCGCGGTGGAGCTCGCAGACTTCGAGGGCCTCACAGCCGCGGTGAGCGGCGCCGTGCTACCCCGAGCCCCTGAAGCATCTTCCCAGCTCCGCTGCGCAGGCCGACCGAGCTAGAGCGCGCTCGCGGACCATGCATTCACATGATCGAGTGAATGAGTTCCAACCGTGCATCAGCCAACTTTGGCTGCTTACGGGCGCAGGAGCAGGCGGTGGTCCTGCTGCAGCAGCAGCACCGCGACCCGGCCTGGAACCGCTCGCTGGGCGCGTACTGGCGGTCCCTGCCGCCGCGCGGCCGCGTCTACACCAAGGAGGCCTTCACGGACGCGCACCTGCGCCTGCTGCAGGACGCGGCGCTGGTGCGCGCTTACCGTAACCCTATGCCTACACTAACCATATGCTGGTGCTCGGCGCTCGCGCGCCGCGCGCACGGCGCGCGCCTGCCGCCGGGCGCGGCCGCCCAGCCGGCTCGGCTCGGCGCGGGGCCGCAGGCGGACTACGCGCGGCTGCACCGCACCTGGACGCGCGAGGTGCACGCGGGGCTGCAGGCGGCGCTGGCCGGCGCGCGCGTCCCGCTGCCGGACTTTGTGCACGCGGCGGCCCTGGTGCGGCGCGCGCGCGGCCGCTCGGCGAGACAGCCCGCCTGCTGTGACAAATAGCATGAGCTCGCCTGCGTGACCGTTGGCAGCTGGGGCAGGGCTGGGCATGCGACTGGTCGGCCCTGCGGCGAAGGCAGGCGCGTGCTGCAGGTGAGCGCCTACTCTTTCACGTTCCCGTCCATCCCCGGCGACGAGAGCTGGCCGGAGCTGCCGCGCCAGCCGGTACGCTGGCTGGTCCCAGTACTGGACTTGCTCAACCACGGCGCCGACCCGAACGTGGCCATCGAGCGTGCGCCGGGCGCGGCCGAGCGTGCGTTCTTCGCGCGCGCGCTGCGGCGCATCAGGTGCGCGGCCGTGCGGGGCGGCCGTCGGCCTCACCATGCGGCCACCTCACCCAATGGCTCGCAGCCCCTCCGGCTGTGGCACACAGGTGCATGGAAAAGGGAGGCGCGTGTATTCGCGCAGGCCGGGTGAGGAGCTGGTGCACAGGTACAACCACGCCGCATCGCGGCCCGACCGCTCGCTGCTGGATTACTTCTTTGTGGACGCCGACCACCCGCGGCCGCTGCTGTGCGCAATAGACCTGCCGGCCGGCGTGCCGTGGGGCGAGCCGCCTCCAGACGACGCGGCGCACGCACCCGCCAGGTGATGTGCTGATCAGAAAATGATTCTGCTGGCAGGGCGTCAGAGGCGAGCATGTGCGTTGCAGCGCGAGCTGGACATGTCTAGGCAGCTGGAACCCTTGCAGCAGTGCCATGTGCATGTACGCCCAAAGGACACAAAGTCCTGCCAGTGTATGGTGGAACCACCTGCAAGCTGCATTCATCTTGCATTCAAGCATGATGTAAATTGATCTTGCTCCGCTGGCAGCAAGCCAGCAAAGAGTGGATGTCAACATGCAGGGTGATGCCGAATCAGGGTGTGGCTGGCAGGTCTGGCAGCATGGTAACCGCGGATGAAGCGGCCCGGTTGGAAAACATTCTGGCAGGCTTCCCAACTTCGGAGGTCCAGGATCAGGCCCTTATGCAGGACATAGACTTGGGGCAACGTGAGCGCACAATTGTGCAGTTCCGGGTGCTGCGCAAGCGCGCTCTGCAACAGACTGCATCAGCAATAAGAACGGCCCTGTCTACCTGTGGCGGTGACGTAGCTGAGGAGCTGTGAGGCACTGTGCATGTCAGATTGTTGCAGATGCAAAGCATGACACCACGCAGCAAGTGCGCTTGTAAGATGCGAAGGATGCTGCTGCAAGCGCACGTGCGGTGGCACGGTGGCTCTAAGAGCGAGTGGGTGAGCGAGGCATGTCTACAGGCCGAGTTGAATCCTGCAAGAGCAGTTCATCAGAAGTCAGCAAAGCAGGCAGCAAGGCTGTTCAGAACACTGCCTTCCACTGCGGCAGCTACGCATGTCTGAAACAACTCAATATCAATGCGCCAACGCCCCATAAAGCCTCCACTAGCGATCAATGTAGCAGCTGTGCCATTCGGCCCTGACTCTATTTCAGATTATACAGCATTGGCTTGCTAAAGTCAAAGGGCGCCATCTGTTGAATGCGCATCACCTTTGCCCCCGCCTCACAAGCCCCTGGGTCCCGAGTGGCGCGCAGCCTTGGCCTCCTTGTCCTCCTGGATGCCGAACGCGCCGATCGTCACGGGCGCCAGGTCCTCGACCGCCGGCCCGTGCAGGCACTTGCCGTGCTTGTCAAAGTGGCTGCCGTGGCACGGGCAGTCTGCGCGCCACGCGAGCGCATGCGTGAGCATCTGCGGTCAACACGCGCTAGCAAGTGGGTGGCGTTTTCCAGCACAGCCTGGACCCTCCCCCTTACACAGGCACATGCATACACTGAGCGCGCAGCAGTGCCCTGCGGTGGCAGGAATTACAAACCGAGCTGCACATGCGCATGGCTGCATGCGTGGCCACTCAACACCATAGCAGCCCTATCTGCAGGCACTGCTGAGCACCAAAATTTGCATTTGCGCATGCTGTGCTCAGATGACCGCACATGACCGACTGTGCCCACGCACTGACCTGCATGCCCTGAGCCTGCAGTATCCGCTATCATGCTTTGACATCCGTTGACATCCTACGGTCAAGACGCTGGGGAGCGGGGCCGCACCGAACGTCCCGTCCAACGGGTTCCACTGCACGAGGCAGCCCAGGTGCGGGCAGGCGGCCGCGAAGACGTGCTCGGTGCCGTCCTCGTCCTTGTAGACGGCGACCTTGTCCTTGCCGGCCTGCTGCACCGCGCCCGTGCCGGGCGCCAGGTCCCCCGGCTTGTCCGAGCGCCCCGGCAGCACCACCTCCGTGAACGCCTGGCGCCGCAGAGCATCTTGGTAATCATGGGGTCGACGTGCCTAGCAGAGCCCTGCAAGTGCAGGGGCCGTTGGGGTTCTCACACTGGCTCCTTGTCCCTGCCAACGTAATGCACGGCGCTAATTCCAAGCGGCAGCCCCAGCGGTTCTCACCATCTGCCCCACTAGGGGCTTGGCGCACATACCAATCAAGCTCTTCACGCCATGATGCTGCTTTGAAAACCAGATAGCAAGCTTGAAGCCAGCATGCCATGTATGTCATACCCCCACAACAGCATTCCCCAACAAGCTCCAAGGCAAGCCGTCCATCACTGCCTGCCGTTGCCCGTCAGCGTCATGCTTGGACAGCGGGGCATCTTTCAACCACATGGTATGGGCCATGTAAGCAGCATAGGGCCCTCAGTCAGTCACCTGTCCCGCATGATGTTCGGCCTGGCAGCGCTCGGCCGCTTTTACGTGCTGTTGGCAGCACTCAAAAGCCTCTTTTCTGTGACGGCGCACCTGAATAGTTGTCCTGCTGACCTCAACCAGCTGCGCAACTGTGTTCCTTGATGCTGTTGGCAGCCGGCTGGGGCTGTACACCTGCATTGCTTGCACAACAGTGGAAGTCAATATCGCCCACCACACCCTTCTGCTCTTGCTGAAGGCTGCCTGGCACCGCCAGCATGTAACTACACTCAAAATCTCACTACACATGCAGCCCGACGCCAGGCAAGCGGCAAGCACGCTCAACACAAATGCCGCATACGCTTGCTCAATAAGATGCACTGTTAAGTCCAGACATTGCAGGACAACACGTATTCCTGGACTGCATCACTATCGCGAAGCAGATCAATTTTTTCCGCACAGATGTGCATGAAGCGAAGGGAGCGCACGTCAGACCAGGGATGCTTGTTGCCCAGGATCTGCTGCGAGATGATGATGCCCGCGATTGTGCCGCCCGTCATGCCTGTGTGCACAGCGCTCTCTGGTTCCTGCTGTGGCTGGCACTGCAGCATGGGGTGTTACACATGGCCGAGTTTGTCACGTTGCCTGCACCCCAGCAGCGCTTCCACGCCCACCACCCACGCAGCCAGGACCCAGCATGCAGCACTGCGTGAACGAAATCGGAGGGCACGTATGAAAGCAGACGGCCGCAATTAGGCAGGAGGTGCCTCGAGCGGCGCGCACCCTGCCCGGAGTGGCCGGCCACGCAGTAGTAGGTGCCCTCGCTCTGCAGGTCGTTGCCGGGGTCCTGGCCGTACAGGCCAATCCGGTCCAGCGGCTTGTACACCTGCGGTCCCGCGCTCACTCATGTCGCAGCATGCCCTCACACCGCTGCAGGCGGGTGCTCTGATGCAGCTTGCTGCCATCCATTTTGTGCTCATGCATGCTGATGTCTCGCGTTGCTCACATACTTGTGTATGCGCAGGCACGCTGCATGCGGAAGTTACGCAGCGCACGCGATGGCCAGCACATGCAGGCCAGGCGCAGCAGCAGCGGACCTTTGCATGCAGAAATGACACGCAGGCCATCACTCTCAGCACAAGCTACGTGACTGTCACTGGCGACCATCCTCCTCCTGCCAGTACCATCAAATGAATCCTCATTGCCTCTGCCGATGCATGCGCGCGCCCCTTCCCTCTCGAAGGCCTGAGCGGTGTTCGGCGCACCATGCCGGACCACTCATAGACGCGCTTGCCGGCCTGCGGCCAGCGCTTGCGCGCCCACGACTCCAGCATCCCGAATCGGTCGTCGTACTCCTGCGGCTTGATGCCGCTGGAGTGGTCCGCGCCTGCCGCCAGCACAACACTTACTGAGACTGACACAAGACATGTATCTGACACCCAGCTGCACACGCATGACTCTTCTTCTTTGGCTCAAAGTAATCCAAGTAACGACAAATTTTCAGCGCCATAATAACAACTATATCAGTGCGTTGACGTCAGCATGGTGAAACATTGTCGCACCTGCAACAATCATGACTTCGCCGTACTCAGGGTGCTTCTCAGACCGGACGTACTGGTACGGACTGCACACCGCACAACACTGTTAACACTGAACCTGTGCCGGACATGCATACCTCAGCACTGCAGCTGAGCTGCCACAGCCACTTGTGCAAAGAAATATAAATTATTCTGAGATCGATCAGGATGCTGGGCAGGGTACTATGCCTTTGCCTCGCATCCTACTCCTCTCAGCACAGCAGTACGGTATCTCAAAGACAGGGAGTGCCTCTTCATCTCCACGGCCGAGTCTAATAGTCAGATGTCCGATAGTCAGACGGTCAACGACACGTCAGAGAACATGCAGTGAAGGAGCAGCGGCAGCAAGGCACTCACATGTCCGTGCTCCAGTACTGGGCGTCGGACTTGAAGGCGCCCTGCAACAGCCGCGCCCCCAGACATCGCTCAGCGCACACTTGACTACAGGCTGCACAACCGCACAGGTACACATGTGGGCCGCAAGCCCGCATACTGCCGAGCACTACTCACCACATCTTACTCTTTGCCTGTTATCACGACACCCAAATAAGACCCAGCACAACAGGCACACCAGCACAGCAAGTGCCAGCATGTCATCTCACCCACTATTTACCTCAGGCGCGCACGGGCGGACCTCCGGCATCTGCAGCCCGACGACGTAGGCGCGGTTCGGGTTAAGCCGCGCGTGGATGGTCATGTTGTGGTGGATGGGCGGGTTGGTTGCCATGACCACGTTTGGCGCGGTCACCACGAATCCGTCGCGCGTCCGCACCTGCCGCAAGCGGTGCAACAAAATAACACATCACGGCAGCGACTTACTGCGCTCCCATCGCCGCAGTGCACGTACGGCGCAACGTGTGCGGCGCGCATGCTCGCATGGTGCGCTTCTGATCAGCAGGATGGAGTGGCAGACATATGGCCCCGCCGTGAGGCCTTCTACAGACATCCGTGCGCTTCAGCGTGCGCAAGGCAGGGTGCTATGCTCTCCACTGCCGCACACAGTAGACCTGGCTGCTTGGCACTGGTTAGTACCACTTCGTAGCAAAGCTGGTTGCAGTAACAACGGGCCAGAGGCGCCGCACGGGCGCGCACCTCCAGGCCCTTCATCTCACGCACGCGCGTCTCCTCAAAAATGCGCCCGCCGTGCTTTGTGATCGCCTCGGCCAGGCCGTCCAGGTACTTCAGGGCGTGGAAGTTCCTGTGCGGCAATGCAGCGCACTTGCAGGTTTGCACATGCGCGGAGGAACAACAGTTGCACGCGAGCCACCCTACCTGCCGATAATAGCATGTAGCTGTAAGTGATTGCAAACGCAGACATATTTGCAAAGCCATGCGGGCGGCCAGCACCCGCAGCTTCCTTGGGTTCTATATCAAAAACTGTGAGCCTCAAAATGTCACATTGCTTGCCACAAGAGCGGTGGCCGCGTCATCTGTGTGTGCATGTCTCTGCCACTAATTTTTTAGGTGGCAAGCGGGGCCCGCACGTGCAGCGCGGGAAGAGCAGCGCCTCGCCAATCAGGCCGGCCGCTGGGTCGTTCTCCAGGTTCACCTGCATCCGCGCACGCACGTGCGGTGTACATGTTTCCGTCCAGGCACCAGAAACGGCGACACCTCCGCGCATGCTGTGATGCCTGTCCCCATGAGCGGTCCTGGCAGGTGTCGAAAGAGAAGCAGAGCAAAAAGGTATAAAATATGCCAGTGGTCAAACTCAGGAAGTGATGCATGAGAACACCCTCATCACCAGATAGCGCTCATGCCAGGGCAATAATGTGCACAGCACCACACTCTGCGATTAAAACAGGACCTGCTAGCGGGGGCGGACCTTGCGGACGTCGGTGAGCCCCGCGCGCACGGCTGCGGCATGCTCCTTGTCCAGCCTCTCCGCCACCTCCGGCTCCGCCTGCTCCCCCAACAACTGGTCGTTGGCTGGTCACCTAGCTGCGTTGCTGCCCTCACTTGCGAGTTTGAACATGCGCGCTGCCCAAAACGTGTCAGACTTTGCATTACAGAGTCACAAACGGGGCATGGCAGCGTCCATCTGCTCACATGCGGCGCGCAGAGTCCGCAGCAAAGCAGCAGCAGCAGCAGATCACAAAGCGAAGATGAGCGATGCAGGCGAGCTGCGCAACACGGCCGCTAGGCAACCACAAGCGCATGTCCCTGGAAGAATCATCAAGTTTTGAGTGACAGGCAGGAGTGTCTGCTCGCATGCACACGGCCTGCGTGTCGCGAGCAGCACCGTGTGCGGGAAGAGGTAGCCGTCCACGTACTGGAACTCGCAGTCAATGCCCTCCTCCTCCACAGTCTGCCCCGCAGCTCGTGATCGCTGAGTTGCACATCCGTGCATTCGCTCTTGCCGCAGCTGCGACCCTCAGCGGCCGCATACCTTTGCCACCCAGTCGATGGACTGCCGGTGGCTCTCAGCCAGAACCTTTGCTGTCTCCAGGTTCCACTCCTGCGCGCGCGGCGAGCGCGTGCAGCCCTGCTCTGCGCGCTTGAGCGAGGCCACAGGACTTGCACGGCACCTGCTCCTGCTTGTGGTAGTAGTCGTCGTTCCACAGCATCAGGTGGCCGGCTGTCCGGCCGGTCTGGCTGGCGCCCCGCGCGCGCGCCTCCAACACCACCACGTTCTTGCCTGCGCAGAACCCAGGTGTTCGCCGTTATATCACCTTACACAGCTCATACATCTGAAAGCGACAGTAAGCAGATGTGGTACAGTGGCATATGTACCACAGTTGTACACACGTGTCCTTGCAGAGGACCTTGTTACGCGTGCGCATTTCGGCCATGCGCACCCGCCTTCACCAAGTTGTACGCAATCGACAACCCAGATATGCCCGCTCCGATGACGCAGACGTCGGCCGACAGGTTCTCCTGGAGCTTTGGGTACTTGGCGTGCTGCACACAACACAGGATGGTGTGTCGCCATGCGCATTGCAGCAGGATGCTCTTGCTCACTGGTCAGCTTTGGGCACTCTGGCGCGCACAGAACTTGATGCAGTAACCAACAAAGAGACAGCGCAATGCCCTGGCATAAACAAGATAGCGGCTTGTAAAAGGCGATGCATGCTGACAATAGACTGGCGCATGCTCCTTCGGCCCACCTGCTTCTCCTGATCCCATACGTTACGCGCCAAGCCTGGCAACGCGCCATTGACAGATGCTGTGTTGCGTATGCCGCTGAACCGCCTGGGCTGCGGCGCAGACTTCATGTTCGCAGCCGACCTGAAGGGCACCACTGCCGCGCGCCGTAGGACAGCACTGCCGACCGCACCACGACAGGCCAGGCAACCGCTGGGCAGAGCAAGGGCCATCATCGCGACGCAGAGGGGGACATGCAAAACACAAACACCAACTTGGAAACGGCTCAAACCCTTCACCTAGGAGGCTGGGCCACGTTATGTCCAATTGTGCCTGTGACATGCCAGGACAACCAGTGATGCGCTGCAGCTTTCAGGTCCGTGGCCTGCCTCGACTGGCGCTTGCAGAGTGGTCGCCCGCGTGGCTGAGTGCAGGTGCAAGATGACAGCTTGGGAGTGAAGCTGGGACTGAAGCTTACAGTTCCCTGTTGCAGCCACCTCGCGTGCACACTTACCAAGCTGTCCTCACGTGAGAACAGCAAAACATAGCTACCCCTCGGCGGCCACCTCGCGCGCGAGCTGCGTGAGCATCTGCGCGACCGCCTTGACGCGCTA
>JAABUO010009277.1_pt1 | contig 11026 bp, 10 predicted proteins | sample 5559291 | NCBI WGS metagenome assembly JAABUO01 (sample SAMN10711878, study PRJNA513372) | rock metagenome | isolation source: Antarctica rocks | place: Antarctica: Victoria Land, Finger Mt sud | reverse complement strand
GCATGAGGAACGAGACGCAGGTGATTGCCATGCCGCTCTCGTACCAGCCGGAGTTCTCGCCCGACGTGCTTTCCGTCACCGCCGCGTCCGCCGCGCTGATGGTCTCTGACATCCCGTTCAACGGCCCTATCGGCTGCGTCCGGGTCGGTTTGGATGCCGACGGCCAGTTTATTCTGAACCCCTCATTCCCGCAGCAGCAGGAAAGCCCTTTAGATTTGATCGTTGCGGCCTCCGACGACGCCATTGCGATGGTGGAAGCGGGCGCGTCCGAAGTCTCCGAAGAGAAGATGCTGGAAGCGATGGACTTCGCGCATGACGCCTGCCGCAAGCTCTGCGACATGCAGCGTGAGCTTGCCGCCAAAGTCGGCAAAGCCAAGACCGACATTCCCCTGCACCACACCCACGCCGAGATTTTGGAAGTCGTGCGAACGCGCTTCTCAGCCATGCTCCGGTCTGGTTTACAGGACCCCGATAAGTCTTCGCGTGAAGCGGGCCTGACTTTGCTTATCAATCAAGTGGTTGATAAGCTAAAAGCGGAATATCCCGACAACATCGCTGACCTCAAAGAAGCCGCCGACAAAGTGGTCAAAGAGCAGCTTCGCGATCTGATTCTCACCGAAGGCAAGCGTCCCGACGGGCGCGGCACGACCGACATTCGCCAGATTACTTGCGAAGTCAGCCTCTTGCCCCGCGTTCACGGCACGGGATTATTCACACGCGGACAGACGCAGGTTTTGACGACATTGGTGCTTGGCTCCGGCGAGGACGCGCAGATGGTGGACACGCTGGAAGAAGACAGCGAAAAGCACTACATGCACTTCTACAACTTCCCGCCCTACTCGGTCGGCGAAGCGCGGCCCATGCGCGGCCCCGGACGCCGCGAGATCGGCCACGGCGCACTGGCAGAGCGGGCGCTCCGTGCGGTCATCCCTGCCCGCGAGTCGTTCCCGTACACTATGCTTCTGACCTCGGAAGTGCTGGAGTCCAACGGCTCGACTTCGATGGCTTCCACCTGCGGCTCGACGCTTGCGCTGATGGATGCCGGCGTTCCGATTAAAGCCCCTGTGGCCGGCATTGCGATGGGCCTGATTGAAGGCCCCGAAGGCAGCGGCGAGGGCGGGCAGGGACGCAAGTACGCGGTCCTGACCGACATTCAGGGCATGGAAGACTTCTCCGGTGACATGGACTTCAAGGTTGCCGGAACCGCCGAAGGCATCACCGCCTTGCAGCTAGACACCAAAATCGGCGGCGTCCCGCGTGACGTGTTTGTCCAGGCCTTCGCCCAGGCCCGCGACGCCCGCTTGTTCATCTTAGGCAAGATCACCGAAGCGATTGCGGCCCCGCGCGAGACGCTCTCCGATTACGCCCCGCGCATCATCACCCTGCATATCGAGCCGGAACAGATTGGCCTTGTCATCGGACCGGGCGGCAAGACGATCAAGAAGATTACCGCCGACACCGGCGCGAAGATTGATATTGAGCAGGACGGTACGGTCTACATTGCCGCCGTTGACGGTGCGGCAGGCGACGCGGCGAAAAAAGCCGTGGAAGACCTCACCCGCACTCTCAGCCCCGGCGACGAGTTTGAAGGCACGGTCGTCCGCTTCCTCCAGTTCGGCGCGTTTGTCGAGATATTGCCCGGCAAAGACGGCCTCGTCCATGTCTCTCAATTGACCGACTCTGATGAGCGGATCGGCAAGCCCGAAGACGTGCTGAAACTCGGCGACAAGCTCCGTGTGCGCGTCACCGAGATTGACCCCCAGGGCCGTGTCAACCTGACCGCGCGTGGTCTCGATCAGCCCTTCGACCCGGCAAACCCTGAGCCGGGCCGTCCCGCCCGCCCAGGCGGTGGCGGCGGGGGAGATCGCGGCGGACGCAGCGGCGGCGACCGTGGCCCGCGCCCTGAGCGCGGCGGCGACCGACCGGGTGGAGATCGCGGCGGACGCGGCGGCTTCGGCGGCGGCAATTCTGAGCGTTCCGAGCGCCCCGTTCACTTCGAGGCCCCGCGCCCCGAAGGCACCGACGACAGCGCTCCGGCCTCCGCGCCGCTCACCCAGCCCGACCCGGAACCCCTCGCCCAGGCCGACGACGAAGCCCCCCGCGCCCGCTTCCGCCCCCGGCGGTAAGCGTTCGCGTTCAGCAGTAAAAGCAAGGCCGTGGCAGTAATGCTGCGGCCTTTTTTGGTGTAACCAGTGTCACCGGCACTGGAAGTGCCGGTCTACTCTTGAATGAAAGTGTCTCCGACACTGAAGATTGGGTAACGTGATCTTAATCTTTAGTCCCGCAGGGACTTTCACTCGATAGTAGACCGGCACTTCCAGTGCCGGTGCAACTCACGGTGCCGGTTCTGATTGTCTTGGGAGCCTATCATGTCAACAGCAAGCTATGAGCAAATGATGGTGGAAAAAAATGGATTGAACGGCAGACGGACGCCGAATTTGCTTTTGCAAAATCTTTAGAAGCGCAAGGGGTAGACCCTATTCAGTTTATGAAGCAGTGGAAACTGTCGCATCACCAGTTCAACACGCTCGCGCACTATATTCACGGCGTTCACGACGAGGAGCCTGTTCTGCCGCCCGCGCTCCAAGTTCTGCTGCGGGCGCTGGAAACGCGCCGCGCGGCCTGAACGCGGCTTACGCTTCTGGAACGGCATATAAGCAGGAAAGCACACGGGTGGCAGAGAATAATTCTCTGCCGCCTGTTTTTGTCGTGGGAGGATGCCGCTTTGGAAATTATTTACGAACTCGTGCCGGAAGACGTTTGGCAATATAACCTATATTACCGCCGCCACAAAGCGACTTTGCGGCCTGTCTTTCTTTATGCTCTGGCTGCCCTCGTGGGCGTTGTTTATCTTGGCGCAATCTTAATCATTGTCGATTCTTGGCTGAGATACCATCAGCCGCAGTGGGCCATGCTGCTTTATTTGGCAGCCATGCCGTTTTTTGTATCCCGCTTCCTGCCCGCGACAAAAAAACGAGTCGTTAAACTTCATTCTCAAAGAGCCGGCTTTTTCTGCGAACACATTGTCGGCATCAGCCCGGAATGGCTTTCCGAAAGAACGACCGTTAACGATACAAAGATGGCTTGGACGACAATTCAGGCCATAGAGGAAGACCAAAATTACTTTTTCCTGTTCATTTCCAAAAGCGTTGCCCATATCATTCCAAAGCGGGCTTTCTCCAGCCCGCATGAAGCTCAAGTATTCCTGAGTGACACTCGGCGTTATTGGGACGCCGCCAAAACCAGAACCCCAGTCATAGCCGATAATCCCGCGGTTTGGCCGCCTGCGCCGCGACCCGGAGCTTGAGATATGGAATGGACGGAGCGGCTGAACCGGGAGATGGGGCGGATGCCGCTGGGGTCGGGGACAGTGGAAGTGCTGCAATGGGCTTACGCCCGGCATCTGGCCGACAACCGGCCGCATCGGCATACGTTCTTTGAGGTCTGCTTGGTCGGGGCATACGGGCGCGGCGAGTTTATCGTGCAGGGCCGGGCGCACGTCATTGAACCGGGAGACATGTTTGTCGCCCGGCCCGGCGTTATGCACCAGATTGTCAACACCGGCGAGCCGGACATGGAGCTGCGCTGGGTGTCGTTCCAGTGGACGCCGCCGGAGAAGCCGCAAAGAATAGAGCCGCCAAAGAGCGAGGCGGACGCTCTGTTTCGGGGCTTTTCGGATTCGAGCATTGTCACTGTCCGAAGCGCCGCCGTGGCCGCACTCTGGCTGGCGCTGGAAGCGGCGGCTGGGGAGCCGCTGGGATTGGCAGGCGAAGATCAGCATCGTCTGCTGGCGACGGCGCTGCTGCTGGGCATCGGGCAGGCCGGGGCGGAGCGTTTGGACGTGCCGGAAACGACCGGGACGGAGCCTAATGACTTGCCGGCGCGTCTCGCGGTTCGCTTTATCCACGACAATCTCAGCCGCGCCCTGCCGCTGCCGGAAATCGCCGCCCAGGTGCATCTGTCGCCCCGCCATTTGTCCCGCGTGTTCGCCCGCTTTACCGGCAAAGCGCCCGCGCACTACATCACCCACGCCCGCATGGACCGGGCTAGAGGCTTGCTTCTGCGCTCGGTCCTGCCGATTAAAGAGATCGCGGCGACGGTCGGCTACCCGGACATCCACCACTTTACCCGCGTCTTCACCGCTCATTTCGGCAGCCCGCCGGGAGAAGTGCGCCGCCGCCCGGAGCTATGCCCTGTCCCAAATATCCAAAACCCCGGCGATTTAGTCTAAAGACGATTAAAGCCTAAAATGGTAAGATGAGGAACCCACCCCGGCACAAGTGCCTTCCCCTCCCTGTTAGGGAGGGGATTCAAAAGAGACGATAGGCTTTAAGAGAGACGATAGGCGGTGCCACTTGACAGGACGCACCGCCTCCTAGCTCAATTTAGCCCCTCCCTAACAGGGAGGGGAAGGCACTTGTGCCGGGGTGGGTTCCGAAACAAGGAGAAACCCCTATGCTGACAGATGAACAGAAACAATTCTATGCCGACAACGGCTACGTTCTCGTTCCCGGCCTGCTCACGCCGGAAGAAGCCGCGCACTACCGAAAAGAAGCGCACGACCTGAGCCGCCGCCTGAGCGCGATCCGCGATACCAACGCCGCGTGGGGCAGCGCCAGCGCGGTTGCGATGGGCAAGCAAACCTCGCTGCTGCACTGCCACGATGTCCAGTTCCAGAGCGCCGCGTTCTCGCGCCTGCTGGTCAACGAGCGTCTCACGTCTGCCGCCGCTGACATTATTGGGCCGAACGTCCAGCTGCACCATACCAAGATGTTCATCAAGCCGCCGGAGAAAGGCGCCCCGTTCCCGATGCACCAGGACTCGCCGTTCTTCCCGCACGAGAACCATTCCATGATCGCGGCGATTGTCCATTTTGACGACGCCCCCCTGAACCGTGGCTGCGTCCGGGTCGTTCCCGGCTCGCATAAGCTGGGAATGCTGCCGCATAATCCCGAAGGCTCCTGGCATCTGCCGCTGGATGAGTACCCGCTGTCGGACGCCGTTCCCATTGAAGCCAAAGCCGGGGACGCGCTGTTTTTCAGCTACCTGACCATCCACGGCTCCGGCATCAACGAAAGCGACGAAGCCCGAACCACCATTCTGATTCAGATGCGCGACCCTGCCGACCCGCCTTCGTTCCGCCCACGAGTCCAACGGCCAGGGCATGATGCTGGCCGGCATTGACCCCACCTGCGCGTCCCGCCCCCCGTGGGAGCGCTCCCAGGACGCCGACGGCACGCTGGGCGAGGCAAATGGGGCCGGCATCCCTCCGGTTCCGATGACTATGAGCGGCGTGATGGGAAAGATGTAGAGGGGAAGATGTAGAGAGAATAGGCCATAGGAACCATGCCGTGAACGGCACGGCTATTGGGCGCAGACGCCGAAAACTACGCCTTCGGCGCACTCGGATTATTTCTGAGCTATTCTTCTCTTAGCCCCGCGAAGCGGTGCTTTTCGGCGTCCGCGCCCATTAGCCGTGCGTTTCAGCGCATGGTTCCAAAGCGGTGTGCTTCATTTGGCAGGAAACCAGGCAGGCGACGGAGAATAATTCTCCGCCGCCTGTTTCTGCGGCTGAGGTCTGCACCATTGGAAATCGCTTACCACATCCAGCCAGCCGATGTCCGAAAGAACTTCTTTTGCTTGCTCTCCCGCTCACGCAACAAGGGAGCGATTTTTGCTTTTGTGTTCTCGATTGTACCTGTCACCATGATTGCAGTTGTCCTGTGGGATGCTTGGTCAAATCACAGGCTCGACTGGTGGGTGCTTGTGATAATTCTTTTCATGTTTTGTCCGCCGCTGCTGGTCGTGACGATAATTTCAATGCATGGCATGGAACAACTCTACCCAAAAGGTCCGGCTTCCCCGTTTAGCACGACAGAGATGACGCCTGACTTTTTGTGCTTTACAACCCGCCGGATGCTGGATGAAGAATTGCTGCTGGAACTGGTTCAAGTGCCGTGGGTAGTCGTTCGAGACGTTGTATGGCACGAGGGCGGCGTTGTATTCCTCTGCTCAGGCCGCACCAGCAACAATTTTATCCCCAAAAGCGCTTTTGCCACCCCGCAAGAATTAGAACTATTCGCCAACACTGCCTGCCGTTATTGGGAGGCAGCCAAGCAAGAAATATTCATCTCGCCGCAGGATGAAACTATCTGGCCGCCTGCGCCGCGCCCTGCCAATTCTGCGGAACCCGGCGACGGGCCGGAAGGTTAGCGGGTATACTAAAGCGTAAGTCAACTCAAACACTAATTCAACAGTCAGGACTCGAATATCTATGATACAGCGTGAAGTGCTTCCCAACGGCCTCCGCATCGTGACGGAAAACATTACCTATGTCCAGTCAGTGGCGCTGGGCATCTGGGTCGGCGTCGGCGCACGGGACGAAGCCAGGGATGTGCGCGGCATCTCCCATGTCATTGAGCATATGCTCTTCAAAGGAACCCCGACGCGCACCGCCCAGCAGATTGCAGACCAGATTGACTCGGTCGGCGGCGACATCAATGCGTTTACGTCCAAAGAAAACACCTGCTATTATGTGCGGATACTCTCCGAGCATGTCCCATTAGCAGTAGACGTGCTTTCCGATTTGTTCTTGAACTCCAATATTGACCCGGAAGAGCTAGGACGCGAGCAGAACGTCATCTTAGAGGAAATCAAGCGGCGCAACGATGAACCCGACGATTTGGTTCATGACGTGTTCACCGAAACGCTTTGGCCGGGGCATGTGCTGGGCAAAAGCGTCATCGGCACGCCCGAAACAGTCGCGGCACTGAAGTCGTCCGACCTCAAGGGCTACATGAACGGGCATTACACCCCGGATACGATTGTGATTGCGGCGGCGGGAAACCTGAACCATCAGGAGATTGTCGAGATGGTACGGGAGCGGTTCGGGCATCTGACGGGCAAGAAATCGGACTGGCGCGAGCCGGACATCACGCCGCAGTTTGTTCCCGGCACGGCCTATGTGGAGAAGTCCATCGAGCAGGTGAACCTCGTGCTGGGCGCACCGGGCTACTCGCAGATGAACGACGATAAGTACAAGTTGTCCATTCTGGACGCTGTATTAGGCGGCTCGATGAGCAGCCGCTTGTTTCAAGAAATCCGCGAAAAACGGGGTCTCGCGTACTCCATCGGCTCCTATTCGCAGTCGTTCCGGGAAGGCGGCTACTTTGCGGTCTATTCGGGAACCAGCCCAGCGACTTCCGAGCAGGTGATTGATTTGGTCAAGACCGAGTTCGCCAATGTCCGCAAGAACAACATCACGGAAGCCGAGCTGAACCGGGCCAAGAACCAGTTTCGGGGCAGCATTGTGATGAGCCAGGAAGGCATGAACTCGCGGATGCGCCGGATCGGCAGCAATGAGCTGGTCTACGACCGGGTCATCCCGATTGACGAGACGATGGCAAAGATTACCGCCGTCACGCTGGACGACATCGCGGGCGTCGCTGAGTATTTATTTGGCTCGGACACCTACGCGCTGGCGACGGTTGGCCCGAAGCTGGAGAAGTAACCGAGCATGGCAGAGAAAATCACAGTCGCGGTCGCAGGGGCAGGAGGACGCATGGGCCGGGAAACCGTAGCCGCTGTGCAGGCCGAGCCGGATTTAGAGCTTGTCGCCGAGATAAGCCGGGGCGATAATCTGGCCGATGTGCTGGCGGCAAAAAAGCCGGTCGTGCTGGTGGACTTCTCGGTCCCCGACTCTATCGTAGACAACATCGAAACGGCGCTGATGAACGGCGTCGTTCCGATTATCGGCACCACCGGCCTGTCCCAGTCCGACATCGCCATTGTCCGCGAGCTATGCTGCCAGTACGAAATCGGCGCGTTGATTGCCCCGAACTTCGCCATCGGCGCGGTTCTGCTCATGCGCTTCGCCCGCGACGCCGCCAAGTACCTGCCGGACGCCGAGATTATCGAGATGCACCACGAGAGAAAGCTCGATGCGCCGTCGGGAACCGCCGCCAAGACCGCCGAAATGATCGCCGAAGGCCGCGCTGAGACGACGCCGACTGCACTGCCCGAAGGCGCATTTGAGAAAATCCCCGGCGCGAGAGGCGGCAAAGGGGAAGGGGACATTCCTATCCATTCCGTCCGCCTGCCCGGCTTTGTGGCGTCCCAAATGGTCATCTTCGGCGGCCTCGGCCAGACGCTCACCCTGCGCCACGACTCGATAGACCGCCAATCCTTCATGCCCGGCGTCCTTGCCGCCATCCGTCAGGCTCCCATCCTTGCCGCAAACGGCGGCGATTTGGTGTATGGACTGGAAAACTTGCTGTAGAGGCAGGCGGCATAAAGGAGCAACCGCTATGCCCCCTTCAACTCCGAATATGACTTCTGCCCGTTCGTGGTGTCATACTGCTGAAGGCGATCTACAACCCCGAACAGTTTTCCCGCAGTAAGCGCCGTCGCCCCGGAAGCTAGGATAGTCTGCACTAGTGAGTTCAAGCTCACGCCTTGATCCTCTGCCAGTTCCACAAGCTGGGCATGAAGCATCTTCGCCACACGCACATTGAACTTGCCGCTAAAGTCATCCCACTCTTTTTCCGCCGGCGCTTCCGGCAGCGTCTGCTCGGTTTCTTCCATCAGTTCCAGAAATGTAGGAACTATAATCCAAAGGTCCGTTATCGTTTCCTGCGGCGTCAATCCATAGCCGACAACGCTCCGTGCGAGAGGTGGAAACAAAGCCTGGAAGCCGCCTCCTTCCTCCTCGCAGAGCGCAGAGACTTGAATTGGATAAGCGTTTATCATTTTGCGATTATGATCAAGCCGAGGAGTGATAGGTTTATTCATTGTCATCTTGCCGTTTCTTCTCTTGCGCGGCTTGAATGGCTTTAGCCGCTTGCAGTATGTCCTGGATCGCTTTCGGGTGTGCTTTCCCAGTGACCCCAAAAGCGTGACAGTTTATAGTAATCGCACCATAAGAAAACCGTTGATTGTTTCTGAGCGCTTCATGCGAGGCATGATAATGTCCCTCGCTATTTGCAGGTTTAAGCGTCATTCCCAGAAATGCAATCACTTTGAGCGCGTCTTCGCACTTCGCGCCGTCTTTAGGCGGGCTTTGCCGCCAGTTTCGCAGTAACTTTTCCGCATCATCCATGTTTATCTTCTTAATGTGTTTTTATAGTACCACATATAGTGGCAAAATAATCAAAATGCTGACTGTATTTTTGCCATTTGCCGCTTCATCGCTCGTGCGTGCCAGCGCAGTTTGAGCGGCATCAGCAGGGACTCCCAGACGACGCCTTTGGAGAGCTTGGACTGGCCGGCGCGGCGCTCCATGAAGATAATGGGGACTTCGGTGATGCGAAAACCGCGCAATTGGGCGCGGAAGGTCATCTCGACTTGAAACGAGTAGCCGTTGGAGCGGACACTGCCTAAGTCTAACGCTTCCAAGACGCGGCGGTGGTACAAGCGGTAGCCGGAGGTGCAGTCGTTGACGGCAAGACCCGTCACGGTGCGGACGTACCAATTCGCGCCCCACGACAGCAAAATGCGGCTCAGGGGCCAGTTGATGACGGAAATGCCGTTTAAATAGCGCGAGCCAATCACAACGTCGGCAGTGGCGGCAGCTTCAATGATGCTGCTCAGATAAAGCGGGTCATGGGACAAATCGGCGTCCATCTCGACCATCGCGTCATAACCTGCGCTTAAAGCCCAGGCAAAGCCGGCGAGGTACGCGCGTCCGAGGCCCTCTTTGCCGGGGCGGTGCAGGACATGGATGCGGCCGGCGCTTTGGGGGGACGCGGCAAGCGTGTCCGCGATTTGACCGGTGCCGTCGGGGGAGTTGTCGTCTACGATCAGCAGGTCTACGGCGACCGGCTGCTTTAAGACTTCTTCGGTGATCTTCTCGACGTTGCCGGCCTCATTGTAGGTCGGGATGACCACGATTACGCGGGTTTTCGGGTATTCTGAGAAAGTAGAATTTGGTTGCATAAGAGTTTTGGTTGCATAAGAGTCATGACGTTTGGGCGTAAAATCACAAACCGGATTGTGCTGGCCTATTTAGTCCCGGTGGCGTTCATGCTGGGCCTGGGCATCCTGGTCATCCACCTGCACGGGGACGAGATTCAGCTCCCGGACTACATGGTGGGCATGGCGCTGGTGCTGATCCCGGCGCTGATTATCGGGCGGCTGCTGACGTACTCAATTACGCTCCATTTGGAGCAGCTTCGGCGTATCGCGGAGCAGATCGAGCGAGGCGATTATCAAGCCCGCATCGTGCCAAGCTCGGAAGATGAGTTTGCCGATCTCGCCCGCGCCTTCAACCACATGGCGGATGTGCTGGCCCAACGGGAAAGCGCCCTGCGGGACCAGAACCAGACGCTGGCCGCGCTGAACCACCGCTTTGAGGCGGTGCTGAACGCCGCGAACGACGGGATCGCCATGCTGGATTCCGGCGGCTGCTTTGTGCTGGTCAACCGGCGCTTCGGCGAGCTGCTGGGTGTGCGCTCTCAACTGCTGCTGCATCACACGCTGGAAGAAGCGCGTCCGCTATTGATTGACCGCCTGAGCCACCGGCTGGCCGCGCTGGCCCCGACGGAAACCCGCACCGTGGCCGAAGAAATCATCGCGCTGGACACGCCGGACCGCCGCTTTTTGCAGTTCTACACGGCTCCGGTCGCCGGAGAAGACGGCTCGGAGACGATTGGCCGAATTATCGCCCTGCGCGACATCACCCGCGAACGCGAGCTGGACAAAATGAAGACGGACTTTATTTCCGTCGTCTCGCATGAGCTTCGGACGCCGCTGACCAGCCTGAAAGGCTACACGGACTTGCTGCTGTCCGGCGCGGCGGGCGAGACGACGGAGCTGCAAGCCGAATTCTTAGGGATTATTCAGCTCAGCACGACCCGGCTGTCTAATCTCATCAACGATATTCTGGACATCTCGCGCATTGAATCGGGGACGCTCAAAATCAAGCATGAGACGATTGACTACCAAAAAATCGTCGCCGACACGCTGCGGCTGATGAAAGCCGCCGCCGATGCCAAGCAAATCCGCATGGACGCTGCCCTGCCGGAGACGA
>JAABUO010009271.1_pt1 | contig 11031 bp, 13 predicted proteins | sample 5559291 | NCBI WGS metagenome assembly JAABUO01 (sample SAMN10711878, study PRJNA513372) | rock metagenome | isolation source: Antarctica rocks | place: Antarctica: Victoria Land, Finger Mt sud | reverse complement strand
AGACATTTCATTGGGAGTGTCTCGCACGAGCCGCTTTCCTGTACGTATATCTCACATCATCATGAATGATGCTTCTCCTTTATCATAGCTAGTCCTTCCAAATGGGGGAAACGGAGAAAAACTCCTCTTGTTCCACAGATACGTACTAGGCCAGGGTGTAAATACAAACATTAAACGGCTCTTACGCAACTGTGATACTGATGGCGAAGTTGATTTTCATGCCTGATCTCTAACGATTTTAAGCTCGAACTGAGCACAATTTTTGACTTCGCCACCAGTGTGTCATGCGCATCGGGCGCACCACCGCGCATGAAACTCGGTACTATGCATGTTTTCGTGCATGTCGAGCGAGTTCCAGAGGAGTCACCGATGCGCTGGGAGCGCACCACCAGCCATGAAAAAAGGGGTAGAATAGTGAGCGGACGGTCCCAACGTCAGAAGATCGGTTGATACTCTGGTGCCCTGAGCCCGAAGAGGAGTCTGATCTGGGAACTGGAAGGCACCACCAGCTGTCGCTCTCGCGGGAATCCTGCCGAGAAGCACGTAGGAGAGAATCTTGAATAGGAAGTTCCCCGTGTACCGTCCAACCACTCGAAGGCGTCTTTTCACCCTGGAGGAACTCGATGGAACTGGTTTATGAACGATGTTGCGGCGTCGATGTGCATAAGAAGATGACCTTGACCCGTTTTCATAGAGCCTTTACCAGTTGGAGCTGAGAAGGTGGAAGACGTTTTTACGTAAATGTAACGCTTTATATATCGTATTATAACATAGTAAACGTTAAACGTCAAACGTTTCTTTTCTTCTGTTTCTCTCCAACCTGTTCATAGATGAACGGACTCACGTATCCCAGCGTTGAGTGGCGCCTCTGGCGATTGTAGTACACCTCCAAATACTCAAAGAGTGAGAGCCTGGCTTGCTCATGAGATGAATAGATGGTGTGACCCACACACTCTTCGCATCACGCGAACCGAAGAATGATTCCATCACAGCATTATCCCAACAATTGCCTTTGCGTGACATGCTCACCACGACTCCTGCTTGCTCAAGCCTTTGACGATAGGCGTGGCTGGTGTATTGGCAGCCTCGATCACTGTGATGTAAAAGTCCCGCTTGCGGGCGACGGCGGGCCAAAGCCATCTGGAATGCCTTGGCGACCAACTCTTCATCACAGGAGGTAGGACTAGGATCCTTGCAAAAATCGCTCACAGTGTACATTTGTTTGAGAAATGCTGCGAAAAAGGATCCTTTGAAGACGGTAAAAGGATATTTGAAAGGCATAGCGTGTATTTCTCTTCACGGTTCCCTCTCCCTTTCGGGTAAGTCCAAACGGCTTGGGAAGCGGTTTTACACCCTTGTGAGCGGTTTTCGCAAGGATCCTAGTCCTACCTCGATCTAACACATATCGTTCTCAACCCACCTAGTTGGGCTAGTTAAACTGATGAAGCAAATACTCCCCTCAGACACTTTGTCATGAGTATTGCCAGCAGTGGATAGTCAATATTGGAGAAAAGATGGTTTTTCTTCTGGCTTGCCCAATCCCCTCCTTTTGTATTGACACACGACAGAGCAAGAGATACACTTCTTAAGAAGGAGAAATAGAGATGCGCACGCAATCACCAGATACCAGCCCTGAGGCAGAACGCACTCTGATTGAGCGGATTCGGCAAGCTCCTGTCTCTAGGCGTTTTCGCCTGGTGCAATCCCTTTCACAACGAAGGTTAAGTGGACAAGCCCTTGAGCACGATAGTCAGGCAGAGGCCATTCATGCCATCACCTCTGGATATGGTCAGCGCATTGGTCAACGTGTACAGGATGCTCTTGCCGATCGACCTAGGTGGCAAGAGCATCCTGTGGATTTGACCGCGACGCTGCTCCCAGTCATGCAGGCACTTCACGAGGAAGGCATTTCCTCCTATATTGGCGGCTCCATCGCTAGTTCGATTCATGGGATGCAACAGAGTGCGTCTGATATCGATTTGGTGCTCATGAGGCAGGAACACGGTTTCCTTTCACTGGGTGCTGCACTTGCGACCCTTCAGGATCAGTATCTTGTTGAGCCAGGAGAGATCGCTCAAGGACTTCGCGCAGAAACTTCGTTGTCGGTAGTCCATGTAAAAACGCTCATGAAAATTGATCTCATTGTTCCCCAGACTCCTGGGTTCGACGAGGCCATGCAAGCCAAGGTTGCGCCTTTACTGATCGATGAGCGATACGTGCCATTGCCTTTGGCTTCAGCCCTCGAAATGGTGGCGTGGAAGCTTGCACGTTGTGCCAAAGAACTCGCCAGAAGTTCTGATGGTGCGATCAACGATGCAGAATGGAATGATGTGCTTGGTATACTCAAAGTCCAGGGGTCGGTGCTGGATATCGCACAACTCAGGTACTGGACGCAGGTTCTCAATGCTGGGCATTTGCTTGCGCTGGCTCTGGATGATGCGGACCTCTCGCCGAGTGAAAAAGCATTTCCCCATCTACTGGCAGGATAAGGAAGGCATGCAGGATGCAATCCAATTTTCAAGAGATCGCTGAAGCACTTCAGCCATTTCTGCAGGCACTTGATCGCTTTGGTATCCCCTATTATGTTGGAGGCTCTGTCGCCAGTTCGTTTTATGGGAGTTGGCGTCAAACGCAGGATGTGGATGTGATTCTCGCTATTCGCCCCGATCAAATTCGCGCACTCGCCAAACTCCTCGCACAGGACTATGCTATTGATGCCGATGCTTGGATTGATGCGTTTCGACACGGTCAGCCATTTAACATTTTTTTCCAGCATACCTTTACCAAAATTGATGTTATGCCATTGCAGACAGCTCATCGGCAGGAAGAGGAACGGCGAGCACAACGTCAGTCTCTCTTCGTGGGTACACCTCCTATCCGATTGTCGTCAGCCGAAGATACCATTTTAGCAAAACTTCAGTGGGATAGAGCAATGGGAGGCTCGAAACGGCAGTGGACAGATATCCTGGGCGTGATACGCAATCAGCAGCCCAACCTCGATCTGATGTATCTCCGTGCGTGGGCGGACAACCTTGGCGTCCGATCCGAACTCGAACAGGCTCTGGTAGATGCCCAGTCAGGAAAACCATAGCCGAGCAGTTTCTTTCTTACTCAGAGAGATGCTGGTTGAGAGCACTTTGAGAAGATTGGAAACCTGCCGCGAAAGGATGGAAAGGATGCTTAATACTCCACTGTTTGCTGTTCAAGGAGAGAAAAAACATGAAACTCGTGCGACATACAGATGAAAGAGTCGTCGCGGTGATTGAACGAAATTGGGAGAAAGCGTACTTAACAGCTCGTCAGCCCCTCTCTGAATGGGAACCACTCTTTCTGATTGGAGAAGCAACTCCTTTCGCAGAAATTCATACTATGACGCATCAAGTACGACTGTATGAGGGTCGGCAACTTGCGGAGCAATGCGACGTAGTTCTTCACGATGTATGAGAGGAGATGTATCTTTTACTGAACATATTTCTTGTCTATTCGTCCTCCAGATTATGTTGCACTTCTTTTCGTCCCTTCTCATATCACTCCGGTTTCACAAGTCGTTGTAAGTCGGGATATGGCAAGGATTGCTTCCTGAGATAGCCATTTCACAATGTCTTACACCTTTGCCATGCTTCTGTGAGTGGCGATACTTCAAGGTGATTGCCACAGATTCCAAAAAAGAGATTTTCTCCTGGTGGCTCTACCTCGACCTCTATTGCTGCGACCACTTTTCCTGTTCTGCTGTTGCGAGGAGAATAGCAATAAAAGCAGTTTTTGGTCCGTTGGTCCTCCGGTACCTGCTCTAATGCCACAATACGACGTTTTTTCACCTTCACTCTTCCTACTGTCTTTGCAGTGACGCTCTTATCATAGAGAATAGTATAGATAGGATGTAAAAGCAACTTCTACGGTTTAAGTGCCTCGTATGGTTGTCCCAGGAAGCAATCCTTGCTATACGGGGTAGAGCTACGTAAGCTAACATGAAGGGCAGAGGAGCGGGTAGAAGAAGCACGAGCAAACTTGGACAGCATTCCTTCCCCTCGCCGAGTGCTGATATGTCGATTGGGAGCGGAACTGGGACTCCTTTTTGATCGAGACGAGACAAAAAAGGCTGATCTTCCTGTGTCTTCCGGTGCTGAGTTCCGACACTTGCCTTTTTAAGAACTCCTCCTCTCCCATGAGACATGTCTTGCTCGAAATGACCGCCACCCTGCCCTTCATGTCAGCTTACGTAGCTCTACCCCATTGTGGGAATCCAGACCATACCGCCCTGTCCAACCACCGGGCACGAACTTCGTTGAAACAACTTGCATCCGGGGTAGCACCGGAGTCGATCACGAAACGAGAGCAATCGGCAGGAGTGGTTCCTGTCGAGTCCCTTCGCAGTTCCGTTCTTCAGGGAATGACGCAGCTGCAAGGTGCCCTCGAATCCTACACCTCGAAGTTGGTAGAGATCGCCGATCCAGATATTTCAGCAGCCCAGATACAAGCGATTATCGACCAGGCCAATGTCCACATCGCTGATGCCCAACATGGTACATTGGCTGAATATTTGAACGGATTTAAGCGTGAGTTTACGCTGTATTCAAATATTCAGCCAAATTCTTTTGCCTGAATATTTGAACAAATGTGAATGTTGAGCGTATTATTGTGGTGTAAAAAGAGAGTGCCCGTGTTGAATAGCTTAGAAGCAGTGAATGCAAAAAGAAAGATTTTTAGATCATTCCAATGAACATCTATGTACATTTCTGGGTAGATTTTAGATAAAATTCAAAGATTGGGCCAAAAATGCAATGATCTAAGCAAGAAAGGTGCAAATACTGAGCCAAAGTACCAATGGCAGTTGTAGATACCGTCGAGGAGGCCGAGCAAGCGGTGCAAGCCTTGCAACAGGCGGGTTATAGTGCTGATGGAATACACTTATTACATAGCCAAGACTTCGTAAATTCTATTGAAACAACACAGCAGCAGGCAAGTGGTCTTACCAAGCTCCTTCATACATTTCAGGGATCAACAGATGAGGGGTTCGCGGCCAATATGTATCTTGAGGAAGCCCGCAGAGGCCATAACGTGCTTGTTGTGCATGAGCCAAAAGCTGATCAGGCAGGGCGAGTTCGTGATATTCTTGTCACGTATCATGCTCGTCTCATAAAATATTTTAGTACATGGGCAGTGACTGATTTGCGTTAACACACGGAATTGGAGGAGCTATACTTCATGACGCCCTTGCCCCGATTGTCTCTTCTAACAAGCATGTAATGATGCAGTTGGCAGGATGTAAATGTTGAAATTCCAGTAGTGGAGTCTGTACAATTATTCTGATGACTCTCGGTTTTCTTTGTCTTGTTTCTCCAGTACTGAAAGTAACTTTACAAGCCGTATAAGTCCAATGTGCGAGGCTGTTATCAGGTGCAAAAGTAGCCGCATCATTCCTGTCATGTTTGCCTTTGCCTGTTTTACTTATGCTTAAATAGAGTAGTTTCACCACAGTAACTGGCAGCAGAGAGCATTTTCTGCTGCCAGTTTTCCGCGACGAGTCACTCTATCAAGGACAGGGCAAAAATGCAAGTGGGAAGCGGCTTGAGAAGAAATATGGGACGTGTTACTATGAAAGGGCGAAGAGACTACCTTGCACTTCATGTCGGCTTCGCGCATATCACCCCCCCTTTGAAACGCTCTGTAGAGACTCTGAACGTGCCAGAGGAACGCACTTCTCTCTGGCACACACTCGTTAGTCCTCCCGCTCTTCCCGTTCATACAGGAACTGATACTCCTTGAGGACCAGTGGCGTGTTCATTTCTTGCTGTTCTCGCACGGTCTCCTCGTCCGTCGTCGCCAGGGGATACCACCACAGCGAGACGAGCTGCGCCTGGTCGTCGGTGATGTGTCCCTCCTGGATCACCTTTGCCAGCACCGAGCGAATGTGCTTGCGTATTCCTGGGTCGGCATAATAATACACCCTGCTATAGCGACGCCAGGCCAGGGGACTCCGCCACTGCGCTTGCTCTTCCCCTAGCTGTGCTTTGAGGTCATGATAGGCGTGGCCGTGGTAGTCCCGTTCACAGAGCAGTGCCACAAGGATGTCTGACAGCAGCGACTCCGTTTTGCGCGATAGCTCCACCTCAATCGCGATCAGCTCGGTGCCGAAAGCAAAGACGGCATCGGGTCGATGCACGCGTTTCTGCCCTCGGCGGCGGTGGGTTCGCTGTAACAGGGTGCGTTCACTGGTCCACTCGATCCGCTCATCTCCATCGTCGAAGTCGAGGCGGACATCAGTGATGGCGTAGAGATGCTTGCGGTCCTGTTCACTCAAGCTGGCGAGACTTTGATACTGATAGGAAAGTTTGACGCGTCTGAGGCCCTTCTTGGTGAGCCACACCCACTGTGGTTCTTCGACATCAATCCGGCGTGCCATGACCCACCCGGCCTGCTTCCAGCGAGCAATCACATTGAGCGTGGCACTCTCGCTGATCGCGTCTTCGTGTGCCGCCCCGTGACCTGCAAGCTGCCCCAGCAGTTCTTGGATCTGGTCGAGGCGCATGGCGTACTGCTGCCCAATCCAGGTGAGGACGAGTTCATCGCGTGATGTCAGCCGTGGGACGCTGGTATCCTTGCGCTTCTTTCGGCCTGTCGGGGAAGACTGGTGGTCTTGTTTCCTTCTACGAGGGTGCTTCTTGGAATGCATTGGTCCATCCTTTCATGGAATCCTCCCGATTCGTTGGTGCCCCCCATTCACCGTGGCTACGCATGTATGCCTCAGTATTACAAATGGGAGAAACGTGTGCCCTTTTTGTGTTGTTGTGTTACCTGTTCACATCGCTTCCAGAGCCAATTGAGTGCATACGTCGTGCCCGACTCATCCCCTCGTGATTTTCCTGAACCCACCCCTGAACAATCACGCCCTGAAAAATGCCCTGGAAAAAGCCGTTCTCCGCTGGTGTGTGCAGCAGAATGAGCGTTCTCCGTCGTACACGAGAGGGCCGTGACGGGTGGCAGGCTCAGACGTCGGGCAGAGCTACTCACTCTCCGAGTCAAGCTGCTGTGTTTCGGGCGCAAGAACCAGCCGATGGGTGCAGCTTATGACTGGCAACGTTCTGGATGTCCCTTGCTCGGAACACTGCGTTCCTGGTTCAGAGCATCTTAGGAACGCTTCGGTCGATGGCTCATGAGCAAAAACAGTGCGGGACGAGCGCATCGTTGCCCATGTCTGCTTTTCTGGTGGAAGCATAGCAAATGAGAGCAGATCGCCAGGAGAAACTGAGGAGAACTGAACCTGAAACGGAGTGGGAAGGAGCCTGTCCATGCTGGGGATTCCTCGTGTTGGCGTCTCCGTTCATCTGTACAGTGGGAAGACACCCTGTAAAAAACCATTGAGCAAGGAGAAGCAGCGTTCTCCGCATCGTGTGGGAAGGAGAATCGAGGCTCTCCGTAGTCTGCTGCACAGAGAACGAGCGTTCTGTTCATTCTCTAATAAGGAGGAGAAACGGGCCCAGCGTTCCGTCATCTGCAACGAAGCTCTGGGCCTGGGCGGGTGTGGGCGTGTCACCTCTTTTTGCTTTGATAGGGGAAAACGTTTGTCTGGTGTGATACGAACACCTGTTCCTCAGAAGATGACAAGCGAGGGACGATCCATGCACCCTGCTCTGGAGGTGATGAACCAAAAGAGCACTATTGAGACGTGTACAAGGAACGCGACGTGTCCCCTGACGTGTCACCTGTCGCTTTTTGCATCGCGTTGCTGCTGAACGTCTTCAACCTGCATGCGTGTGAAGGTGAGTATCCCCTTTTCATAGATGGGGGTGAGGGTTGTGTCCTGTGCCCAGCCGTGGACGGTCTGTCGGCTTACACCGAGCCGTTTCGTCACCTCGCTAACGCCCATGCGTTGCTCTGGCGGATAGTGGCGAACGAGGGCGGTATGGACCATTTCACCCAGGGGCGTAGCGTGAAAATCTGTAGGGAACCGGAAGCCCTTCTTGCTCATTGGTTGAGGGAAGAGCATGCGAGCAATCCTGTCAATATTGAGCAGGATATCGCCTTTGCCCAGATCATAGCCTTCCGCGTAGCGTGCGAGAATCCGAAGTTCTTTTGCCAGGGGAGATGCCAAGGCGTGTTCTCGTGTGACGGCATGTGGAACGTCGAGACTCAATGCGGCTGCGAGTTCGTGGAAACGCGCAAACACGAGATGAAGTGCATCATCAATCACCTGCTGATGGGCTGGGGTGATGGGCATGCTGGGGGGTGGATTGGTGGTCATAGAAGCCAGGGTCCTCCTTTGTCGTTGCTTTCACGTCCCCTTGCGTGTCTTCTGACGTGTCAGGTGACGCATGTGTCTTCTCTCTTTCAACGTCCCTCCGCTTCAAGAAGTTTCAGTGCATGGTCGATGGGACGAGAAAACCAGTCACCTGTGCTGCATCAAAGGAGAGAGCGGGTATCCAGTTGCTTTCGGTATCTCCACATTAGGTCAACGCTGGGCTAGCCTTGTTCATCTCGTTCTCCAGCAAGCCATAACAAGCACCCAGGCCGAAATGCTTGGTTCCCTCGTATCCATTTGGTCTATGCGCTGCCCTCCCTCCTGTCCTTTTCGTTGTAGAAGGCAGACGAGCCACACTGCAATGGACGTGAATGAACGTCGGGAAGGACGCTGTATGAACAAGCAACAACCATCAGGGAAGCGCAAGACCTCATCAGGAAAGACGCGAACAGCTCCTGCGAGAAGCCGCAGCTGTCTGACACGAGATGACAGGGCGGCACTCGCGCAACTGGACCATCTGGTAGACCTGCAACGTCGGCGAGTGTTCCACCCGGCATCGAGACGACACAAGAACTGCTTGCCAATGGGACAGTGCTGTATCATTTCTCACACCCGGAACTTGGCCCACTCGGCGTCCTTCGCATTGCGCCTGTGCCCTACATGGTTCCGCTAGGGATGACACATGTGAGTGCAGAAATGGAACCCTCTGATCCCGATGAAGACGCTCAGTGGGACCAGAAGTATACGCTGCTCAAAGAGATGGTGACGCTTTGTGTTGCCACGCTGCCGTCCTCGCACACGGTCTCATCGCCGATGCCGACGGTTGAAGAAGCTCGCATGCAACGGCGGCTCTATGTGCGCTTTCTTGCCTGTGACCACAGTATTGCCATGTTTGGATTCGCGATTATCCAGAACATCATCCTAGCTAACATCTAAGGCGTTATCCAGCCAGGAGTATCAGGTGCTTTCAGATGGAGTAGGCCTTGAAGGGAACACGTGGTGCCGTGTTATTGTCGGAATCGTCCTGTGTCGAGGACGATCTGCATGGTAACGGTCTGACTTGCTACAATGGTCAACGTGTTTCGCTGCTGCTGCTTGCCAAACTGAGCAGGTCGAGGAACCGTGATGAGGACACGATAGGTTCCCGCGGGAAGCACTGCTGTAAAGACGCCTTGTGTGTCCGTGACTGCTGTTGCGACAACGTTTCCCTCAGATGTCTCGATTTTGACCTGGTGATTGGAGACGGGCCGTTTGCTACAGGTCCGATCATCTCCGATATCAACGGGACAGGTGGTCGTGGTCACAACCGTTCCCCGAACAGTTCCTGTCTTGCCTTGCGATGGTGGTGTACTTGCCCCCTGCTGTCCACATGCTGCAACAAGGAGACCGAGACTGACGATCTGGATAACGAGGAATGCAGCATTCTTTGAGCCGTGTATCCGCCAGTAGCTGTGCATGGTTGTCCTCCTACAAAACAATGAAGAGTTGATTCCTCATAGAGACGCTCGCCTCGTGCCAAAAGTTCCTTCTGTGAACGGGTAGAAGGAACAGTGGACACCGATTCACATGATGCTGGGCCTCCCCATAGATGCACAACGAGATCGCAGCGATCAGACGATGTCGTGTAAAACGACTGCATAAGCCCTCTTGCTCTCATTGCCTGCTCGTTGTGATGTGGTAGACGTTCCGCTTCTGTGCAGAAACGAGCGATGCAACGAAGAGTTGCCCAGAGCCACCCTCTTGAGATGTACATCCCGTGGGAAGACCCAATGTATGGGTAAAAGCACACGCGACACGTGGCATGCTAGTGGAAAACCACATGCAACGTCACATAGATGGCGTAGGCGACCAGCAGGGTTCCTCCCGCGAGACGCCCGACTCGCCCACGCCAAAGAAATGCGGAGACCAGCAAGGTCACGACGACCAGGAACGGCCAATCCAGGTGGCGAACGAGTGGATCAACACGCACTGGCGTGATGAGCGCAATCAGTCCCAAGTTGAATAGCACGAAGTACAACAGCGTTCCAATCAGATTTCCTGCACTCACATCATGACGCCCTTTTTTCGAGGGGATGGCTTGACGAAAGACTTCTTCGATCTCGATGGCTGCCGGAGAGACAATCATTCCCATGAAGAGTGCTGGGACGCCAAAGGTCGCAATGATTCGTTCTGCCCCCTGTGCCACGAGTTCTCCCCCAATCCCGATGACCACGATCCCAAAGAGCGTCAAGCCCAAGGCGACCCACAAGGAACGCTGCTTCTCCTGCGCTTCTTTGACTTCTCCTGCGGCTTCGAGGACCTTGGATGTCTGCGAGACTCGGATGAGATACGTCATGGCAGCAAAGAAGGCAAGAAGCAACACGACCCCGACCCAGCGTGGAGTGATCGGAGCCACCAAGCCAAGGCCAGCAACCACAGAACTTGCCGCAAAGATGAGGACGACCCCACGAGGAAGCCGTACTTCCAATGGAAACAGCAGAGCACCGAGTCCCAAGGCAACACAGATGAGGAAGATAGCTCCCCCAAAGACCGTTCCAAGGGCGACTGGAGCCCCTCCTCGACCACCCGCTGCCAGTCCTACGGCGATATTCTCAGCTTCAAATCCGGAAAGCACTGCTCCAACGGCAAATGCAGAGATATGGAATACTTTCGACAGACCGACTAATCCCTCCAGAAGTCGCTCTGTTGCAAAGATCGCAAGGAGTGCTCCGACGACAAATAGACCAACACCGAGTAGTGCAGACACCTCATCCTCCTTGTAGCGTTCACGATCATCTGGGTTGTCGTCTGCT
>JAABUO010009270.1_pt1 | contig 11031 bp, 13 predicted proteins | sample 5559291 | NCBI WGS metagenome assembly JAABUO01 (sample SAMN10711878, study PRJNA513372) | rock metagenome | isolation source: Antarctica rocks | place: Antarctica: Victoria Land, Finger Mt sud | reverse complement strand
CTGACCCGGATCTGGCAACGCGTCCTGGCGCTAACCGCCGTCATCTGGCACAACGACACCATCGGCGCCCCGATCAAACGCTCACTGATCGCCTACGACCACTGAACCCTTGGAATCACTCATCTAGTTGTCGGTGCTCGATGAGCATCTGATGGCGCCATGGCGACCGGCCGGATCGATGGGCACCACCTATCGGCGTCATCACCGTCGCAGTCTGGGTCTGCCGACATGGCCGATCGTCCGCTATGCGGACGATTTCGTCGTGCTCGTGCACGGCCAGCAAACCGACGTTGACACCCTGCACGAGAGCGTCGCCGACATGTTGCGGCCCATAGGACTTCGGCTCTCACCAGCCAAAACCAGAGTCGCGCACATGGTCGACGGGTTCGACTTCGTCGGCTTTCGCATCCAGTGGAAACGCAAACGAGGGACGAACAAGTGGTATGTCTACACGTTCATCGCGGACCGGCCGTTCCAGGCCGTGAAAGCGAAGATACGTGCGCTGACACACCGGGTCTCACAGGCCAATATGGGTGCCGTGATCACCAGGATCAACCACACCCTGCGCAGCTGGACCAACTATTTTCGGCATACCGTGGGCAAACACACCTTCAACCGCCTGCGATATTTCGTGAACTGGCGGCTGATCCGGTGACTCCGCAAAACGGCACCGCTGGCGATGGCGTCGATTCCGCCGCCGGTTCACCACCCCCAACGGGCGGTGGCTGCCGATCGCGGCCCAGGGCATCACACTGTTCGACCCCGCAGCGGTCACGGTCACCCGATACCGCACTCACCGCGTTGCCGATGATGTTCAAACTGCAGACCAACGGCTTCCGCAATCGCGACCTGCGGATGCTCATCGCACAGCTTCGCGGCCTTGGCCCCGACACGGTGACCGCGGGCCAGATTACCTACGACCTCCGCCGCCTCAAAAGCCACGGCCTCATCCAGAAGATCCCCGTAGCAACCGTTACCAGGTCACCGACCAAGGCCTGTCCGACTCGATGTTCTTGTCCGCGGTGCACGACCGGCTGCTACCCACCGGCCTGTCCGACCTGCACACCCCGTTACCAGCACCGATCCGCACTGCCACCCGCAACTACCGACAGGCAATCGAAGACCTCACCCACAAAAAGGTCTCGCAGCATGACCGCAGAACCATCAAACGGACGTCCAAAACTTGACTCAAAACTCCGGCTTCGCCGAACCAAGCCCTCTAGTGGTTCGCACGTGAACATGTACCCTAAGTCGTGTCGCTACGTTGTAACGCAACGTCTTTGGTTATGCGTAAACAAATTTGTTCACATCTGTCTCGCATAAGATCGTTTGCAACCGTTGATGCGGCGAGAATTTCTGCATTCGCGGCTGCTATGCCGAGATCCGAAGCGTCGCTTTCGCCGTGTCTTTTTACCTCTGCGACTGACGCTCATGAGGGCAGCCGCTGACGTTCGAGGAACGGTTTCGAGTTTCTCGACCTCATCGCTCGCCTCCGAGCGAGCATCGCAGACCAGCGAGCAATAACTTCGACAACCGCCGTGCGTTGTAGCGGGTGTCGTGGCCGCTGGCGGCGCAAATGGCGCCGATCCCACGCATGAACTCGTAAGCACTCGGGTCGGCGCTGTCCCTCCCCACCATGGCCTGGGCCAGCAGTCGAGCGCACACCGGCTCGAGCCGCTCGAGGAAGTAGGAGTGGAGCGGGTCGTAGCACGGGTCAGGGGACTGCAGCACGGACGCGAGCCCCTGTTTGGTGACGAGGAAGTCCACGAACAGGTCCACCCACAGCTCAAGGGCGTCATCGCGCTGTTCGAGGAGAACAGGCCCCGCCTCGGCCAGCGCCTCGACCTGGTGCTGGTAGACGGCCACGATCAGGTCGGCCCGGGTCGGGAAGTGGCGGTAGATCGTCGCCGTGGAGACACTCGCCCTGACGGCGATGCTCCGCACCGGGGCCTCGACGCCCGACTCGACGAACACGGCGGCCGCGGCCTTAAGCAGTGCCAACGCGTTGCGCTGGGCGTCGACGCGTCTGGGCCGGCCCGGAGCGCGCAACCGCGGTTCTGTTGGGGTCAACAGAACCACCTCCCTAACCGAGAGTCTTCAGATTGCGTTGAAACGTGACCATGCTACGGTACTGTGAAACGTGACAGCGTCACGTTTATGGATGACTGATTGAAAGATGAACAGGAGGAGCTTCAATGGACGTGTCCGGCAAGGAAATAACAGGTCAAGCGTTGGACGGGGTAGATGCAGCGCGGGCGGCCCTGGTTAAGGAGGCGCAGGCCCACGGCCTACCGGTGTCCTACATCGAGCAAGGGCCTCCGCCCGTCCTGCAACTGCCGCCCCCTGCACCTGTGGTGTCGGTGCATCCGGTCGTGCTAGCGGCGCCGGGGCGCGGCGAGGATCTGCACGTTCGGGTGTCCGCGCCCACCCAAGGCCGCGACCTGCCGATCATCGTGTTCTCCCACGGCTCCGGCTCGTCCGCACTCGGGTACGGGCCGCTCGCCGACTTTTGGGCCGCGCACGGCTTCGTCGTCATCCAACCCACCCACCTGGACTCCAGGACGGTCAGCGTCCCGCCGCAGGATCCCCGGATCCCTCTCATCTGGCGGTACCGCGTGGCGGATGACGTGCAGGTCCTTGATAACCTCGACACGCTGGAGGCGGCGGTGCCTGGACTCGCAGGCCGCACCGACCGGAGCAGGATCGCTGCCGCCGGGCACTCCTTCGGCGGTCAAACGGCCGGCAATTTGCTCGGGCTGCGGGTCCCCACGGTCGACGCGCCACGCGGCGAGGACCACGCCGATCCACGCGTCAGAGCGGGAGTGCTGCTAGCGACAGCCGGCGAAGGCGGCGACAACCTCACCGCGTTCGCGAAGAATTTCGACTACCTGAACCCTACGTTCGCGCACCTGACGACGCCGTCGCTGGTGGTCGCCGGTGATCGGGACGACCTCCCATTCACAGTTCGCGGCCCCGCGTGGTGCATGCAGCCCTATCACCTGAGCCCAGGGGCCGGGAGCCTGCTCACCCTGTTCGGAGCCGAGCACTCCCTCGGCGGCATCGCGGGTTACGACGCGAAGGAGACCACGGACGAAGATCCGGCTCGAGTGGCGCTGGTGCAGCAGGTGACATGGGCGTTCCTGCGGCACGCGCTCGGTGTGGAAGAGGATAGCTGGCGAACAGTGCGGGGGGCCCTAGCCCGACCCCACCCGCTCGGGCAACTCGAGCACAAACAGTAAAAATGCGTCCCAGTTCCGACTGTTCCACGCGTCGTCAGTTTGCTGCATGCGTTCTGAGTTGGTGATCACGTATTTGACTCCTTCGTTGGTGAGAGGGCCGGTCGCCGACGGCGCGGCTCACGCGGATTTGTGATTGTGCTGCTGGGAATATGCCGCTCGCTGCGCCACTGACGTGCAGCGCGACAACCGACCGCCGCAGACGCCGACAGTGCGCTTGACATCGAGGCGAGTGATAGATGCGGCCGCTCGGAATGCCCGGTTTGTCGCACCGCATCCCAGACTAACCGTAAGTGCGTCACTAGGGGCGCCGTGCGTGTGCGAAAGGACGCACGTGGTCACCGTAAGCGCCGATCCTTCTTCCGTCGAGTCCCGCTTGTTGGCTGGTGAGATCAGCTGTCCGGGCTGCGGGGTGGGGGTGCTGGCCGGGTGGGGTTTCGCTCGGTCCCGGTCGATCGTGGGTGCAGTCGGGCGGTTGCGGCCACGGCGGGCCCGGTGCCGGGGCTGCTTGGTGACGCATGTGTTGTTGCCGGTGGTGTTGTTGCTGCGTAGGGCTCATCTGGCGGAGTTGGTGTGGGCGGCGTTGGTGGCGCGGGCCGCCGGTGGCGGGCATCGGCGGATCGGGGCGGGTTTATCGGTGCCGGTGTCGACGGTGCGGGGGTGGTTGCGTCGGGCGGCCGGGCGGCTCGAGGCAGTGCGGACCGTTTTTCTGCAGCACGCGGTGACGGTCGGTGTCGATGTGCAGATCCCAGCCTCGGCCGGGTCGGGGTGGGCGGACCTGGTCGCGGCGGTGGCGGTGGCGGCCGGGTCGTTGTCGACGCGGTTCGGGGTGGTGCCGGGTTCGGGTGGGCCGGCGTTGGCGTTGATTGCGGTTGCCGGGTCTGGTGGTCGGCTTTTGTCGCCGGGTTGGCCGGTCGCGGCGACCGCCGGCGGTGCAACACCAGTTGACCCTGACGCTGCGCAGGCCGAGGCGGGAGCATCTCGGGGGTGAACTGCGCAGCAACGGCTTTGACGCAGCACACCTGGTCGAGGTGGAGGATTTTGTGGCAGAGACAGGCAACAACAACGGCATCAGCGGTGCCGGCGGGTGGCGCAGCGGCGGCAGCGGTGAGGAGGGGGCGCAGCGGGGCCGGGCGCAGGCGGTGGCGTTGTTTCGGTGGCAGTTGATCTGTCCGGCGTTGGATGCGGGGTTGTCGAGCAAGGCGCGGGGTCGGTTGGTCCGGTCGATCGCGGCGGCTGAGCATGCGCATCCCTCCGGTGAGCGGGTGCGGTATTCGCGGGACACGTTGGACCGGTGGATCCGCCGTTACCGGGCGGGCGGGTTCGACGAGCTGGTCCCGACCGCGCGGGTCAGTGATCCGCGGACGGATGTCGCGGTGTTGGAGATGGCCGCCGGGTTGAAGCGGGAAAACCCGGACCGGACGGCAGCGCAGGTGCAGCGGATTTTGCGGGCCTGCTCGGGGTGGGCTCCGTCGGAGTCGACGTTGCTGCGGCACTTTCACCGGCTGGAGTTGATGGGCCCGCCGGCCGGGGTCGGTGGGGAGGTGTTCGGCCGGTTCGAAGCCGCCGATCCGAACGAGCGGTGGACCGGGGATGCGTTGCACGGACCGCAGGTCGGCGGCCGGAAAGTGTATTTGTTCGCGTTCCTGGACGATCATTCGAGGCTGCTCGTGGGTTACCGGTTCGGCTTCTCCGAAGACACCGTCCGGTTGGGGGTGGCGTTGCATCCGGCGTTGGCGGCCCGGGGTGTCCCGAACAGCGTCTATGTCGACAACGGCAGCGCATTTATCGATGCGTGGTTGTTGCAGGCTTGCGCGAAACTCGGGGTCCGCCTTGTTCATTCGACCCCGCACCGGCCCCCCGCTTAACCGGCCAATCCCACCCGATGGCTGCGTGAGACACGCCGTACGGCAACGGTTATTGACTTACGGCGAGCGAGCTGGGATACCTGTATTCCATGACGGATCGGGATCGGGCCGAGGACTTGCGGGCGATGCGGCGCGGCGGGCGGTGGTCTCTGGTCGGAGACGGCCCGGCGGGTGTCGAGTTGGTCAACGACTATCTGGGGTACGTCGCGGATCGGGGTTACTCCCCGAAGACGGAGCGGGCTTACGCGTTTGATCTGCTGGCGTCCGCTCGGTGGCTGGTCGGTGAGCAACTCGCGGTCGATGGGGTGACAACTGATGCGCTGCTGCGGTTCCTGACGTTCTGCCGGGCTGCGGTGCTGCCCGGGCAGGCCGGCGGGAACGTGGTGCCGTTGCGGACTGGCCGGGCGACCGGGTATGCGCCGGCGACGATTAACCGGCGGATGGCGGCGATCTCGGGTTTGTTCGATTTCCGGGCGATGCGGGATCCGACGCTGGTCAGCCCGGTGCCCAGGTCGGCGGCCGCCCTGCGGTCCACGACGGCGCAGCGGGCCGGGTTGCTGGCGCACCTTGACCGCCCGAAGTCCCGGTCCCGGTTGCGGGTGCGGGAACCCAGGCGACTGCCCCGAGGTCTGGACCGGGCCGAGACCGCGGCGCTGCTGGGTAGTTTCCGCACGGACCGGGATCGGGCGATCGCCGGGTTGATGCTGTTCTCCGGGTTGCGGTCGGCCGAGGTGCTGGGTTTGGCGGTCCGCGACGTGGACATTCCCCGGCGTTGGGTCCGGGTCCTGGGCAAGGGCGACAGGGAACGCCGGGTGCCGTTGGATGTCGACGTGGCCGCCTTGGTGCAGACGTACCTGTTGGCCGAGCGACCGGAATCGGAGAGCACCACATTGTTCCTGGTGGCCAAGGGCTCTCATCGTGGACAACCGCTGACCCCGGCCGGGCTGCGGACAGTGTTCCGTTACCACCGGGCCGTCGCCGGGGTGCCGGCCGGTCATCCACACGCCTTGCGGCATTCCTTCGGCACCGCCTTGGCCGAGGCCGGTGTCGACCTGGTGGTGCTGCAGGCGTTGATGGGTCACGATCGGGTCGATTCCTCCGCTGCTTACATCCATCTCGCTCCGACTCATGTGAGGGCCTCCTATGATGCTGCCCGCGCTCGGCAACGCGCCGACGTGTGATCCCGTCCAACGGTCGAGCCTGTATGCCGCCTACCTGGCGGCGTTGGCGCAGCGTGGTGCTGGGAACACCGCATTCCGTTCGGCCGCGCGGTCCTTCCTGACCCGGTGGCCCGACCCGGCGGGCTGGGCGTGCGAGCCGTTACCGGTGCGGCTCTCGGCCGGGACGGGCACCCGGCCGTTCCTGAACTTTCTGATGCTCGCCGGGTTCCTGCGGCCGGGTTATGACTATCTGCTGGAACGGAAACTGCGTGCGCTGCTGCGGGAATCCAAGTATCACCCGATCGGTGCGCAGTTGGACCAGTTCCTGGCCGGGGCGGCCGAGTTGGGTTACGCCTACGGCCCGAGCAAGGGTATGGCCTCGCAGGTGGCCGTCCGGGTGCTGATCCAGACCGGACGGACGCTGGGCGACCTCACTCCGGCCGACTTCGCCGAGTTCGAGGCCGCGATCGAGCAGCGGGAGACCAGCCACGGCCGGGATTTCAAGCACTACCGGGGTGCACTATTCGCCTCCCGCGCGGTGATCTATCACCTGGGCTGTCCGGCCGAACCGGCGGTCAAGCGGTCCACCCTGCTCGGCTGGAGCTGGGAGCGGCACCTGACGGGGGTGCCGCCGCAGCTGCAGGCCTCGCTGGTGGCCTATCTGGAATGCGCCGCAGGCACCCGGACTCGATCCACCGTGTCACATATGGCTTCTCGGCTCGCTCATTTCGCCCGGGAGTTGACCGTGATCGACCCGGAGCTGACCACGCTGGCCGGGTTGGATCGGCAACGACACGTCGAGCCCTACCTGGCGGCAGTCGCCGCGGCCCGGCATCCGCACACCGGAGCGCCCCTGTCCGCGTCGGAACGACGCAGCCGGGTCCACACGCTGGGCCGGATGATCGACGACATCAACGAGTGGGGGTGGCGGGAGGCACCCGGCCGGCGGCTCATCTTCCCCCGCGATGCTCCCCGGCTGCCCCGGCCGTTGCCCCGTTACCTGCCGCCGGACGCCGACCGGCGGCTGGCCGCCGCGCTCGGTGAATCGGGAAACCGGCTCCGCGCCGACGCCCTGCTGCTGGCCCGGGCGACCGGGCTGCGGATCGGCGAACTCGTCGATCTGGAACTGGACTGCGTGCATGAGGTCCCCGGCGCCGGCGCCTGGCTCAAGGTGCCGTTGGGCAAGCTGGACACCGAACGGATGGTGCCGCTGGACCCGGAAACGGTCGATTTGGTCGACCGGATCACCGAGCACCGTTCCCCGGGCCGGCCGATGCGAAATACCCGCACCGGCCGGCTGTCCGATTTCCTGCTCACCCACCAAGGCCGACGGGTCTTTCAAAGACGTACTCCGCGAGGAGTTGACCGCCGCCGCCGCACGGGCCGGTCTCGGCCAGGTCACGCCCCACCAACTCCGCCATACTTTCGCGACAGCCCTTGTCAATTCCGGGGTTTCGTTGCAATCACTGATGGCCATGCTGGGTCACGTGTCGGCCGAGATGAGTCTTCGCTACGGGCGGCTGTTCGACACCACAGTGCGCGCCGAATACGAACGGGCCCTCACCCAGGCCAAAGCTCAACTCGGTGCGATGCCGCCACCAGCCCCGACCCGCAAGCGGTCCCTACCGTTGCTACCGGCCGACAAAGATTGGCGGGAAGCACCCGGCGTCAAGGTCCGCCTCGCCGGTGGGTACTGCGTCCGCGCCCCCGCGCAGGGTGCCTGCCCGTATGCGAACATCTGCGAACACTGCCCGAGCTTTCACACCGACACCGCCTCCCGGCCGATCCTGGCCGCGCAACGGGCCGACACCACGCTCCTGGCCGCCGACGCCGAACACCGCGGCTGGACCGAGGAAGCGGCCCGTCACCATGCCCTGATCGCCCGCCTCGACCTGCTGCTCAGCACCGCTGACAACACACAGACCGGATGAACAACAGTCCGCTGCGCACACCACCACCGGCCGACTACGTCAGCCGCGTCGAAAAAGCCTGCGCTCAACTCGCCGCCGACGGCAAACCCATCACCGCCGACGCCGTCGCCACCCTCGCCGGCATCGGCCGGGCCACCCTCTACCGCCGCCCCAAACTCCGGGCGCTCATCGAAGAACACCGCCAACAGGCACGCGATGCGCTCACCCTCACCGGCCTCGCCGTCCAAATCGACCAGCTACGCGACTCACTCGATGCCGTCGCCCGCAACGTTCGCCGCCACGAAGAACAACTCCGCCGACTGAACAAACAACAACGCAGCAACTGACCGGCCACCAAAGGCGCTCCATCGGCGGGCATCATTCTGACCTCGGATTAGCCGGATAACCCCGCGGCCGCGGCAAGATCGAACGGTTCTTGTGCGCCACGAGGCGCGTTGTCGCATTGCCGGCTTAGCCGGTGGGAACTTGAAGGGAGGTTCTTGGGTCTGATGGCTTACCCGGATCCGAAAGGTCACCGGGGACAAGAGCATGCCAGGAAACCAACGGTCGGGTCCAGGTGTCAGGGACGACGCGTTGGGAGGACCCGCACGACATGGCGAAAGCTGGATTGCTTGAACCCCAATCTCCAGAAGATGCAAGTTCACATCCACCGGAAAGACACCCGAAACCGGTGCCGGTCCTGCCGAGGCGACGAAAAACACCGAGGCAACCTTCAGGGCCAGGAGCGATGTCCAGTGAGGACATTCAAGGAGATGAGTGGGGCGCCTAAATCGTGCTGCACCATGCGATGACGACGAACGTGGGATCGCCTACGGGATGCGAATCCTAGGGCGACGGAGGCCTCGTAGTAGTCGCCGGAGTGACGTCCGGCCAAGGCGGACGGGAAAGCCGTCCACAGGGCGAAGGGGGCCAGGTGAATCCAGGACACCAATCAGGATCGGGAGGTATGCGAAATGCAGAACGCCGAAACGGTGCTGGGTGTCCTACGTGAACGCGGCAGGCGGCAGCTGCCGTGTCAGGAGTTGTATCGGCAACTGTTCAACCCGCAGTTGTATCTGCTGGCCTACGGGCGCATCTACGCCAACAAGGGTGCGATGACCCCGGGTGCCAGCCAGGAAACCGTGGACGGCATGTCCATGGGCAAGATCGGTCGCATCATCGATGCGATGCGCCACGAGCGTTACCGGTTCTCGCCCGTCCGGCGGGTGCTGATCCCCAAACCACACGGGGGGATGCGCCCGCTGGGACTGCCGAGTTGGTCGGACAAGCTGGTCGGTGAAGTGGTGCGTCTGCTGTTGGAGGCCTACTACGAACCTCAGTTTTCCAGCAGGTCCCACGGGTTCCGGCCCAGGAAAGGTTGCCATACCGCGTTGCGGGAGATCGGCAACACCTGGACCGGGACGACCTGGTTCATCGAGGCTGACATCGCCGACTGCTTCGGCAGTTTGGATCACCACCGGATGTTGGAGATCCTGGGCGAGAACATCCACGATGAGCGGTTCCTGCGGTTGGTCGGCGGAATGCTGACCGCCGGATACTTGGAGGACTGGAAATATGGTGCCACCCTGTCCGGCGTTCCTCAGGGCGGAACGGCATCACCGATCCTTTCCAACATTTATCTGCACAAGTTGGACATGTTCGTCGAAAAGGTCCTGATCCCGGAGTACACCCGGGGCCGGTTGCGGCAACGCAACCCGGCCTACCGGAAGGTGGAAGCAGCGGTGTTGCGGGCGCAAAGGCGCGGTGACCGGGCTTTGATCCGGTCGTTGCGCCGGGAACAGCTCAGCCTGCCCAGCCAGGATCCTGATGATCCCGGCTATCGCAGGCTGCGTTACCTGCGCTACGCCGATGACCACCTTCTCGGGTTCTCCGGGCCGAAGGCCGAAGCCCAGGCGATCAAGCAGCGGTTGGCGGTGTTCCTGCGTGATGACCTCAAGCTGGAACTGTCCCCGTCCAAGACGCTGATCACCCACGCCCGCACTGGTGCGGCGCGGTTCCTGGGCTATGAGATCACCATCCAGAGTGACAACCGGCAGTTGACCAACGGCCGCCGCGCGGTCAACGGTCAAACCCAGCTGCGCGTTCCGCTGGAGGTGATCAAGGCCAAGTGCGGTCCCTTTCTGACCCGCGGCAGACCCGCCCGTCAGAACCCGATGATCCGCGAGAGCGACTACACGATCCTCGCCTCGTTCGGGGCGCGCTACCGGGGCATCGTCCAGTACTACCTGCTCGCCAGTGATGTTCACCGACTTCACCGGCTGCGGTGGGTGATGGAGACCTCGATGCTCCACACCCTGGCAGCAAAGCACCGTTCGTCGGTGTCGAAGATGGCCCGCAAGTTCAAGGCCAAAACCGATACCCCGCATGGTTTGCGGACCTGTTTCGAGGCTCGCTTCGACCGTGAAGGCAGGCCCCCACTGGTCGCCCGGTTCGCTGGGATCCCACTGAAACGGCAGAAGATGGCGGTCCTGACCGACCGCGAACCGACCCGGTCCTACCCGGACAAGGAGTTGATCAGGCGACTACTTGTCAACCGGTGTGAGCTCTGCCAAAGCACGGACGGGGTGCAGGTGCACCACGTCCGCAAACTGGCCGACCTCACCATGACCGGACCCCCACCGGAATGGATGCAGTTCATGGCGAACAAGCGCCGCAAATCCTTGGTGGTCTGCGACGCCTGCCACGAACAAGTCCACCACCGGCGGGACTCTGCCCTGCTCACGTAGCGATCACTGGAGAGCCGGATGCCGGGAAACTGGCCTGTCCGGTTCGGAGGGAGGCTACGCGGAAAAGGACCCACCTTGAGTGGGTACCTCGCCGCGTGGTCGACCCTACC
>JAABUO010009268.1_pt1 | contig 11032 bp, 10 predicted proteins | sample 5559291 | NCBI WGS metagenome assembly JAABUO01 (sample SAMN10711878, study PRJNA513372) | rock metagenome | isolation source: Antarctica rocks | place: Antarctica: Victoria Land, Finger Mt sud | reverse complement strand
TGTGTGGGAGCAAAAGGCTCGTGGAAGTACGGCGTATATGCTGCTACGCTCCCTTTGCCACCCCGAGCGGCGGAAATGCGGGTACTTGACATGTGGCTCAGAACCTTAACTTGTAGGCAATAGGCTGAGGCCTTCTCAACGCGGCCCGCCTCTATGCGTCCCACAGCCCTGTGGCTGGCCTCATGTACGGGCTGTTGCCCCTGTAGCAGATGACGAGCACGCTCGACGATAGAGAGCGGCGGCGGGGGACCGGCCTCGTCGATGAACAGCGGCCAGGATGAGACAGCCCTGGCTTTATCCTGCATGTTGCGGTCGTGGTGTCCGACGTTTCGGCAGCCAGGCGTATTTTGGTCATCATCCCGTCATCTATGCCCCGTACAGTGAACGCGGCGTCTCCTACAACAACGCAAGGAGGGATCGAATGGCTCGATGTGTCACCCAGCGCCGGGGCGCATACAACACGTGCATCCAGCGCGACCACGATCGTAGGCCGGGCGCCATGGGTGCGGCTGACCCGCCGCACCACCCATCTGGACCAGGAGTGGGAGAGGCGCGGCCGGTGAGACGCGTGCTGGCCCTTGCCACGACGGCTGCCCTCGGCCTCAGCGTTGCGGTCGGGACCGCGACATACCCGGTCCGCGCGGACACGGGCACGACCGGCGCGCCGACCGTGAGCGCGGGGACACCAAGCGCGTCCGCGGTCGTGGCTACGGTGGAGCAGTATATCGGCTACCCCTATGCCACGGTGGGCGATGAGCCGTCGACAGGCTTCTCGTGCATCGGTTTGGTGCATTTTGTCTTCGCCCAGAACGGGGTCGACGTCCCCGAAAATCTAAGCCAAGCCTACGCCAGCGCCCCTCAGGTCGATCAGACGAGTCTGCAACCGGGTGACCTCGTTTTCTTCCAGAACACCGTCTGGGCCGGTATCTCGCACGTCGACATCTACGTCGGCGCGGGGAAGATGATCGGCGCGGACAGCGCCCAGACCGGCGTGCAATGGGACACGCTAGCCGACGCGTACTGGCAGCAGCATTACCTCGGCGCGACACGCCCGCTCTCCACGTCCACAGGGACGCCCGTCGATCCGTCGGCCACCATTGCCCCAGCGGGAACGCCGGTCAATTCGCCCCCCACAGGCACGCCAAGCCTTCCGACGGCGACACCGACCCCCACAGGCATGCCCAACTCTTCGATGGCGACGCCGGTCCCCTCAGTGGCAGCGCTGTCGTCGGCGACCGGGCCGAGCCTCTCGGTCACGACGGGGATGACGGTGACGACCTGGCGCAATGCTCCCGTCTACGCTCGCCCCGGTGATAGGGACGCGCTGCCCATTGATGTGGTGGCGTCGTTCGTCCCGTTGACGGTGACGCAGACGGACGGCGCGTGGGTCAATGTGTCGTACGATAGTGGAACCCAGGACGGCTGGGTCCGCGGGTCCGACCTGACCCTGCACGCCACTGCGGCATCCGGGAGTGGGAGCGACAGCGGCTCCGCGGGACGCTCCGGACCAAATGGTCGCACGGGGAGTACCGCGAACAGCCGGGGGGCCACCAGTCCCACGACAACGGACCATAGCGCGACCCGCGCGACGCGCGTGGTGCAAGAGGCCTCCGCGACGGTCGATACCAGCCCCTCGACCGACAGCGCTGTTGTCGTTACGCTCACCCCCGGCACGCATGTTGTCGTGCTGCAGACACAGGGGCCGTGGGACGGGATCGTTCTGCCGGACGGAACCGTGGGATGGATCGCTGACAGTGCCCTGGCTCCGACACTGATAGGTGGCGCGGGAACCGGCACAAGCGGGACATCGCAGCGCGGGGGCACGCCGCACGTCCAGGAGGGGTTGAGCGGCGGTTCGTACGATACACGCGCCTCGAGCGCCATGCGCTCCAGGGCCGTGGTCACGGCCGATGTCTTATTCGTGCGCGCCAACCCGGACCCCCTCGCGCGTATCCTGCGCCGCGTCCACGCCGGTGACCGTCTAGCCATCCTTGCCACCACACACGGGTGGGACTACGTAAGCCAACGCGACGGGGCGCGGGGCTGGGTCAGCGCCCAGTGGATCGACGTGACAGAAAACGTCCGCGCCTGATGCCAGGTTGCCCATGGCCGCTGGGAGCGTATCCGTGTGCAGGCCTTTATTGGAGCAGGCCACGATCACAGACAAAGCGGGCACCGTGGATCTCTTAAGCGCCTGCTGGACGATGCACCGGACCTGCCGCGCGCCGCAGGGCGATTCCCCCGCCGTAACCGCGTTGCTGGACGAGCGCGGCGTCGCTTACGTGACGCTGGAGCATTGGCTACAACTGGATCGGCACGAGCAGGAACTTGGCCAAGCGCGCGGCCGACCCCGGGTCAAAGTTGTGTCCCGAGAGGCGATGCTGCGCCTCATCGACGGTGGAAGATGTGTGTTGGATGCCGTGTTCCGCTCACGATCGGCCTGACGAAAACTGAAAGACGCTATGTGGTCTCCCACCGCGCATAGTCATGGTCGAAGAGCGCATCGTTGGCGAGATAGGAGGCGATGTCGCTCCCGCACTCCTTTTTATAACCTGCCCAGTGGTCACATCATCCAGACGGCCTATCAGCCCACGATCCACGCCTGGCGCCGTCGCAGCGATCGTGAGTCCGGCATGGTTCGGTAGCCGACGCATCAAGGGTGCAGGCGTGTGATGACGCGTTTATCGCCCACGTCGCCACCAGCATCTTGTCATCGACCTGTCATCACCTTGACATGTGGCTGTCATGGTCGTCTCGTAAGGTAAAGATGCGCCCACGAGAAGAGGGGCGATGACCGTAGGCATCAGCAGCCTCACCAGCACAGAAGGGAGTCATATAATGACATACTACAGCGGGAGCACGATGGGCGATAGCCTCAGCTACACCGATGAGCTGACACCACAGCGCCTGGAAAGGCTACAGCAACTTCGGCGGCGGCTGGGCCAACGCGGACGGCTAGATAAGCTCGTGTCCATCGTTGCGCTTCCGGTTGTGTTGAGCGTGGCGCTAGCCATCGTGTGGCTCGCGCCGTTCCCAGTCAAGGCCGCCTCGTTGGGCTCAGGATTGGCCGTGCAGGTCTGCGCCATCGCGCCATGCGCCGCCGCACATCCAATAACACCAGCCGAGTTCGCGGCTACGCGCATCACCTTCAGTGGTCAACTCGCCGCGACTGCGCGCCGTACCAGTGTGACGATCGTTCTGCAGCGGATGGGACGGACGGGCGCGGTCACCGTGGGGACTGTGTGGACGCGCGCCAGTCGCGTCTTCACTGCACAGCCCATGTTGCTCCCGGCGCTGTTCACCCAGATGGGCGTAACTCCCCAGCCGGCCACCACCTACCGCATCGCCGTCGGGACGGGCCACACCACGTTGACGAGCGCTACTGTAACGCTCGCGCGCTGATGCTGGCCCGATTGATCCGTCCATCCGTACCGAACAGGGGACGCTCACGCAGCGCCGCCTGGAGTTCCTGTGTGCCGATCCCCTGGCCGCCGCCCCCTCCACCATCGGCGTGCTGATTAGTGACGCGCACGGCGACCGCACATGGAGACACAAGACCGCGCATGCGGGCAAGCAATACGAGGATGAGTAACTGCGCTGGGACCGCCACGATCGCAAAACCGGCTACGTGGTGGCGCCACGGCCATTGCCCCCTGGTGGCATCACGGGGGCGAAACCGGCTCGCTGCGGGAGGTAGCGGAGACCGTGCCCTGGGACAGGGCCACGATCCACGCCTGGCATTATCGTAGGCGTGACGTCGTGACGCAGGTAACACCCTGTAGGACAAGCGGCAGCGTCCCGACCGTGACGACTAACGGGGCATCGAGAGGGGGGGCAGGATAGAGGCGATCTACCTCGGGCCTGACGACAGGCGTCATAGCGGACGCGCGCCATGAGACCACAGGCGGCGGGATGTCCCGCCCGTGGTCCATGTCCTGCACACGCACGCGCGGGAAGGGTTTCACGGCGACGAAGGCGGACGTCCCTGCCACCATGTGTGGCTGTGCACGATTATGATATCGTCCGGTCCTGACGACACGTTCGTCGTACGGGGGGATGATCGATGGTGGAGGAGGTGGCATGGGCGTCGAGGTGATCGTGGATCGGGAGCGTTGGGACGGCATCGTCGATGGACTCGCGTACGGCCACCCGCTGCAATTGTGGGCATGGGGAGAGGTGAAGCGACCAAATGGGTGGACGCCCCATCGGCTGGCGTTGACGCACGCTGGCGCGCCCGTCGCCGCCGGACAACTCCTGTTCTGGCGCATCCCCGCCTGGGGCAAGACCGTCGCCTATCTCCCGCGCGGTCCCGTCGGCACGCTGGAGCGCGCGCGGGAGTTCCTCGACGAAGCAGCGGTGTATGCGCGGGCACGGGGCGCGCTGTATCTGCGCGTTGAGCCAGCGTGGACGAGCGTCGCGCTGCCCGCGCGCTGGCGCCCCTCCCCCGACGGCATCCTGCTGGGTCAGACGTACACCATCGACCTCACGCAGAGCGAGGACGCGCTGTTGGCGGCGATGCGCGGCAAGACGCGCCAGTATATCCGCAAGGCTGTGAGCAACGGGGTCGTCGTGGAACGCGACGTGACGGGCGCCCGGCTCGACGACGTGTGGCGCATCTATCAGGAAACAGCCGCCCGCGCGGGCTTTGGTCTGCACCCGTTCGCGTACTACCGCCGGTTGTTCGATCTCTACGGGGCGTGCAACGGGCTCTACCTCGCCCTGATCAATGGCACGGCAGAGGCGTTCCTGTGGCTCGTCGAGGGCGGCGACGTGGCCTTCGAGCTATACGGCGGGGTGACGACGCACGGCGGCGCGCGCAAGGCGAACTACGCGCTCAAATGGCGCGCCATCGCGGACATGAAGCGGGCGGGCCGTGCCCTCTACGACGTCAATGGACGGCTCAACGAGGGCGTCGACCAATTCAAGGGGGGATTTGGCGGGGACGAGGTCGACTTCATCGGCACATTCGATCTGCCGCTGCATCTGCTCAGCTATCACGCCTGGCAGACACTCTGGCCCCTGGCGAAGCCCGTCGGCCGCGCCCTGCTGCGCCGCCGCTCCTGAACCCCTCCCTCCCAACACCCCCATTGTCACGTCCCGCCTATCGCGTACCCAGACGACGCCCCGGTGATCGCCTGCGGAGACGTGGCGATCGTCGTAACGCTCATAGGCGCTGGCCCCGACGCCGGTGGCATACGGCCGGCGACGGCCGCAGCCGTTGCGGCCAGCACGTCGCCAGGGTGGACGTCGCGCACGTCTGGAACGACCGTCAGCCCAGGATATAAGGGCCTGGCGATCTGGTCTATCCGCGCGCCTCTCGACCGTCCTGACCCGTCATAGCCCCCGTCGGCGTATCCACCCGCGCGACGCCCAGATCATGACCGTCGCCCGGCTCGTGGCCGTCGCCAAGAGCGGCCATACCCACCGCGACCACAGCGTGACACCGTGCCATGTGGTGGTCATCATCAGCACAACCGGTATCGGGCCGGTGCGCACGGACGACCTGGCGCCGCGAGGCGCGGAGACACAGGCTGTAGAGGCGCCCATCATGAGCAATCGACGAGTGGGCGCGCCTGACGATAGACAGCGGGTCGACGACGAGGTCACGCCTCAGCGCGCTATCCCAGTGCGCGTAGATGGCGCCATGTCGCGCGCACAAAGAGGAGCATCACGCCCGACTGTAGCGCCCCGGTCACGACGCGATCCAGGCTGCCGACGCTCGTCAAGCCGACGTACTGGGCGAGTGTCGTCGCGATGACGAGGAACCCGATCGAGAGCACCGGCCAACGCCACAGACCCGCAGGCCGTCGCGGGCTCGTCGCGCACTCATAGATCACCAGCAGGACGAACGGTTGGAGATAATAGTAAGGCCACATCACCTTCGCGAGCATCGGCAACCCCAGCGCGGCGATCGCGAGGACGGCCCAGGCCTCCGGCCCGTAGGCCGATACACGGAGGCGGCGCGCAGCCAGCACCGCGGTACACACGGCCAGCGCGATTATCGCCGGCGTATCCAGCCGGCGCAGGAGAGCATCCACGGAGCGCGGTAGCGCGCGCGCCACGGCATCGACGGTGACGACGCTCCAGAGCGAATTGCCGCCGATTTGTTCGCTCCCGCGCCACGTCAGCAAGGAGTACACGGTGTCGCGGCGATCGACCACCAGGAACGGAGCCAGGCCCAGGGCGACCACAGTGGTGGCGAGCCCTCCCACCAGGGCGACCGCGCGCCACTGCCGTTGAACCACGAGCAACGCGACCAACGCGGCCAACGGGAAGAGCGCCGCCGTCCCCGAGAGGAGGGCCAGCCCCGCCAGGACGCCGGCGAGCGCCTCGCGACGGAGGTGGAGCGCGGCCACCGCCGCGACCAGGAAACAGAGCATCAGGGGCTGCTCCAGGTGGCCCCAGGTGGCGACGCAGACCCAGGTGAGCGGCCCCAGGGCGATCAGCGCGAACGCCAGCACGCGCGTCGTCGCGGGCGCGCCGGGGGGTGTGACCCGGAGCGCCGCGACGACGATGGAGCCGAGGAGCGGGATAAGCAGAACGAACGGCAACGAGACGAGCGTGACCTGCGCGCTATAGGTGTGCGCGACTCCCAGGGCATGCCCCACCCACAGCCAGGGGACCATCGCGACGATACTGAGCGGTGGATCGACGTTGGGATACGTCGGATAGGGGGCCGATGAGCGGATGGCGTACATATGCCAGGGGTTCCCGCGCGCGACGTCGGCGGCGGACTTCAAGAAGAAGTTGGTGAGGTCGCTGCCGGTGATGGACGTGAGGCCGTCCGCGCTGCGGACGACCGCGGTGACCCCCAGCAGCAGGGATAGGACGACGACGACACGATACGCCCGAGTGCCCACATGCCCAAGGCCTACGTCGAGCGCTTCTTCAGAGAGGGAGTGATCAGCTCCGCCCGAGTGCCTCACGCTTGTGCGTCCGCTGCGGGCCAACCGCTGCCCCCGGCACAGAGGCGTGCGGCGCCTACGCTCAGGATCACCCGTGGGGGCGGAGAGCTCTGGAGCGAGAGGACACGAGCACCACCGCCCCACGTCCCCGGTCCATCGTCGTAGACCCGACGATACGGCGGCGCCTGGCCGCGACGCTCTAAATCAGTGGCGCGGAGATCCCGCATGATGTCCTCCTGACGATACGACGGCGACCGCTCGCTTCGCACGGGCTGGCGCGTCGAGCGGCGCCCTGCGCCCGCTGTTCTATATATCTCTGTACCAGAGACTGTTTCGTTGCCTCTCCTGGTGACACCAGGATCCGTGCGACGTCCGTCACCAGGCAGCCTGTGTCCAGCATAGAAGGCGATGATGACGGCTCAATGACAATAAAATGACAGGTCGCGCCCCTATCCACCATCCCGACCGGTCATAGCCCCCATCGGTGTATCCAATGCGCGACGCCCGGCTCGTCACCGTCATCCTGCCGTCACCAAGAGCGGCCGCAGGTACCGCGACAGCGTGTCATGCAACGGTCATCTTGGGGTCATAGTCCGGTCATGGAGGCGCCCTACGCTGACATAGTGCGGCCCATCACTAGGCAGTACCGTCCACGTCGGCGCACACGGCATCGTGCCGGCATGCAGGGACGACATGGCGCCGCGAGGCGCAGAGAAAATAGACACAGGATGAGGAGATCACCATCATGAGCAATCGACGAATGACGACGAATGAGCGCGCTTAACGATAGACAGCAGGTCGACGACGAGGTCACGCCGGCGCGTGCGGCCAGGGTGCGGCGCCTGAAGAGGCGGCTGTCCTGGCAGCGACGCCTCGCGGCCGTGGTCCCCGCCGCAGTCCTTTCAGCGCTCGTGGCGGTCGGCGTGCTTGGCGCGGTCGGCGCGGTCCGCAGCACAACCCTGCCGGTGTCCGCCGCGACCGTCGGGTCGGGATGGGTTGTACGTGTGTGACCCATGGGAGACTGCACACGTCTAACAACGGCGGCGACCCTGTCCCCGCGCCAGTTCGCGACGTCCAGCCTTATGATGAGCGGCCAGCCGTCGGCCGCTGCGCGGAAAACGCAGGTGACCCTGACGGTCGACAGCACAAGTCGTGGTGTGACGGCGAGTGGGACAGCGCTGCGCACGGTGATCGTCAGAGCGCATCATGCCGTGAACACGACGCTGGCGACCTTGCCGTCGCTCTTCGCCGAAACAGGCGCCACCAGGCGCGTCGCGACCGCGTACAAGATCACCGTGCGCGCTCAGGGTGCGATTATCCGAAGCGCCGTCGTCACGCTGACGCAGTAACCGCCCAACTCCTCGTCACGGCATCCATCCCGTCACGAGACAGAGGTCTCGACGCCAGCCGTCCCCACGCCTGACGCGCATACAGCCGTGGGGAAGGGGGGCACAACGATGCGCATACTACTTATCGCGGGTGATCCGGTGATTACCTATCTATTGCGGCGACGGCTGTGGCGTCAGGGCCACGTCGTCGTCGTCGCGCTAACTGGGGAGATGGGCCTGCAGCGGGTGGAGGGCGGCGGCTACGACGCGGTCATCCTTGATGTAAGACTGCCTGACACCGATGGGGTGACACTCACGACACGCATGCGCGCCGCCGGGGTGGTGACGCCGATCCTCCTGCTGTCCACACGCGACACCCTAACCGAGCGCTTGATGGGGTTAGATGCCGGGGCCGACGACTATCTCGCCACACCGTTTTCTTTCGATGAACTCATCGCACGCTTGCGTTCCGTCGCGCGCCGTGGCGAGACGCCGGCACACGGGGATCTTCTCGTCGTCGGTCCCCTTGTGCTGAACCGGCGCACGCGCGTGGTGACGCATGGGGACCGTACGCTCACGCTGGCGCCGAAGGAGGTTGCATTGCTGGAATACCTGATGCGCCATCCCGCCCAGGTGCTGACGCGCGCCGTCTTGCGCGCACACGTCTGGAACGACGAGGTAGACCTCTCCGCCAACGTGGTCGACGCGGCCATCAAGCGTCTGCGCAAGGCCGTGGACGCGGGCGATACGCGGCCCCTGATCCACACGGTGCGGGGTATCGGCTACAAAATCCAGGCGTCACGGGACAGCACGGAGGCGTCGTAGGTTCTCGGTCAGCGCGGCCACGTCTGCCGCTCGACTGGCGGTCGTGGTCATGCGGGGTGATCACCCCCAGGCGTCTGCTGTCATCAATCTGTCATGAAGGCGTGCTACGCTGGGGTAGAGAGTAGAGAAAGGGCGCGTGTCACGGCGGCACAGCGACCGTGCGGGACGGCCGCGAGAGGGGAGGAACGATGCATCTATTGGTGGTGGAGGATAATCGGGCGCTGGCCGACTTGGTGCGCCGTGGGTTGACGCAGGAGTTCCACGTCGTGGACGTGGCCCACGACGGGACCGAGGGCTTGGAGCGCGCCGAGAGCGGCGTCTACGACGCCCTCGTCCTCGACCTCATGCTGCCCGGTCTGGACGGCCTCGCGATCGCGCGCCGCCTGCGCGCCGACGACAACCGCGTGCCCATCCTGATGCTCACCGCCCGCGACGCCCTGCACGACCGTTTGAAGGGCTTCGACGCCGGCGCCGACGACTATCTCCCCAAGCCCTTCGCCTTCGAGGAACTGCTCGCCCGCCTGCGCGCCATCACCCGCCGCGCCGGCGGAGGCGCGAGCGCGACCCCCGAGAGCGAGCGGCTGGTGGTCGGCGACCTCGTGCTCGACCTACGCGCGCACGAGGCGGCGCGCGCGGGCCAGGCGCTCGAACTCTCGCCGAAAGAGTTCGCGTTGTTGGAGTACCTGATGCGCCACCCCGGTCAAGTCATGAGCCGCACGCTGATCCTGGAGCGGGTGTGGGATTATGGCTTCGACTCGTTCGCCAACGTGGTCGACGCCACGGTGCGCCGCCTGCGCAAGGTCGTGGACGAGGGCTACGACACGCCGCTGATCCACACCGTCCGCGGCGTCGGCTACAAGATCAAGGCCCCGTGATGACTACATCTTCGCATCGAGGAGTCCATTGGTGGACCCGCGCGAGGGCGGCGCGGCGCGCCCCGACCGGCGACCCCGACGCGGCCCCGCTGCGGCGCGTCGGATGGCGACTGGCCGCCCTAACGGTGGGTCTGCTGTGCGCCCTCCTGCTCGTGCTCGGCCTCGCCATCTACCTCACGACGCAGAACGTGTTGCTGAAATCGTTGCAGAATACGGTCGCGGGACACGCGACCGCCGCCCTCGCGGCGGGGCCGCTGTCGGGGTCATCGGGGCCGGGACGTACTAGTAGTCCCGACGGCGACTCCGATCACTCTAACGGTTCGCAACCTCCATCGCATCCACCCGGCCTCTCGGGGCGCCAAGGCTTCGGGGACGGGGTCTTCACGACCGTTGTCGATAGCCATTTGAGCGTGATCTTCAGCGACCCTCCCATCACCGCGACACTGGCCGATCCCGCCGCGGCGCGCGCTGCCCTCGCCGGACATCTGGCGTCCCCCTACTCGACCCAGCAGGTGAACACGGACGGGCCCTATCTGATCTACATGGCGCGTGGGCCGGTGCGCGCCCACGACGGAACCGTGGAACCGGGGGTGGCGCAGGCGCGCATCTCGGAGCAGCAGTACCTGGATAGCCTGCGCCACCTCCTCATCATCTTGCTCGAAGTAAGCGCGGCCGGCCTGCTCGCCTCCGCCCTCATCAGCGTGGTGCTGGCCGCTCGTGCTCTACAGCCCATCCAGGCGGCGCTGCGCCGCCAGCGCGACTTCGTGGCCGACGCCGCGCACGAGTTGCGCACACCGCTCGCCATCATGCGCGGAGCCTCCGAGCTCGGCCTCTCCGCGGGCATTGGCCCCGATCAGGAGGCCGCGCTGGAGCAGGCGCTGGCGCAAAACGCGCACCTCACGCGCCTGGTCGAGGACCTCTCCACGCTGGCGCGCGCCGACAGCGGGGCCGTGAACCTGGCACGCGCGCCCGTGGACTTATCCCTTTTTCTACAAGTTAAGGATTTTAAGCCGTTGTCAAGGCCATTTTTGCAGCTTTTAAGCCAACCTGACAGCTGCCATGTGGCACAAACGCATGAGGCGCATGGCGTAGCGACAGC
>JAABUO010009266.1_pt1 | contig 11032 bp, 11 predicted proteins | sample 5559291 | NCBI WGS metagenome assembly JAABUO01 (sample SAMN10711878, study PRJNA513372) | rock metagenome | isolation source: Antarctica rocks | place: Antarctica: Victoria Land, Finger Mt sud | reverse complement strand
CGCGCGCGCGCCGGGCTGTTGCAGGCTCGCGGCGAGGGGCCCGCGCGGGTCGGCTTCAGGCGCGCGGCCGCCGCGCGGCAGGCACCATACCGCCGGGCCGCGACGGCGACGCGTACGTGTTCAGGCTCATCTTCCACGACTGGGACGACGAGAGCACCGTGAAGATTCTGCGCGCGGTGCTGCAGGCGGCCGGCGGGAAGAGAGTGACGCTGCTGATTGTCGAGGTAGCCGCCCATGTCAGGCCGGCCTGCTCGCAGGGCCCGCCCGCGGGGCCGTTCGGCTCTGAGCTCGGGCGGCCCCTCGCGCGCAGACGGTGCTCACCAACGAGTTTGCGGACCCCGTGTTCCAGCGCGGCCTGCAGGACCTCAACATGCTCGTCGCGCAGCACGCCAAGGAGCGCACGCCGGCGCAGTGGGCCGCGGTCCTGGCCGTGAGCGGCTGGCGCGCGGCGCGCGTGGTCCGCACGCGCAGTGCGTTCTCGGTTGTGGTTGCCGCGCCGATGTAGCACGCTGTGGCACAGCCCACACTCCACGTCGCCAAAAAGCCCACCGAAGTCATAAAGTGCAATCGATCGCGCGGCGATTGACAGGGCCCCAAACCCGTGGCTCTGCAGCAAGGCTCAGCCTTGAGCTGAGCACACCCGGAAGCAAGGAGGCAAGCTTCTACACAGCGTGGCATCATCAGAGTGCCTTTCATACAAGCCCAGTGCTGCGGAGCAAGCGGGGCGCGCGCGCGCCGGGTGGCAGCTGCGCCGCAGCGTGCCGCTCTGAGCGCAGGGCGCGGAGCGCGGCGGGCCAGCGCTGGTGCCCGCTGACTGCCGTGCGGGCCGGACCTGTGTGGAGGCGGCCGTGGGGCACGAGGTGAGGACTTGTACAGCCTTTGCTCGTGGGTTGGCTCGTGGCGGGCGCCCCGGGCGGGCATGACCGACTCAATGCCCCAGCAGCGGCCTCAGCAGGTGGCCCTGGCCGAGCCGGGGCTCGTGAAGCGTCCCTGCACGCCTGGCGATTGGCTTGCTTTGGTGTCCGAGCATGATGATTTCTGCCGACACGCAGAGCTGGAGCCGAGGGCAGCGGCTGCGACCGCTCCCCTCACCTGCTGTGCCGCTCAGGCCTGCCCGGGACGCTGGGCCCTGATACGCTGCGCCTCTGCCAAGCCGGTGCCGCGAGAGCGTCCGCAGGAGTGGGCAGCTGCGGCTGAGCATCACGTCCGGGCCGGCCGGCGGCCTGCTGCCGCCGCGGGTCAGGCCGCTGGCTGGGTCGGGCGGGACGTAGGCGAGGCGGACGGCTCCATGGAAGCCCTAAGGCTGGTGTGAGACTGTTGATTGGGGGCTGCTGCGGCGCGCATGGGCGGGCGCAGGGGCTGGCGCAGGCCCGCCTGCGGCGCGCGCGCACCGGCACCAAGCAGCCTCACAAGCAGTACATTGTGGCATCCACCGGGTTCGCGCGGACCGGGGCTGCCTGACGCCGGTCGGCGTGCGCAGGCTGTGGAGCGCGCCCGCGTGCCGGCGGCTGCCGGCGGGGCGGCCGTCCCTGGCGGCCAGGCGGTATGATCGGCCAGATTCTGCAGCCTCAGCGCGGCGCCGGCGGCGGCGGTGACGCGGGCGCGCAGCAGGCGCTGCGGCACACCGGCTCCGGCGCCGCCGGCGTCGCCGGCTACGACGAAGCCGCGTATGCGGCCGCGGAGAGCGCCGCGCCGCACGTCGGCGACTCGGCCACCTCGGTCGGCGCGCTGCCAAAGCCCGAGTTCGAGGAGCGGCAGCTGCTGTCGTCGCGCTCGCGCGGGCCGGGCAGCGGCGGGCTGCTGATCGGCCAGAGCCTGGCGGATGTGCGCGGGCTGCCGGGGCAGGCGTCGCCGTTCGAGATGGGGCGCATGTCGCAGGGCGCGCTCGACCGGGTGAACCAGGTCCGTCCCGCGGCGTGCGCCCCCGGCAAAGCTCGGCTTGGTCGAGCGTGCCTGCTGAGGGCCCAAACGCGTCCCGCTGGCTTGAACTGCGCAGCAACGGCCTGGCTCTCCCTCTCCCCACCCCCGCCTTGCAGCGCACCTTGCAGCGTCAGCGACCGCCCCGCCTGCTTAGGCTGCGAGCGCGCCAGCGTTCCCGCCCGCGCCGAGCGCGGCGGCGCGCGCGCGCAGGCGTTCAACAGCAGCTTCTTCCAGCCGGGCGCGGCGGGCGCGCCGGGGCACGGCGTGATGGGCGCGCGGCCGAGCGTCACCGCGTCCAGCGAGGCCGGCAGCGATGCGGCGCTGCTGGAGAACGGCTGCACGCCCGGCTCGCTGGAGAGCGTCAGCAGCGCGGGCGGCGGCGGCGGCGGCGGCGGCAGCGTCGTGGGCGGCACGCCGCCGCTCGCCCTGCCGCAGCCGGGCGCGCCAGTGGGCATGGCCGGCGCGCTGCCGGGCCAGCGCTCGCAGGACCTGAGCCTGGGGATGTACTACCAGCCTGCGGCGCTGGGGCTGTCGTACCTGGGCCTGGGCCCGGGCCTGGGCCAGGGCCTGGTGCCGGGCCTGGGCCAGGGCATCGGCCAGGTGCCCGCCCAGGGCCTGGGCCCGGGCATGGGCCAGGGCCTGGGCCAGGGCCTGGGCATGGGCCAGTACGGCAGCCTGCCGCTGGCGGGCGCGCCGATCGGCGCGGGCGGCCCGCCGTTCGGCGGCGGCGGCGGCGGCGGCCCGCGCGGCGGCTACCTGCCCTTTGCGGGCGTCGCCGGCGGCAGCGGCGCCGCGCCGATCGGCCGCGCGTCTGTGGACTGGTTTGCGGGCGGCGCCGGGCCGCCGGCGGCGCCGCCCATGGGCGGCGCCCGGATAGGCCGCTCGTCCTTTGACGGGAGCGGCTATCGCAGCGCGGGCGCGGCGGCGCCCATGGGCGTCGGCGGCAGCGGCGCACCGATCGGCGGCGGGCTCATGGCGCCGCTGATCGGCGGCGGCGCCGGGCCGCTGATCGGCGGCATGCCCGTGCCGCTGGCGGGCGCGCCGCACGGGCACGGCGGCCTGGGCGCGCCGGGCCGGCCGCTGCCGCTGGTGGCGGGCGCGCTGCCGGCGGCGGGCATGGCCAGCAGCGCGCTGGCGTACGGCGTGGGGCAGATTCCCGGGCTGGACGCCGCCAAGGCGTCGCTGCCATTCCCGCCGGCGCCCGTGTCGGTTGGTGAGGCGGCCGCCGTCGACTTTGGCTCCTCGCTGTACAACCAGCCAGGCGCGGGCGGCGCGGCGGCGGCCGACCTGTCCGTTGCGCGGCGCACCAGCTCGCTGGAGAGCCTGGGCGCGCCAGACGGCAGCGTGTTAGGATTAGGATTTGGGCGCGCGGGCGCCGCGGCGGGCGTGCCGCCGTCCGTCTTCAGCGCGTCCTCCGACAGCGAGGCCGGCCCGGCGCCGCCCGGCGACGCGGGGCGCGGCGCGTACGCGAGCGGCGGCGGCGGCGGCCGCGGCGACGCGGGGCCCGCGCTCGCGCCCATGGGCTCGGTCGCCGAGGACGCCGTGTTCCACAGCGGCGGCGACCCGCCGCGCGCGATCAAGGCGCGCGCGCCCCGCCGCAGCGCCCCCGCACGCCCCTGGCCCCTGCTGCGAGGCAGCATGCGGGGCGGCGGCCAGCGCACGCGCTCGCGCAGAGCGCGCACACTTGGCTGCAGGCGCACGGCAGCGCCCAAGCTAGAAGACGGCGTTGTGCCGGAGCCTGAGCCGCTTCTTAAAAATGTCGACCTCATACACCGTGTAGTGGTCGTTGCAGTGCCGCGGAGAGAGCCAGCGCTCAGCGCCGCCAGCGCGGCCATCCGCGTCGCGCGGCACGCTGTCGTACAGAGAGCGTGCGGCGCGACGGGAATGGCCGCGCTGGCAGCGCTGACTGGATCTTTCCGCGGCGCAACGCCCACTGGACGGTGTACGAGGTCGGCCTCTTCAAGAAGCGGCAAGATTGCACCTTCTGCGGTGGCTGGCGCGCGGTGACCTGTTCGGGGTAAAATGCTCCGGGAACGGAGGGCTGCATGTGCTCGGCGGCAGCGCGCAGGGGGGCCCGACACGGGCGCGCGGCGGGCGCGTCTGACCGCGCGCGCGGTGCCGCGCAGGCGCGGCGGGGCGCGCTGCAGACGCTGCGCGGCGACAGCGCCAACATCGAGCAGGTGGAGACGCTCTCGCACACGGGCAGCGTGGCGTCCGACGGCAGCGCCCGGCGGCGCGGCGCCGTGGCCGCCAAGGTGCCTCCCTTTGCCCCCTACCCTACCCTTCCCCTCCACCCCCCCTCCCCCTCGGCGCGCGCGCGGCGACCAGCGCGCCCCCCTGGGCCTGGTAGCGCCTGTGGCCGATTGCCTGAGGGGCGCCCGCTTGTGCGCGCCCGCCGGCTGCGCCGCGTGCGATTGCGGGGGCAGGCAGTGCACACCCTGTGGGCTGCGCTGAGGCCCCAGCAAGTGTGCTCTGCCGCCCGCGCCCGCCCTCGGCGCGCCCTGCGCAGCCGCGCCTGTGCCCGCAGCGCCGCTGCCTGCCCGGGCACGCGAGCGCGCGCCGCGCGCGGCTGGCGCCTTGCGCCGCGCCAAGCGCGCCGCCCGCCGGGTCACCGCCTGTGTCAGGCGTCTGCTTCGCGAACCCCGCGTGCGCCGTCCCGTCCGATACTCAGCAAGCGTGCGCGCACGCGGCGCAGGTGCGCGTGGTGTGCAGCAGCGGCGGCCACTTTGCGCGCCAGGCGAGCGGCAACCTGGAGTATGAGGGCGGCGAGACGCGCCTGGTCAGCGTCGCCAACTTCTGCAGCCTGGCCGACCTGCAGGCGCGCGCGCGCTGCCTGCTGCGCCTGGGTTATGTTCGGGGCCAGGGTGGAAAGCGCTCCTGCTGAAATCAGACTGCGCTTCGCCGCCTGTCCGCCAGACCCGCTGAAGCAGGGCCTGTTGGATTTGAAGTGGCCTGCGCTGCCTTGCATCAAAGCGGCGCAGCGCCTGGGGGGGGGTGTCGGAGCGAGCACCCCGTCCCTCACCACTGCAGCAGTGGCGAGCGCGCGGCGCCGGTCGCGTGCGGCAGTGAGGCGCGGCGAACGCAGCAGGCGCACGCGGGGCGGGTCTGCCCGCCGGGCTGTCAGCAGTCGATGCGGCAGCGGGCCGCAAAGCGGTTCGTGGTGGCACCCAGGTGGCATTGTGTCGCCGTGCCAGCGCTCACAGGAGGGTGTTGCGGGCGCGCGCAGGAGGCGCTGGAGCGCGTGGCGGTGGCGCGGGGGGCGGTCGCGGCAAGCGGCGCGGGCGACGGCATGGCGTCGGGCTCGTCCACCGACAGCGCGCTGGTGCCGCACCTGAAGTACCAGCTACCCAGCGAGCCGCACATGTACGTGGACCTGGTGGACGACGAGGACGTGGTGCTCATGTTTGACGAGGCGCGCCCTAACCCCAAACCTGACACAGGATCCTCATGCCTGCCACGCCTCCGCAGCCAGGAGAGCATATGCTGTTAAGAGGTTGGCGAGATGAGCTGCACAGTGCGTCGCTGAGCGTTCGGGCGCTAATGCATGGTGCAGCGCTGGGGCCTGCGGCGCACTGTGGGGCCTGGGCCCGCGCTCGCACGGGCGGCCGGAACCGCGCTGACCCGGCTGCGCGGCTCTGCGCAGTGGGCGGACTTTGCGGCGGGCAACCGTGGCTCGTCGTACAAGCTGCACATCTTCATTGATTGGAGCCGCGCGGGCGCGGCGCTGCCGTCCGCAGAGGCCTCGCCGCACACGGCCAAGGCCGGCGCGGCGGCCGCGCTGGAGGCGGAGAAGATCAGCGGCATCTCCATCCGCACACACCAGTCCAGCGGCGACGAGGTTGCGCGCCCGGGTGCGTACCCGCGCGCCCGTATGGGTGTAGGGTAACGTAGATGTGAAGGGTCCTGGTGTCCGGCAGATGTTGTGAGCAGCGTCTCCATCCGCACGCGCCAGTCCAGCAGCGACGAGGCCGCGCAGCCGGGTGCGCGCCGCGCGCCTTGGGCTTCGCACGAGGATGCCCGTGTCTGGCGGGCGCCGCAAAGGGCTGAGCTGGGAATGCCTCCAGTCGCTGCGATGGGCTAAGGCAGGAGCGCCGGGGCAGGTTGGGCGTGGGATGTTATCGGCTGTCCTGGGTGCGTGGTGAGCTCTAGAGGTAGCGTCGGGCGGCAGGCGCACGCCGGGTTAGGGCTCCGAGCGAGCCGCACTCTAAAGAGCACGTCATGCCGCAGTGCAAACATGAAAAAGAGGCTGATGAAAATCGCATCATTGGGCGGCCGTGCGGGGTCTTTGCTTTACAGCGCCCTCAGCCCTTATCTCTCGGCTGTGCAGGGCGGGCCGAGTCGGGCGACGTGCTGTCACCAAGCGTGGCCGGCCTGGACGCCGACAAGGGCGGCGCCGCTGCCGCTGGCACCGACGGCGGCGCGCGCGCCAGCGGGCGCGAGCTGAGCGAGGCGCAGATGTACCAGGGCATGGCCGGGCGCATGGAGATCATCTCGCCCGGCGACGTCACGCTCGCCAAGTTCCTGGGCTCTGGCGGCTACGGCGAGGCGCGCCGCCCACGCGTCACCCCGAGCATGTCGCCCCGTCTGTGGAACTCTGCTGAGGGGCGGGCACTTGCCAGACATCGAGGAGGCGGTGGCAGCGGGCGTCGGCGCGCGCGCCCTGCACGCCACGCAGCGCAGCTGGCGCAGCCAATTGCCAGCCGGGCGTGCGGGCGCTCCGCAACGGCGCAGGGCAGGGGCCGCGCAGGGCGGCGCGCGGGCGACGCGGCCAGCACGCGGCGGCGGACGTCGTCTTTTTGTCTCATCCTACTAGACCCTATGCTGACGCCGCCTACCCCCCGCGGACGCGCGCGCAGGTGTACCTGGGCAAGTGGCACAGCAGCGAGGTGGCGGTGAAGTGCCTGAACCCCAGCCTGTTCTTTGCGGCGGGCGACCCCAACTCCAACGTGGCCATCCTGGACCTGCTGCGCGAGGCCGACCTGCTGGGCAGCCTGCGCCACCCCAACGTCGTCTGGGTCTACGGCATCGTGCTGCCCTCGCTGGCGCGCGCCCGCGGGCTCTTGCTGGGCGAGCAGGGGCTGTTTGCGGGCTGGCTGCCGAGCGCTGAGCCTGCCGCTGACCCAACGCGGCCCAGCGGCCCAGCATGGACCGTTCTCCAGGTCTGTGGAGGGCGCCCTGCGATTCCAGGCGCTGCGGGGCAGTAACGACGACGCGGGCGGAGGGCGGCAGCCTCGGGGCGGCACGCGGCGTGCGCGCCAGCCCAACGGCCGGAGCCACGAGCCAGGGGCTCACCCACCTGCGGCTGCCGCAGGACAACGAGGGCATGGCGGTGGAGGAGCAGCGGCGGCCGGGCAGCCACGCGCTGCGGCCGCCGGCCATGGTGACCGAGTTCATGAGCCAGGGCTCGCTCAAGACGGCGCTGTCGCGCAAGGCGGACGTGGTGCAGGGCGCCATGCACCGCCTGTGCATCGCGATGGACGCCGCCAAGGCGCGCCGCGGCCCAATCCCGCCCCCTGATCCACCCCCCTGATGGCGAGCTGGCACTGCGGGCAGATGCTGCAGGCAGAGCGCCGATGCGGCTGCCGGGGCGGCGCACGACCCTGGGGAGTGCCAGCGCGCGTGTGGCAGGTCAGGCGGGGCCTGCGCTGCCGCAGCGCGCTCGCCGGTGTTGTGCGCGGGGATTGCCTGGGGGCATGCCGCGTGAGCGCGGCGCGGCGCGGCGCGGCGCGCTGACGGCGGCGGCGCCGGGGCGCAGGGCATGGCGTACCTGCACGCCAAGAACATCGTGCACTTTGACCTGAAGAGCGCCAACCTGCTGCTGGGCTACCGCGACCGGCGCGCGATCTGCAAGGTGGCCGACTTTGGCCTGTCCAAGCAGAAGCGCGACACGTACGTCAGCAACGTGACCAGCCAGCGCGGCACGCTGCCCTGGATTGCGCCCGAGATCATCAAGACGCCCGAGTCGGTCACGGAGCGGGTGCGCGGCCGCGCCGCCGCGCGCAGCGCCCGGGCGTGCCGCGGCGTTCGCCAGCCACTTTGTTTTGCCTTGTTGTGGCTTTGCAGGGGTGTATCTTTTGGGGAGCGTCCTGGTCAGGTGGGCAGGGCTGCGGCGTTTGGGTATGACACGTGCGCTTGCGGAGCACTAGGCAAGCATACGTGCAGGGAAGCGTAAACCAAAAGACGACCCGAGTGCGCTGGCAGCGTGTGGGGGTTGCATCACCCGTACCTGGACATGCGTGCAGCGCGGCAGCTGGCGATGACGCCGCAGCTGACGGCGGCGGTCGGCGCTGATGCCGCGCGCGCGCGCCGCGCAGGTGGACGTGTACTCGTTTGGCGTGGTGCTGTGGGAGCTGTGGACCGGGCGCGAGCCGTACGAGGGCCTGAACTATCACGCGCTGCTGCACCAGATCACGACCAGCAACGGCGCGCTGCGGCCGCCGCTGCCCGGCAAGGCGCGCTGGGACGGCGAGGTGCCGCCGGAGCCCGCGCCGGGCTGGAGCGACCTCTGCGAGCGCTGCTGGGGCGAGGACCCGGCGCTGCGGCCGGAGTTTGAGGAGGTGCGGGGCACCCTACCCTAAATTCTGCCGCCCGGCACCCTGCATCCCTGGCACACCCTGGCGGGTAGAGCGCTCAGGCGCAGGCTGTGGCGGCTGTGGCGGCTGTGGCCTGCCTGCAGCGGTGGAGGCTGCGCACTGGTAGCGTACAGCCGTGCATTATGGGGGCGCTGCGGCGGCAAGCGCGGCTGTGGCTGATGAACACGCTTGTGGCTGATGAATTCACCTCAGTACAAAACTGGTCGACGGTCTGGCCGGCGCGCTGACGGCGGCAGCGCCGCGCGCAGATCGTGTGCGTGCTCAAGGGCATGGCGGCCGCGTTGCGGCCGCCGCGCATGCAGCGGCGGCCCGCGCCGGCGCCGGCGGTCACGGCCGCGTCGGCGGCCTCGTCCGAGATCTGCGCGGCTGCCGTGCTCGCGCAGTCCACGCACGAGGAGCGGGTGGGCGCTGGCGGGCGGCCCGGCGGGCGGCCCGCCTCGCCGCCGCCGGCCAGCTACGTGGCGGTGGCCGCGGCGGCGGCCACGCAGCGCGACCACGCGGGCGCGCACTTTGCGGGCGGCGCCCTGCCAAACGGCGGCGCCGGCGCCGGCAGCCCGTTCGCTGCGCCGGGCACGCAGCTGCCCGCGGCAGGCGCCGGCGGCGCCGCGGGCCCGTTTGCGGGCGCGGCGGGGCTGCCGGGGTTTGGCAGCGAGCAGGTGGGCGGCGGCGGCGCGCCCGGCGGCGCCGCGCCTGCGCCCACGCCCAGCAACCCGTTTGCGGGCGCGGCGACGGGGCCCAGCTTTGGCAGCGGGCAGGGGCCTGCGCCGCCGCCCGCCGAGGCCCCCCCCGCCGGCAGCCCGTTTGCGAGCGCGGCGGCTGCGGGGACCCCTGCGCCGGCGCTTGCGCCGGCGCCGCCGGGCGGGCCGTTTGCGGGCGCCGCGGCAGGGCCGTTTGCGGCGGCGCAGCAGGCGGGACTCCTGAGCGGGCACTCTGGCGCGCCGGCCCCTGCAGGGACGGGCGTGGCGCCCGCGTATGGGTCTGCGTTCTCGAGCGACGCGGGCGGCGCGGCGGGAAGCACCAGCAGCGCATCAGCGAGCGCGCACTCGACGCCGCATGGCAGCCACGGGGCCAGGTAGTCCTGATACGGGCGGCTGCGGCCTGCTCGCAGCTGCGCGCTCTGTTATGCGCGCAGCGTGCGGGTAAGCTGATGCGCGCGTGCGGCTGGGGCGGTGTGCGCGTGGAGCATCAGGCCGGCCCTGTTGCCGGCACGCCCGCCGCCGCCTGCTTGGGTCTGTGTCGTGGACGCTGGCGGCTGCCGCTGATTTGGTCCATTATCTGCGTGGCGCGGCGCTTAGCGGTCTTAGCTTTGGAAGGCTGCATTTGGTTTGATGCTTGCCTGCAGTGTGCCTGCTTGGAGTGTGCCCGATTGGCAGAGCCCCGGCGCGGTAGCGCCAGGTGGTTGCCCTAAGTGGGGCTTGCAGTGCGCCGCAGCATCGTACGCATGTCTGGAGCCGGTGTTTGCTTGGCCGCTGCGCAACCTGGCAGCACGCCATTTACTGCATGCTTGACTGGAAGTATGGGGTTTCTGTGACGGGGCGTCCGGGGTTGCGCCCATCGGCGGGCGAGGCTGCCCCAGTGAGTGCAGCGCGCGGCGGGGTCGCCTTTTCTGTTTCCCCGGTGCTGCCTAGAGACGTGCGGTGAGCTGTCCCTTGGCCGTTCCCCAGTGTGTTGAGATCAGCGTGTGCGTTGGGGGCCGACCTCTTGTTCCATCAGTAGGCTAGCGTGCGCGCCCCCGGTCCCCTTTCCCCGCTCCCCCTGGCCCTGTTGCAGCCTTGCCAGGCGCGCGCGTCCGGCTCCTGGACGCGCTGTAAGAAGAACTGCGGCGTCCGACGGCGTGTCCTGTGCACAACTTGACGGCATGTCTTGCGCACAGCTTGACGCCATGTCTCGTGCACAATGTGGCCATGCACAAAATCATCCCTGCACATTTGCAGCGCGTCCTCCATGCTTCATTTGTCAAGACCCTGCCCAATTGGCTAGCCCACACTTGCCTCAGCAATATGCAATGATACAATATGCAGTAAGCTTGGTCAGACGCTCATTATTTTGCACACGTGTATGCACATGAAACAGGCCATGATCCACACAGCAGTGGTGCACGAGCGACCATCAGGGCACAATTGACCCTGAACGCCTCTTCGCGATGTGCACAGAGGCCGCAGAGCTCAGCGCATGTCACGCACCTGATAATAGAAAGCAGGGAGCATTCAGTGAAATAAACTATCAGCGACCTGCCTGCGTTCAGGCACCAACACTCCCCAGCTGCGTCGTGCGTCTGCCGGGCAGACTCTGGCCTGGGTGCAGACTTGCATGCTGCCACAATCCGCAATGGAAATGCGCGCACAAACGCGCCGCCGCTCCAGCAGCGGCCGCCGCCGGCCGCGGCAGCGCACCGCCCCCCGCGCCAGGCCCGTCAGTCAAAGCCGCGGTGGATGTGCGCGCGCGTGACGCGCTGCAGCGCCAGCACGAACGCGGCCGTGCGCAGCGGCACGCGCTTCTGCCGGTGGATGTCCCACAGC
>JAABUO010009264.1_pt1 | contig 11033 bp, 13 predicted proteins | sample 5559291 | NCBI WGS metagenome assembly JAABUO01 (sample SAMN10711878, study PRJNA513372) | rock metagenome | isolation source: Antarctica rocks | place: Antarctica: Victoria Land, Finger Mt sud | reverse complement strand
CCCATACAAATGCTGCTGTTTGAGCAGCAATTACTCCTTGTCAAACTGCACCTGCAGCAGAGACTTCAAACCAGTCACGCCCATGCTTTGTAGTAGCAGCTGATCACAGCATGTACAAAAGTCCCCTGCTAGGTGGTATTGCACCAGGTGTGTAAGTCTACCAGATTCAGAGTGCAGCAAATTCCACGCAGACTGTGCGCCTAATCGTACTTAGTCACTGATGTACTTAGATATACCTTGTCATAATTGATATCACCATCACAACATGCAGTGGTGGCGTCAGCCTGATCCTCAGTATAACGAAAGAGCTTGGTATCATCTCAGCGTGCCTCATAGTCAATGAAACAACAAACGTGGTCTTCTACGGTTTGATCTGCCACCTAATAATCGGTCTGCTAGAAGACCTGATGAGTTCACTCATCAGAGTATCAATGCCTAAAGGCTGCTGCAAAACGGACACACCTGCAGCCTGAACTACATCAGGGTGTTAAGCTGTAGTATAACATTGCCCCCAGAATCAGTAATGCACTTGTGCAAAATGCATTATTTGGATGCAAAGGTTCACAGCAACTGCTCTTTCAGTGGGTAGCAGCTGCCTGGGTAGCAGCTGCCTGGGCAGCCCGTCCTAATACTTGGCTTCTCATTACATTGACGCCGAAAGGTGTAGTCTTTTCTTTTCTGGGTAGCAGCTATGTGGCATGGTGACCTTGCAAGTGTGTGTCCCTGGAGCCTCGTTTGCTGTGCAGATGATTTAGACATCATTAAGGATCAAAATTCAAAAGTCTGGCAATGTTCACATTGAGACATTTGGAAAACGAGCAGTGCTTGAGCTGGCAGGCAACAAGTTTCAGGCACCAAAATCCCAGAAGCTTGATTGTCTGATGTGCATAGATGTGTCACGCACCTGATGCCTGTTGGCCCAGCCCGCGTTTGAACAATGATCATTGTCACAGTGTGTGCCAGGCTGAAGAAGCAGTTGCCTCGCAGGTGTTTGTGGCTGGTGCAACAGGGCGGCTGGGCTGCCGAGTCGTGCTGGAGCTGCTGCGCAACAAAAAGCTGAAGGTTAGGGCTGGAGCCAGAAACCCTGAGGAGGCCAGGAATCTGGTCAAGACAGCGACAGATTACGGCATCCTGACTGGGGATGCAGCTCGCCGTCTGACTGTTGTGCCGGTGGATTTGGAAGACGAGGACAGCATTGCCCCAGCTGTGGGAAATGCTGGCCGGGTGGGTCCTCTTCTTCGTTACTTGCTCTTTGCACCTTCATGTTTGATTAGCAACAGAGTGTGTACTCCAGAGAGTGTGTGACGTCGTTTTGGATTTTGTTACTATATCATGGTGTTACACCATGGTATTGTGTTTTGCTGCTGAACTATCTTGGCCCTGATACTCAAGGCGCCTCATGCTCAGAAGCAGCATGCGCACTTTCCTGCAGTACTTGCTGCGTTCCTATGGTGTCCAAGTTATCAGCTTCTTCTTAGATTTATCCAGATTGAATGTTCAGCAGGATGCTGTCATGTGATGCGCTGACCTCAGCAGGTCATTGGCAAGCTTCACTCCCCTGCTGCTGCTGGACGTCAAACTCTGTCTGTCTAATCAGCTGGATTTGTCGTAGATCTGGGCGCATACAGAGCTTTTTGAACTTTGCTGACTGTTTGGAGGCTTACATAGCAGCCGACTGCAACACTTGTGAGAATGAAAAGCGAGTGCAGGATCGACTGTCCAGAGGCTGATTTCTTACTGCTCATACAGCTGTTCCGAGCCATTGGTACTGCAGAGACCAAGGCACTTGAGCGCTCTTGTTTAGCATGAGGGCAAGTCAGGACTTGACTACCAGTGTCCAGAGACCTGACTCATTTTCGTGTTTGCAGGTAGTCCAAGCACTCGATGCTGCAGAAATGGGGCTGCTTGAGTGCTTTCACAAATAAAACGGCAAGGCAAACACTTTTTCTGTCCAGAGTCCTGGCTCAGTTTTGTGTGTACAGGTAGTCCAGGCAATAGGTGCAGCCACCAACTTGCATGATGTTACTTCTCATAACAACACAAGGGCAACTCAGGACTTGACTACCGCTGGTCAAAGACCTGAATCAGTCTTCTTATCTGCAGGTAGTCCAAGCAATCGGTGCAGCAGAAACCAAGCTGTTTGATTTTGGTGCGCCTAAGAGGATTGATGGAGAGGCGGCCATCAAGCTTGTGAATGTAGCCAAGGATTTGGGCGTGAAGCAGTACATCATGGTTACTTCTCTTGGCACTGGCAAAATTGGCTTCCCAGCAAGTAGGTGCCACAGGTTTTGCCCAATTCAACAGGCTGTGGCTGTCACGCTTCGCCATTATAGACGCAAACGCATTGTGAGAAGCTGCCGGTTGATATCTTGTGTATATCCATATGTGTGCTGCATGGCATCTTCATCTCATGTGTCATCATCAGGTCATCAGGACTTGTCTGTGTCTAAGGGCTCACACAGGAAAATGGCTGTACAGGGACGCACACTTCATGAGCAAGCTTTGCAAAAGTTGAGAGCACATATGCTAGGCTTGGAGGCTGGCAGCTCTGATGCAACATCTGTGCCTTTCATGATCGTAGGCATCAGTCTCTATGATGTTTGCAGGGAGGTGTATGTGAGAACTAACATGGTCACATGGAGCATGCTGTTTCTCACATACACCTCCCTGCAAACATCGTAGAGGCACAGATGTTGCATCAGAGCTGCCAGCCTTCAAGCCTAGCATAGGTGCTCTCAACCTTTGCATAGCTTGCCCATGAAGTGTGTGTTCCTGTACAGCCATTTCCTCTATGAGCCCTTAGACACAGAGGAAATGCCCACAATGTTGCCTTTGCAATATTGGGGGGGAGGTGTCTGCAAAGTTTCTCATGCAGGATCTCTGCTGAATCTATTCTCTACTGAGCCACATCAAAGGACCGAACTGAGCAAGAGAAGGAAGCATTGCATCTACATCAGTGTCTGCTTTCCTTGCATGTAAGCAAGAAATTGCAGACGAATGCAGCTTCTTGCCTATTACATACTTACAGCAAGCTCCATCCTGCAGGCCTGCTGAACCTATTCTGGGGCGTGCTGGTGTTCAAGAAGAAGGCAGAGAAGGCCCTGGAAGCCAGCGGCATCCCTTACGTAATCATCCGGCCTGGAGGGATGGAGAGGCCAACTGACTCTTACAAGCGCACTCACAACGTGAGGCTGGCGACCAGAGACAAGCTCTTTGGAGGCCAGGTCTCAAGACTGCAGGTGGCAGAGCTGATAGCTGCTACTGTCACTTATCCGGATGCTGCTCAGAACAAGGTGAGGCTAGGCCCGGCTCCACCCTCAACCTTGAGACACTAAATGTTCCACACTGTGGCTTCTCCTTTCAACCCTGAACCCTAAAATTCTGGATATTGCACACTATGCTTGGCTCCACCCTACACCCTAAACCCTAAGACACTGGATACCCCACCCAACACCCTATACGCTAAGACAACGGATATCCCACCCTTCTACCTCAGCCTTAAAGCCTTAACCACCGGATGTTGCACACTGCAGTTGGATCCACCTAAAACACCACAGCCTAAGCCAGTGGATGCTGCACAGAACAGGGTGAGGCAACTTGCACACAAGTACATATTCAAGGCAGCAAGCCTTTGTTCCAAGCCAAAATTCAAGACTCATGACAGCAGCACATGGTTGCTCAGTCAGTCTTTTGGTTGCTGCAGCTTGACATCAAAGAGTCTGGCCATGTTTTTACACGTGTACCTGACCCGTGTACCTGACCCCGTGTACCTGACCCATGTACCTGACTCCTCAGCAGCACAAAGCACCAGAATGAATCAATCCATTGAAGCTTTCACATTGTCTTCTAAACCAGGTTGCAGGGTCCAGCTAAAACCAGCTGATTCGAATGCATGGTCCTATAGAAACCCGCAACAGCACACCATGGCGCCATTGGACATCGCATAACACAGTACACTTTGTTTGTACAATCCCAGTAAAATCATTTTGATCTTGTGGCTCCCCCCCCCCCCCTCCCTCCCCTTTGTTGCAAGGCTGTATTAAATTCAAACTTGCTTGTGCACAGGTGCTGGAAGTGGTGGCTGAAGAAAAGGCTGAAGAGCTGTCTTACATGGAGCTGCTCGGAGCTCACCCAGCTGAGGGCGAGGAGCCTAGTCAGACTCAGAAGTCTCCCCAGTCTAAGCTGGGAGCAGCCAAGCAGCAGGTAACTGTGCAATGCCCTGCCCTGCTCTGTGATTTCTGCCCTGCTGCTTGATCTCTGCCCTGCAGTGCCCTGCGTTCCCTGCCCTGCCCTGCCTCCCTGTGATCTCCGCCCTAACCTGTTTGATGCGGCCCTGCTCTGCTCAGCCCTGCTCAGCCTCAATCAGGTTTCTGTCCGTGCTGCCCTGCCCTGTTTGCCCTGCCTGGCCGTACCTTGTCCTGCCCTGCCCTGCTTTGCCCTATGGTGATGGAAAATTGCCCATGCTGCAGGCAAACCAGAAAACTCAGCAGGCCAAGGAGGCAGCTTCCCAAGCAGCTCCTCAGGAGGTGAAGTCAAAAGCCAGCAGAGCAGTCTCCAAGGGCAAGCAGAGCCTTGCTGAGGCTGCACCTGGCAGCCCCGACTCAGACAACGTTGAAGAAGAGTTCAAGGAGGCCATCAATACTGCCAAGAAAAGCTTCTTTGAGGTATGCGCTTTGTCTAAGATTGCGGTTGTAGTGAACCCCAAGTAATGCATGTGTGTACATGGCCGGTATGCCTGAATTCCTTTGGTGGTCTAGCATACCTTTGCTGGGGATGAGTGATAGGTCTGCTGGCCTGGCATGTTTCTTTTTGCAGCAACACAAAGCATTCAACATGGCAGTCAATGTTAAAAATGCGGGTGACGCTGATCTTAAAGCATGCACAAGCTTTGGAGGAGCAAAGCGAATGTATAATGCATGGCCCAAGGCATGTTGATGGCTATGATGCATGGCCGGGCATGGCAACGACAGTCATGCATGGCAACTTGCAAAACAGCAATGACAGTCATGCATGGCAACTTGCAAAACAGCAATGACAATGCAAGCTGCCATGCATGCTACAGCACAGGATGGCATGAGAAAGTGCAGCATGGCATAGCACCATGTCTTGCTTGATGATATTGTGTGAGCGCAGACTGACAGATTGTTTAAAAAGATGTCGCGCATCTGCCAGATCCACATTTAAATGGGCTGCTGCTGCTGCAGTCTGCTGAAGAGCTAGACAAAGAACGTCTGGAGGCACGCGAGAAGGTCAATGCGCAGGGCAAGCAAGAACGGCAAGAGAATGCCAGGAGGAATGCAGAAGCCGTGGCACAACAGAAGGTGAGTCATGCATGCTAGGAGGATTGTAGAAGCCATGGCACAACAGAAGGTGTGACATGCATGCTATCTGCATCCCGCTGCTATCTTTGGTTCCTTCTCAATATCCCCACTGTGTTCTTTCAGTTGCTCACTTTGTCAAATGTGTCAGTTAGTTGCAAGCGACCTCTCAATTGCGCCTGAGTGCTGATTGCCTGAGGTGTTGAATTTCTGCACAGTGGTGTTGTGCATGTGTGAAGCGTCATAAAACACGTGATGCGTGCATGGTGTTTCTTGTGCATCTCAGTGCGGCAGCATGATCACTTTATAACAAAGCCAAGGTAAGATTTTGTGATTTGCCAACTCAGGTGGAAAAGGAAGCTCAGGATAAGAGGAAGGCAGAAGAAGACAAGAAGAAGCAGGAGCAGCAGGCAAAGAAGGATGCAGAGGCAAAGGTGGGTCTCCCTAGCACAATGTGATATAAATATTTAGCCTTACAGTAAATTGGTAGCTGCAATGAGCATACTGCATCCTTTTCCATTGATTTGTCCAGAACGGTCAATTCAAGCCTGCAACCAAAGCAGATGCACAAAACAAGAACTAGCTTGAGGAGTTGCCAATTGGCAAGTCTCTAGGTTGAGTCTTTCAACTTGGCATCTGTTCAGGCTGCTGCTGAGAAGAAGAAGAAGAGTGAACCCAAGCCTGTGCCTAAGGCGGAGCCGAAGAAGAAGACTGAAGCTCAAGCTGCACCCAAGCAAGCTCCCAAGGAAGCTCCCAAAGCTGAGCCAAAGAAGAAAACTGAAGGCAAGGCTGAGTCATCTGCTGCTACCAGTCCTGAAGCAAAACAGCAAGCACAGAGGGTGAGCTATATACCTTTGCCTCTCTTTGGGCAGCACTTTTACTCTTGACCCTGAGCATAGTCACAATGTCTTTTGCCAAAAGGGCAACATGCAATGTCCAAACGATGCCCATGCTGGCAGATGACTTCATGTTCTGCTTTGCCCTTTGATGGCAGTAGTATCAGATGCATCTGTGTCAGTTTGAGATATTTGGAGCATGCATGAGACACTCAAAATCTGAACCTGACAAGACAATGGCTGTGGTGCAGGCTGCAGAAGGTGCCAAGGAAGCTAGGGAATGGATCAGCAACTGGAGGGAAGGCAAAACAAAAGGTATGACAGACAGGCCACCCGTGTACTGTACATAGTATGCATGCTGGGAGATGTAAAGTGTAGTAAGGTCGCATTACAGTAAAGCACATAGTGTCCCTGATATGCTGTAGATGAAACAACAGTTAGAACCTGTTCATGATCCTGATCAGGGCAGTGTGCTCTGTTCTACAAACCAACACAAGAAACATTGCTAGACCAGAACCAAAGACATTCTGCATGCTCTGCGTTGACAGCTCGTCATCATCATGTATGAGGCACGTTATGCCTTGAATGGTATGTAGAGCCCTTTGCAAATCTCCATGATTGCAACAGGAAGCGTTTCCATGCATGCGCCCCTCAAAAGCTGATTGGGGTGTGTTACAACCCTTGCTGTTGAACCAAAGCCAATGTTTTAATTTGCAGGACCAGCAAAGCAGGCAACTGCCAAGGCAGCTTCCACTGCTCAGCAGGGGACACAGCAGGACCTGGGGCAGCAGTTGAGTAGTGTGTTTGGAGGGCTGAAGCTGCCTTGGCAGCAGGGTAATGGCGCCAGCAACAAGCCCCAACAGGTGTGCTCTGCCTTCTGACATCTGCTTGTGATGGCACTTTGTCTCTCCTTGAACACCCCGGAATTTTTAGTCAGGCGCTTTGCTTAGTCAGACTCCATCCAGATGCCAATCAGAGGCAATGCTCTGAGGGCATTGCTGTCAAGCATCATGTTTTGATGATTACATATGGCTTGACAACGCTTATGCTTGATCAGACTCACGCTCAGACTCTTGCGACGCTGAGCGTAACTACTTGCAATTGTGAGCAACTACTCAAAAGAAGTGTTTTGTCGAGGCCATTGACACTGCTCATCTCTGGGTGATGTACGCACTGTCATGCCTACTTAATGTTTTTGTTGTGATGCAGGCTACTGAGAAGGCTGCCCCAGAGAAGAAGAGCAAGCAACCTGCAGCCACATCTGCAGCTGCTGGCTCAGCAGACACCATTGAGCAGAGGCAAAAGGATGCTCGCAAGTGGATCAATGACTGGCGAGCTAGGTAGGGCGCTGCTCTTCACACCTGGAGCATGAAAGGCCAGCAGCCAAGAAGCTGATGAGTAGACAAGTCAGTACCTGAAGGGCAACCACCTCAGTAATTTTTGGATTCTGCCTTGATGCGCAGCGTCCAGTCAGCAGCTTCTTTACTGCTGGCCTTTCAGGCTCTAGGTAAACAAATAGCCTGTCAGCAGACAGGCAATGCATGTTGATAGCAAATTTCAACATCATATGCAAGAGTGTGTGTGTGATTGTGCTGCAGCTGTGCAGCAAGTACATCAGTTGGGCATGCTTGGGTCTTTGTCAGGCTGATCAAAGTCTCCTGCATGTGCACACAGGGAGCTTCATGATGTCACCTTGGAGTCTGTCTCTGCATACATGCACACGTGCAGTCCTGGCACTCAACTGCAGAATTGCGCTCATGCAGTGTCGTGGGATGTAAATAAATTTGATGGGTGCAGGACACTTGAGACCAAGCTGCCCAAGGATGTGGAAGCAAAGCAAAGATAGCGCTGCTGTCCTTGGCCTGCCATTGATGTCAACCTCCTTGTTGTGTGCGCATGAGGGTTAATTGATTGAGTCGCGAAGACGCAAGGAGTCGTGCTGACTGTTATACGGCTTTGATCAGATGTATACATAGTATACCCACTAAATTGACAGAAATGAGTCGAATTGAGGGAGTTAGGCCTGCTCCGAAAGATAGGGTGCAGCTGTAAGGCATGGTAAGTAAGATAGTATAGCTCTACACAAGCCACGCAGAGCGTGTCAATGATCGTGACTGGAGAGCAGCTGAGATTCACTCCCTAAGAACAAGCAGCTCAGGCAGAAGAGTCTGACCTGCAGACAGCAAATGACATGAAGCAGCAGCAAGACTAGTGACACATGCATTTCGGATGCACTCCACCTCTTCCCTCTGCTTCCGGCGTGCACGTGTTGTCAATACGTGGAAGCATTTTGACGCGACTGCGAGACCGGCTGCTTCGCATCGGTCTCGCAGTACGGTACATAGTGCGTGTTCCACCGATGAAGTGCCAAGACTAGCCAGGTGCACGCTGCGTATCTGCCAAGTACGAGCAGTTGTTGGTGTGGTCTGATGCACCGAAAAATGGCGCACCTTCTGACTTCATCGTGTTTGGTCTTGTACCTCATTGGCAGCGCAGCCCTTCCGATGTGAGCCAGCACTGTACTCTCTGTCAAGTTGGTCCTTGTGGGCGCTCGGCTGTGCATGCATCTGCAGTCTCGGACCAGCATGTTGGCCATTGAGAATTCGCTTGCGAGCACGCCAGACATGCAATGGCGGCATGTGAGTCTCGCCGTGGCTGCAGGAACCAGGGAACCGGCAAGAACTGCGCAAAAGCTTCTGATGGGGCAGGGGGCCCAACATGCATCGACCGACAGGTCGGACTGTGCTGCGATGCCGCAGAAAACTCCAGCAATTGTTTGACGCTTTTCGGGGACTTCCCTTTGGAAGCCTTGACAGCCGCGGACGGATCGATTACCGCACGATGCGCAGACCAGGCCGGCTCAGGACCAGATAATCTGTCGCCTTTTTGCTGCCAGCAAATGGACTTGCCAGGCTGCAGTGCCTTCAGCAACTACACTCAATGTCCGGTGGGTCAGCAGACTTAGATTGCAGCTTGATGGACATGCATGTATGTATCTACATTTGACATGTACAGTTATCAAGTAAGAGTGGCAGGCATAGTTGTAAGTTGGTGATCCATTTCAAAAGCCTGTTGTATCAGTGAACTCCAGCATAGTATGTAGGATCTGACAGGTGCAGTGTATTGTGCAGGGCGACTCCAACCCTTACTGCTGTGGACAAGATCTGAAAGACCAGGGTGGTGAGTTACTTTCATTTGTTCCCAAAAGCTGTGTGTTTGCAGATTAGTGGACACGTGTATATGTGTTGCACATGTATTGTATGACATGTACTCTCCAATATTGTAATGATGTCTGCTGCCGACATGTTGGGACCAGTCACACCCATTGAAATATACTTCTCCTACAATGCATGTTAAACTGTATTTGTTGCTGGGAGTAGCAGCCCAAGTTGCTGCAATATTGTGCCTTACTTCTCTGACACCTCTGCCTCACTCTGACTCACAAAGTTGCTGTTATGGTTGCAGGCAGTAATTGCATGAATGCCTACTCTACAGGAGGTTGTCCAAAAGACAGGCCAATTTCATTCTGTTGTTGAATCAAGAATGGAAGGCAGGTCCAAAAGTATCACTTGTAAGTTTACATCAGAGCCAATGCATGCATGCACATATGTGCATTGCCAGCAAATCAGACCATCTGCCAAATTGACTTGTCCAACTGTGTTCATTTTGCATTTTGATAGCAGACTACAGCAAGCAGCAGAGCTTTACAAAGCAGAGCTTTATAACATTTTGTCATGGCTGCCAAACCTTTCGTCGGAGACTGTAAGCATTGCCACAAACTCAACACAAAGCCATGCTTCTGATCAGGTGTGCATGAAAGGTATAAGTAAAAGACCTGAGACCGAGGGACACACCTGCAACTATATGAACAGAGTCACATTTGAGACATTGTACATGTACATTCACATTCTCAAATATCCCTGCATTAATGCAAGGCCTTTCTGCTAGTATCCTCCTTGTTGAACTCTGCACTGAGGATCCTGAGGAAGATGTTTGTAATCTATTCTACGCACAGCTAGAATTTCAATTTATATGAGTTCTAAGCCAATGCTGCTGTATTGAGCATAGAACAGACACATTCAGAAGCTTGAACATTAATGTTGACATGCGCCATGTCAATTGTTGAGCATGTTGATGGCAGCACCAAGCGGCCACGCAGCCTCCACCTCCTCGTTCTTATACTGTATTCTTTTCACTAGTGTGATTTTGGAATTTTCTGCAATCTTGAAGCCTTGCGTGATGAGACTATGACAGAAGGAAAGATCCAAGCACATGAAGGGGGCTTGTTTGTCATCCACCTGCAGGACCCCACACAACATCACCGTCAGCGAAACATCTTGAGGTGCGATCGACAAAATTGACTATCACAGCATGTACAGGAGGACAATCTGCATTTGTGCCATGATACACGACGAAAGGCTACTAAGACAATGCGACGATGAGTGAAGTACATGACATGCAGATGATGGCACAAGCTACACAAGTATCACAACTTCTCTGCTTGCACACAATACAAACAGAACATGCAAAAGGCAAACCCACATCTGGAAAAATGGTATTGATTTCAGATGTCTTGAGCTTGCAGGCATTCTCAGCTGCATCCTCCAAGTCTTTGGGCTTCAAGCTGTATGTCAGCGCTCTGTGATCCTTGATTATCTCTGCACAAGCAACACCAACTCACGTCATATACAATCCACAGAGTACATGCACAGATTGTGCATCACAGCTCAGCTATATGCAGAGGTCGCTTTTTCAAACAGGTCACAAGGATCCTCTCACAACCCCATTGTGCATGCAACTGCTGAGATGATCATGCACATGCACATCACTGCCAAACAAAGACTGACACACCAGAGCTATGCAAAATGCAAAAGGCAGC
>JAABUO010009262.1_pt1 | contig 11034 bp, 6 predicted proteins | sample 5559291 | NCBI WGS metagenome assembly JAABUO01 (sample SAMN10711878, study PRJNA513372) | rock metagenome | isolation source: Antarctica rocks | place: Antarctica: Victoria Land, Finger Mt sud | reverse complement strand
GCAGCTCCCGCGCCTCAAAAGCATGGGCATTACGGATGTCTGGGTGATGCCGGTGACGCCTGTCGGCCACTCCATTCCCGGCCACGGCGCGTTTGACAGCCCCTACAGTGTCAATGACTTTTACGGCATCAACCCGTCCTATGGGACAGCCGCCGACCTGCACATGCTGATCGCCAAAGCACATGCGCTCGGGATGCGGGTGCTGCTCGACGAAGTCCTGAACCACACAAGCTGGGACAACCCGCTGATCACCCAGCACCCGGAGTTTTATGTCCACAGCGACGGCAACCCGAACAACCCGGCGTCCATCAAGATGGCCTTTACCTACTCGGACGTGGCTCAGCTTGACTATGCTAACCCCGGCCTGCGGGCGTACATGACAAAGATGCTGCAATACTGGATCACCGACTACAAAGTGGACGGCTTCCGCTTCGACTCGGCCAACAACCCGGACGGGGCGGGCCGCATGATCCCCGCCGACTTCTGGCAGGAGCTGGGAAACTCCCTGCGTCAGACCAAGCCGAACGTCCTGCTGCTGGAAGAAGGCGAAACGCCCGATCTCGCGCTGAAGCCGTTCTCACTGGATTACGCCTGGCGCATGTACGACCCCGCCGGTCACGGCGCACTCAAGACCGCCGCGGACGGCGGCGATGCATCGGGGGTCGAGACAGCGTGGGAAAGTCAGGTCCGCGACTTCCCGGCGGGCATGACCCACATGTCGGTCCAGGATGACTGGGACACGCCCCGCGACGTGAACGCCTTCGGCGGCCCGGCGGGCGCGATGGCCGTGGCCGCGTTCAACTTCACCAACACCGGCGTCCCGCTAGTCTATAACGGCATGGAAATCGGGAACGCCGCCGGGACCACGAACCCGCACAAGCCGATCAACTGGGCGGGCGGCGATCCGCGCTTCCCCGGCTTTTACCGACAGCTTATCGCGCTGCGCTTGCACAACCCGGCCTTTACGTCGGGCGCGATGGCCTGGCTGCCGAACTCCGCTTCCAAGCAGCTTTTGACCTATGCGCGGGCCGGAGGCGGCTCCGAGTTTCTGGTGGAGATCAACCTGACGCCCACTGCGGCTAAGGGAACAATCACGGCTCCGGTGGGGTCAGGCTGGACACAAGTGCCGCTGGCCGGGGCGCAAACCGGCACCGCACCGGCGCTGCCGCAGGTGTCCCTGCCGCCGAAGAGCTTTGCGATTTTCCGGCGTCCGTTCAGCGGAAAGCTGCCGGTTCTGGCGGCCCTTCAAGGCCAGTCACAGGCTGCGGGCGGGGCCAACCAGGACAACGCAGGCAATTCGGTGTATGCAAACGGATACAAAGCCGGAGAAAATGGCGGCTCCGGCTTTACCCCGTTCAACATTGTTTCCGCCGGGTCTGCCGGGACGTTTGTTTTCACTGCAACGGAAGCGGAAGGAAACAAAGGCACGCCCGCGCCCAGCACGATTGACGCTAACGGCAAATCGTTTGGCCTCTTCGCCCAAAATCCGGATGCTTCCCTCACCATCACGCGCGGCTTCGCCAAGCCGCTGACCGCTCCGGGAAGCACGTTCTCGCTGGACTTCGTGAGCGGCCTCAATGACGCCGGCACTTCCGGCGTCGCGCTGACGACCGCGGACGGCACGGCCGGCAGCTTCGTGTATCAGGCCAGCAGCACACATGTCCTCTTCAATAGCGCCTCGACAGGCATCGGTTTTGTTCCCGGCGCTTCGCACCTGGTCTATACGTTGACCTCTCCGACGACCTACTCTCTGAAAGTCACGGGGGCCGATGCGTTCACCGGCACGGGGACGTTTAAGGGTCCGATTACCGGCGTCCAGATCCAGCAAACGAACTCAGGCTCCATCAAGCCGGACCACAACGCCTACTTCAACAACCTATCTTTAGGACAAACAGGGAAATAACGCAATGATCCAAGAAAACGTCCACGGGAACGTTCCCACTGGCATCCCGCTGGAAAAACGGGAGCTGCGGCTCGGCGAGCTGGCGACCATGAACTTCGGCTATATCGGCATCCAGTTCGGCTGGGGGCTGCAAATGGCGAACATGGCCGCGATCTATACCAAGCTTGGCGCTCACGCCGACAACATTCCGATTTTGGGGCTGGCCGGGCCGGTGACGGGCCTCTTGATCCAGCCGATTATCGGGGCGATGAGTGACCGGACGTGGAGCGCCCGCTTCGGACGCCGCCGTCCCTACTTCTTAGCCGGCGCGATTCTGGCGTCCATTGCCCTGTTCATCATGCCGTCTTCCCCGGCACTGTGGGTCGCCGCCGCGCTGCTCTGGATACTTGACGCCAGCGTCAACGTCAGCATGGAGCCGTTCCGTGCCTTTGTCGCCGACAAGCTGCCGCTTCAGCAGCGGGCGGTCGGGTTTCTGGTGCAAAGCTGCTTTATCGGCCTCGGCGCGACGCTTGCCAACATCCTGCCGTACACTCTGCACTACTTCGGCGTGACGGCGGAAGCGGCAAACGGCGTTCCGCTGTCGGTGCTGTTCTCGTTCCGCATCGGGGCCGCCATGTTCCTGGGCTGCGTCCTGTGGACGGTGCTGCGGACCAAAGAAGACCCGCCGGCGGACATGGCTGAGTTTGAGCGTCAGCGCCGCGCCACACGCGGCATTGCCGCCGGTGCGCGGGAAATCTACGAGGCGATTCTCGCGATGCCGCCGACCATGAAGCAGTTATTCCCGGTGCAGTTTGCGACCTGGTTCGGCTTGTCCTGCTTTTGGGGCCTGTTCACGCTCTCGATTGCAGGCAACGTGTTCGGTGCGACAACCACAAAAGGGGCGCTGTTTGACCGGGCGACCGAGTGGGGCGGCCTCTGCATGGCGGCCTCCTCGGTTGTGACATTCTTAGTCGCCCCGCTGATGCCGAGCGTCGCAACCCGTCTGGGCCGGCCCAGGCTGCATGCCGCGTCGCTTGCCATCGGCGGCGTCGGGCTGCTCAGCGTCACGTTTATCCATTCCCAGTACCTGCTGCTGCTGCCGATGGTGGCGTTCGGCATCGCCTGGGCGGCGATCCTTGCGATGCCTTACGCCATCTTGTCCGTCGCTCTGCCTTCGGAGCGCGTCGGCGTTTACATGGGCATCTTCAACTTGTTTATCGTCATTCCGCAGATGGTCTACTCGCTGGGAATGCCGCTCGTCATCCGGTACGTCTTCCATGACCAGCCGCTTCCGACGCTGACTCTTGGGGCAATCAGCTTTTTGATCGCTGCGTTCCTTGCTACACGGGTTATCGAGATGACGCCCAAAGGGTCGGCGATTCTGCCGACGGAAGGCGTTTGGCCCCCAGCCCCCAATTCCGCTTAAATATGCTATACTTAACGCCGAAGTCATCCGGGTGGCCGCTGCGTGTCCCGCCAGGGGCGCGTCAGAGGAAAGTCCGGACTCCACAGGGCAGCGATGCCGGCTAACGGCCGGGCGGGGTGACCCGCCGGAAAGTGCCACAGAAACATACCGCCGTTCACCTGAGACGTGTGCGGTAAGGGCGAAATGGTGCGGTCCTTCGGGACTTAAAGTAAGAGCGCACCGGGTCAACGGAGACGTTGATGACGGGTAAACCCCATCGGGAGCAAGGCTGGAGGGCGCGGCCTGAGCACTTTCGCCTTCGCCTGGCGGCGAGAGTGCAACGCGCCCGCGAACGCCGCTTGAGGCCCGCAGCAATGCGTGTCCCAGAGAGATGGCCACACAAACACAGAACCCGGCTTATAGGGTGACTTCACAAACACAAAAGCGCCCGGAAGCAATCTGCCTCCGGGCGTTTCTGTTCGTTAAGCCCGACATTCTTCGGCGTCTTTGCCCATCAGCGGCGAGCGCAACAGCAGCTTGTTGACCGTCCAGCCGTCGCTGACAATCCCGCGCTGCATGTCTACGCAGGCACCTTGAATAAGCTGCGCCCACCAGAGCGGCGTAATCAGCGCCCATTCTTCCGGCGCAAGCGGCGCGACTTCGTCATATCCCAAAATTACCTCATCGTACTTGCCGCGCCAGGACAGCGCGAAGTCACCGACGCGGTGATCCCAGTGGGCAAGCTCGAAGTCCAAAATACCGGATAGCCTGCCGTCAATGAAGCGCAGGTTCCACGGCGTAAAGTCGCCATGAACGATAGTGCCAGGCCAGTTCTCGGGCTGAAGCTCTGCAATCCGCTCGCGGGCACGTTCCAGATGCCAGCGCAGGACACGGACTTCTTCCGAACGCTTGCGTTCATTCTTGTTCAAAGTGTCATCCAGCATCGTATCGGCGAGGATTTCCTCACAGCGACGCCATCCAGGACGCTGACCGAGTTCAGGGACTTGGGCCAGACCGGCGTGAAGCTCCGCTAGAAGACGCCCCCGCGCCCGCTGCTCCTCACGCCCTCCGTGGATCGGATCAGCAGATGTTTGGCCATCGCCAGGCAGAAACGGGGCAAGGCTCCAGACCTGTCCATCCATCTCAGTCGGTCCTGAAATCGTAGGGGCGACAGGCCATCCTATCTCTGCGAGACATGCCACCAAGCGCACTTCGTAGCTGATGGAAGCCCAATTCAGCGAAGTGTCACTGATTAACGGCGACTGTCCCCAGCGTCGCAGGACAAACTGCTTCCCTTGCACCTCCACAAGCCAATGCTGGTTAACTCTGCCGCCAAGCGGGGCAATAAGCCGAACATCAAACTGAGCAAGAACCTCGTCGCTCGGCTGCATTGCGTTTCTTTACTCCGGCATCGGCTCCACATCAAACTTGTTTTCCAACCCGTTTGCTGCAATGTCTCGCAAAAGCTTTTGCTGGTGTTCGTCGCCTTGTTCCTTAACAACAAACACGCACTTTCTGCCGCGCGTCATCAGCGTCGCGTATTCCTCTGTATCAGACAAGATAAAATTGATATGCAAGCCTGCTCCGGCCCCCGCGCCTGGTCTGGCTTTAGAAAGATTATCTGAGAGGCGCTTACTGAGCGTGTTGCGAGACATCATTTCTTCAACTGGGCCTTGCGGCGCAGGGCTGCGCGGTACGTTCTCAAAACGCTTCTTCAAGTCATTTTTTTGAGAGATACAAGGGTACAACTCCGCTCGGCTGTTGCACTGTGCGGGATAAATTGTCAGCCCATCCTTAGCCATTTTCTGTATCAATGGGTTCGGTACTTGTGCATTAACCTGGCAAAGCAGAATGCCTTGAATGGTTAAACGAAAACGCGCAGGCAGATGTTCTTCAAACTCAGTTTTGAGCCTATCAGCCAATGATTTTATCTGCTCTAAACCATGCCTTAGCTTTTTGTTATCCGTACTCTTCATTTCAATAATAGTACAGATACAACCATCACCGTGAAGATATAATGCGAGATAATCAGGGCGCAGAACATCCGCTTCAACCACAGGGAACATTTGCTCGTCTACATGAATCAGAAGGCAAATACCGGGTTCTCCTTCCTGGCGACTGATGCGGAATTTCACGCTGCTCTCTGCGGGGACTGATAGCTCTTCCAAAGTGCGGAATACCAGCAAGTTTTCCAATAAGTTGAACAGCGCGGTGTTGATGTTGCCATCTTTATTTGCTCGGAGTTTTTGCAGGCTTGCGGGTTGTCTTGGCACGTTCCGGTGTATGTCCTTCCTCGTAGATTTGGAAGAACTTCTGCTGCAACTCGCCGGAGACATCGCTTAAAGTATCCCACCGAATGCCGTAATCCGGGTCTTTGAGCGAATGCAGTTGATTGTCCCGCATCTCGTAGGCGCTGATTTGGTCCATTGAAAGCAGGGCCGCCGAGTCGTTCAGATACAAAGACTTCGCCTGGCGTTTCTTTGCTGCCGCAGACACATCCTCTGCTTGCGCCAAATTGTTCAAGTGCGACAGGATGTATGGGCTATGCGTCGTGAGCAGCACATAAACGCCCTCGTTGACCAGCATCGCCAGCACTTCCAGCAGCTTCGCCTGCGACTCCGGGTGCAGGTTCATCTCAGGCTCGTCAATGATCAGCAAATCGCCTTTAGCCGCACGGTAACGCAGGTAGAGAAGAAGCGGCGCAAGCTGCTTAATGGAGGAAGAAGCATTGTATAGGTCAATGTTCAAGCCATTGCCGACATCCACCATGATTTCCTGACCGCCTAAAGCCGTCTGTCGAAAGTTGATTTTGTTTCCATCCTGGATATTCTGTTCAATGCTGCCCGCCAATCTGCCTATTCCACTGTGTATTGACCAGTTTGGGTCTTGATAATCGACTGCCTCGCTATTTTTAGTGGGGGTAGAGCCAATCCCTGACTCTATATCGAACAGCAATTCCAAGAAATCTTCAATCGGTTGCGGATAACGTACTTCTCCAGCCTCTTTAAGTAGGTCAAGTTGACGCTTTGAGGTTTCACGGCTGCTGAACATTCGGCGCTGGGCATCCAGCATCAACTTCAGACGGCGATTAGCAAGCACTTTGTAGGTAATCACAAAAGCGTTACGTTCAGCAGGCAAAAGGTAGGGACGTCCGAACAGATGCCTTCGGAGGCTTATGTTCAATGCGATGCTGACCTCAAATCGCCAAGTGTCGTGAGAGTAAAAATCTTGGCTGTTGCCAAGACCCTGTGCTCTTTTTTCTGGTAGAGACAGCACCACCGAATCTTCTTCTAAAGATATTTGAAGATCGCCTTTCCCATATACGGTTAATGAAGTGCCTGAAAGCGGTTCGAGTAAGACTCTAAACTCTTGCGGAGACATCATAATCTCATATCGAGTGTGCGAAAACAAAGAACCGCTGGAGTCTTGGTAGAAACCTTCCAACTCGCTTGCGAAAACGGTGGCATCATTATTAATCTCATTCTCGAACGCTTTTTGCAGTGCATCTAATTTAATAGACATGGTACCACTGGCGGCGAGATGAAATGGAAATTCACTGACACGCAGGTCAGCCTCCATGACGGTTTGCCACAACCCATAGATAGAGTAGGCAATATAAGTTTTGTTGGAGTTGTTCGGTCCAATGATGACTGTCATCGGCTTCAAGTCCAACTCGGTTTCTTTGATCTTGCCTAAGTTGTGGAAGCGTATGTTCATATGCGTATCTTTGGGTCTCTTCAAATCTATCTTACCACCTAGCCAACAAAAAATCCGCCCGGCCATTGCTGGCGGGCGGATTTTGAGGATTAAACCGCTTAATGATCGGCGGGCATGAGGAAGCCAACTTTCCAGGTGCGGGTGAAGTGCAGGCGCTTGTCCAAAAGCTGGAAGCGGGCGCTGTCTTCGGGAGACAACTGGACGGCGTCTTTGGCGGGGCCGACGACGGCAAGGGCGGTCAAAATCAGCGGGTTAGTGCCGCCGACGCCGCTGGCGGCGGAGTCGACGTTCCAGTAGTAGCGGACGATGGACTCTTCCTGCACTTCGTCCGGGGTCGGGACATGGGAGCGGTCCGGGTACAGCAGGGCGGCATCGGGGGCCGTGCTGTAGATGGCTGGAGCGGGTGAGCGGCTGATGTCCGAGAGGCCGCGGGCGTCAATTAGAATGCCGGTGTAGGAGTCCAGGTTGTCGGAGATGACGACCGGCGCGGCAACCACAGGGGCGGGAAGCTCGGCGGCGGGCAGGACACGCAGGCGATCAGCTTCCACGGTGCCGTCGGGAAGCTGAACGCCGACAAGGTGAACGCGCATTCCACGCGCAAGGTCGGCAATCTGACCCATACGCTCGGTGCCGCGCAGGATGATGTCGGTATCTGCCAGGCTTGCCGTGTAGCGCTTGTCGTCGTCGCCGAGCAGCGTCATTTGGTTGTGCGCGGCGTCAATATCGCGGACGGAACCGTCCAGCAGGAACTGCGGGCCGGGGGCAGTGGCGACGGTGGGAACGGGAATAGGCAGGGAAGGAGTGTCAATTATGGCGGGGCGCGGCTCGGCCACGGCGGGGGGCTGGAAGTAGGTGGGCTGCGCTTCGCCGCTCCCGGCAAAGTTCGGCAGGACACGCAGGCGGTCGGCTTCCAGCAGGTTGTGGCCGAGCAGAGTGCCGACAATTCGCACACGCATTCCGCGTGCGAGGTTCGCCGTCTCGCCCATACGGCTGTCCAAAAGAGTGATGTCCGCGCCATAGGCGTCTATAATGTAACGGTTAAAATCAGTGCCGTTGACGACAAGCCGCTCGCCGGAGCCGTTGACCGACTGCACCGTGCCGACGACCGTGTAATGATTGGCCTGCTGGAACGGCGTGATGTCGTCCTGCTGCGCGAGCGCCGGCACGGCCATAATTGAAAACAAGCTGCAAACACCCAAAATCTTACCCAGTATTTGTGGCATCGGTTTATCTTTCTACGCAGTCATAAAACAGTATTAGTATCGGTTTATTATACAGCAGATTAAAGAGCGGAAACGCGAGTCAGGGGCCGCGAAAAAATTATTTTCGCATCTATTTTACAGCTCGTGCCGCCCGCAGCAGCCACGCCGCCAGAAGGTCACGGCTTGCAGCCATTTCCGCCTCCACTTCGGCGTGAGACAGCGGCGCGGCGGACAGCAAACCCGTGCCGTAATTGGTCACTAAAGCCACGCCTGCATAGCGCAGGCCGGCTTCGCGGCAGAGGACTGCTTCGGGTGCGCCGGTCATGCCCACGACGGACGCGCCCCACCGCCCAAACAAGCGCACCTCGGCAGGCGTCTCATAGCGCGGCCCCGACGTGCAGAGATAGGTTCCGGTAGGGTGAATACGCGGCGTGATCTGTGTCCCTGCCGTTTGCAGCAAAATCTCGCGCAAGTCTGGGGCGTAGGGATGCACGAAATCCGTGTGCCGAACCCCGCCCGGCTCGCCGTAAAACGTCACGACTTCACCTTTGGTGAAGTCCAGAAAATCGTCTAATACGACAAAGTCGCCGGGCGCGATTTCGGGGCGCAGCGAGCCGACCGCCGTGGTCGCAAACACGGCGTTTACGCCGAGATCGCGCAGGGCGGCGATGTTCGCCCGGTGATTGATCCGGTGCGGCGGCAGCGAATGGCCCGCGCCATGCCGGGCCAGAAACAGCAACTCGGGACCGCCGCTGAGATCAGCACGGGTCAGCGACGCCGGGCCGTATTCTGTTTCGACAATCTCCGGCGTTCCTTCCACAAGCGCTGCGCCAAAGCCGGTTCCGCCGATAATCGCCACTTGGAGCATTGACAAAGCCTTTTTCCCGTGATACACTGCCTGCCGTGCAAACTTCTTCCGCAAGCGACTCCTATTCTACACGAAAGCTCCGGCCCTGGCAAGCGCACAGCCTTGTTGCCGCGTTTCTGCTGCTGCTGACGTTCCTCTACTTTTGGCGTCAGGTCGCGAGCGGACAGGCGCTGTACTGGGGCGACATCGGCCTGTATTTCCTGCCGATGCAGGTGTTTCTGAGGCACAATCTGAGCGCAGGCCGGCTGCCGCTCTGGAACCCGCTGATTTTGTGCGGCACGCCGTATGCCGGAAACCCGCAGACCTGGCCTTTGTACCCAATCACGGCGCTGCTGCCATTTGTCTCGGCGACGCAGTTTATTAACTTCACCGTCGCGCTGCATGTCTGGATTGCCGGGCTGGGAACTTATGCGTTCGCCCGCCGGGCGCTTGGCGTCGGCCCCGGCCCGGCGCTGCTTGCGGCCATCACGTTTATGTTCGGCGGGCAGCTTGTGTCTAAAGAGCAGTTTCCGAACATGGTTCAGGCGTCCGCCTGGCTGCCCTGGGTGCTTTTCTGCCTGCGTACCCTGCTGACTCGAAAGCGGGTTCAAGACGCGCTCACGCTTGGCCTTGTGCTGGGCTTGCAGCTTCTCGCCGCGCATGTGCAGATGACCCTGCTGACGCTGTATCTGGCGGCGGGTTACGGGGTGTTTACGCTTCTTGACGGCAGGACGAAAGGGCAGGCAAAGCAACAAGGGCAGGCACGGGGACCTGCCCCTACGGTGCGGGCGGCGGGCCTGCTTCTGCTGGCCGTCACGGTTGCTTTGGGGCTGGCGATGGGGCAGCTTTTGCCGACGCTGGCGCTGTTCCGGGACGCGGCCCGGCAGAAATTGTCGTTTGCGGTCGTGGACCGATTTTACCTGCCGCTGGATCAGCTTGGAAACTTTGTACTGCCGCACCTGCACGGCAGCCCCTACGACGGAAACTGGACGGCGCGAGGCAATTCCTGGGAAACCTGCTGCTATGTCGGCGTTTTATCATTTGGACTGGCGCTCTGGGGCGGCATGAATACGTTTGTGCCTGCCGGGTCTCGTCCGGCGCGGTTTTGGACGGGCGTGTTCTTCGTAAGCCTCTGGATGGCGCTCGGCGGGGACGGCGGCTTGTATTATTTGGCGTACTTCGTGCTGCCCGGCTTTCGGTCGTTCCATGACCCGGCCCGCTGCCTGCTCCCAGCGTGTTTTGCCCTGTCTCTCTTGGCGGCGTTCGGCTTAGAGCAGGTGCCGCGCTTCAGTCGGCGGCGGCTTTTAATCGTCGGGGTGCTGCTGCTGGCGTTTGCCGATTTGGCTCACTTTGGGCGAACGCTGTATCCGCTGGCAGACCCGGCCGCGCTTTTCCCAACATCGCCGAATGTCACGCTGGTGCAAAATGACCCGGATGTCGCGGCGCATCAGGCGCGGATACTGGCCCCGACGAATGGCATCTGGCTGCGGTTCACGACGCCGAGAGACTTCCGGCAAGCGACGCCAAGCTATCAAACACTCTGGGCGGACACGCTCACGCCCAATCTGATGATGCCCTACGGCATTTACGATGCGTTCGGCTACGAGCCGGTGGCGCTGAAGAACATCGAAACAGCCTCAGTGACGGCGGCGCGGGCCTTTGACCCAAATTCCCCTCAAAGCAGCAGAAACGAGGCGGCAGCACTCAGCGGAGCGCTGGGCGTGAAGTATGTTGCCGTCTGCCGGGTGAAGCCGCCGGAGCAGACAGTCTCAGGATTAGTTTCCGTCCGCGCCGCGCCGACGCTTGCACCGCCGGGCCGTCAGCATGGGCCAAAAGCGCTGCTGTATCTGTCGCGCAACACGCAGTGGCAGCCACGGGCGCATCTGGAACATCTGGCGGCTGCCGTGCAGATTGCCGACACGGGGCCGGATGAAGTCGTGCTGACGTTCCAGACAGCCGCACCGGACCGGCTGATTTTGGA
>JAABUO010009260.1_pt1 | contig 11034 bp, 13 predicted proteins | sample 5559291 | NCBI WGS metagenome assembly JAABUO01 (sample SAMN10711878, study PRJNA513372) | rock metagenome | isolation source: Antarctica rocks | place: Antarctica: Victoria Land, Finger Mt sud | reverse complement strand
CTGGAGACCGCAGAGCCTCCCCCGCCGTACGCTCTGGCAGAGTGCGGGCGTTCGGGCACCGGCCGCACGTCGGGCGGTGGTCCGCCGCGGCCGGGGGCAAGCGGTGGCCGCTCCGCCGCCGGCGGCGGCGCGGCAGCAGCGGCGGGCGGCGGCGCGCGCGCCACGGGTGACGACGGGTGCTGCACATGCGGTGGCTGCGCCCACAGCTGCGGCAGCGGCAGCTGCGGCATCGGCTGCGTCACCGGGCCAGGGCTGGCGCCGCAGGAATCCGAGCAGCCTGTGCACACGAAGCACATTTCACGACCTCGGGGCCGGCACATGCAGCTCGTTGAGGGCGTCGGGGCGCCGCAAACACAGGTCCGTCAATATCACGCGACATGCTTTCTGCCTTGGCGCGGCGTAGCCAATGACTTTCGGCTGCCCATCTACAGATTGCAGGGGAGAAGCTCAGGTGCAGGGCGGGGGCAGGGCGGCACCGGCGTCGAGGGACGCAGCGCCGACGGTCCCGCTGCTGTCCATGGACATGGCCGAGTCGGCGGTGCGGTCGCTGCGGCCCGTCGCCGGCCGCCGCGGCGGCGTCGCCGGCTCCATCGCCGCGCCCGCCGCGGCCGCCAGCACGCTCGCCACGGAGCCCGCCGCCGGGACGCCTGGGCGCGGCAAGCGCGGCCTCGGTACCGGAGCCCAGGCCCAGCGGGCGGGCGCCCGGTGGCGTCTTGCTCAGGTTTTTGTGGAATGCCTGAAGAGGAGGGCATGGGAAGCAGGGCACGGGAGGCGTCTGCACGCGGCGCTCACCTGACAGCCGACCGGGCGGCAGCGCGGCCGGCGCGGACAGCCGCTGCTCGAGCGGCGCGTGCGCGAGCAGGTACGGGTGGCCCAGCAGCGCGGCGGCGGACGGGCGCAGCGCGGCGTCGTGCGTCAGCATCGCGCGCACAAAGTCCGCGCACGCCGGCGAGATGCTGGGCGGCAGCGGGCGCATGCGGTGCAGCGTGATCGCGCGCTTGATGTCCGCCTTCTCGCGGCCCTCGAAGGGCAGGTGGCCTGCACGACCGCAGCAGCGGCTCAGCGCCAGCCCTGCGTGGCCGCCAAGCACGCGACCGCGCGCGGCCCGAACGCGGCCGGCCGCAACCGAAACAGCAGCTCTGTGTTGATGGTGCGTGCGGACGCGCTGCATCCAGGCTGCAGAACGCGAGCAACGCAGCCGGCACCGACCTGTTCAACGGGGCAGCGCTGCGGCGAAAGCCATCGCATGCCTGGAACCCTCGCATGCGCCACGAGGGTCCACCACCTGCGAATCCGTCCGGCATGCATGCATGCTACACCATGCTCCCGGGCGCGCGCGCGCAGCGCACCGGTGAGCAGCTCGTAGATGGTGACGCCCAGCGCCCAGATGTCCACCTTCTCGTCGCACGCCGCGACGTCCGCCGGCTGCACCGCGCCGCTGGTCACCATCTCCACCGGCGGCAGCGCGACGACCTGCGGTTGCGGGGTAATGGGCTTGATCATCACCCACCTAAGGCACTCAGATAATGCCGCAACTTTCCACATGCTCCCCCGCCTGCCAGCCGGCCCCTTGCCGCGCCAGCCTGTTGCTGCGCCAGCCTTGGCCGCGCAAGCGCGCGCGGGCTGATGCTGTCGGGGCTCCCAGCAGAGCTGCTGAGGCGCATGCTGCCCAGGCGCGTAAATCGGGCGGGCGCGCAGGGGGCCGCGCCTCGGGCGCCATGTACTCGACGGTGCCCACGGGCGAGATGGCCATCTCCTGCAGCTGGCTCATGGTCAGCCCGAAGTCGCCCACGCGCACCGAGCCGTCCGCCGCCAGGAAGATGTTCTCCAGCTTCACGTCCCTGCCGGCGCGCATCCCAGGTTACGGGGCTGGGCGGGCACGCTGCCTCAACCCTAACTCTGCCCAGATGCAGCCAATGACCGCGTCTCATTGCCATTGCAAAGAGAGTATAAAAGAAGCTTTGGCAGAGAAGAGATGCAGTCTTTCTCGTCAGGCTCATGCCCCGAAGCATGGGCGCGCGCGAGGCAGGGTGCGCCGCTGCCAGCGGCGCAGGCCGCGCGGCGCAGGCCGCGCGGCGCGCAGCAGGCGCGTAGAGTGCATGCCGGTGCATGACAGGTGCGAGACAGCACGATGCGTCCGCTGTGCCTGCGCCGCCTGGCGGCGCGGCCGCACCGGTGGATGACGTGCAGCGCATGCATGCGGCTGAGCGCGGTCAGCAGCGGCGCGGCAAAGGCGGCCGCCACGCGGCGCTCGTCCATGGCGCGGCCCTCGCGCAGGAGCAGGTCCAGCAGGTCGCCGCCCGGGCAGAGCTCCATGACCAGGTAGATGTGCGCGCGGTCCTGGCAGGCGCCGTAGAAGCGCGTCACCAGCGGCACCCTGCGCGCGCCGCGCGCGTCCCTCGTCAGCGAGGCGGCGCGCGCGTTTGCGCGCCGGGCTGGCGGCGGGCGCCGCAAGCGGCGCGTCGGGCGGCGCGCCAGGTGCGCGCTGGAAGCGCACGCGGCCCTGCGCTACAAGGCTGAGCTCAGCAGACGAGCGTGGTTTCGCCCAGCTTGCCCTGCTGGCACAGAGTGCGCAGCTGCCCACTTCCAACAGAGTTGAAGCAAGGACCGTGTGCAGCAGTGAGACGGGGTGCGCGCCGCTTGCGCTGCATCATGATCATCATGGCGGCCTCGCGCTTGACGGCGCGCAGCTTGGAGGGCGACAGCGCGGCCTTGTCGTACACCTTGACCGCCACACGCATGCCCAGCTTGGGGCACAGCGTCGCATAGATTGTGCTGTCCCTGCGCGCCCGCGGCCGTGCGGGGTGTCAGGGCACCTGGGCCGCATGCCAGCAGTCAGGTTGCGCGTCGCCCAGAGCCAGGGGCGTCCTCTCAAGGCGTGCAGGCCAATGCGGAGCTGCTGCCACGCACTCCCCAGCACTCCCCGCCCCAGCTGACTGAGCATGGCCGAGATATGCATACCGACTGCCCTGCCTTGACCGCCCCACTCAGCGCCTGCCTCCTGCCCAGGTGACTATGCCCATGTGCCTATGAGCTGCTACAGGGCTCCCCGCTGAACGCGCAACGGTTCAGCTTCGCACGGTGACTGGCTGCGCCTGTCTGCATGCGCATGCAAACAGCCAACAGAAAGATGACCAGCGGCCTGCGCCTCTGCAAAATAACCTCTGGAGCGCTGCATGCGCTCCTGGGAAACACTCAAGTCTACCAGTAATGCTGTGAGCACTGCTAGCCAAAAGGCATCGCGGCTGTGTGATGACGTATGCACTATAGCAGGGGCCGCCGCTGCGCTGGGAGCGCAGGGCAAAAATATCTAGAATAAAGCGCTCGCACTGCGTGCGACAAGGTCGCTCAGCGTGCGGCGCAGGAGGCACACCAGTATCAGCACCGTAACGTCCTACAACTGTATCGCAAGTCCCAGAGTGCCCTGCCGCTCTGCACTCTCCATGCGCAGCTCTGGCTGGCGGCCCAAGCAGAGGCAGCACGACCTCGCACAGGGAGCCTGCCTCAACTGTGATAGGCGCCTGCACTGAGCCGCCAGCAGGCTGTGGGCATCCAGGCAATGTCCGCATACAGCGCCGAAATCAAGATGCCACCATGGTGGCAGCGCGCGCGCTCGCCCGCCTGCGTATGCGGGCCCCGCCGCAGCTGCACGCTAGCCCTGCCATAGTTCCCCTAGCCAACCACCGAGCAGGGACGCCAGAGTGGGGCCTGCTCTGCTGCCAATGATGGGTGACTACCATCAATTGTGCCCTGCGCCAGCAGGCTCCTGCAGCGTGCTGGACCAACGCATAGCGCCCTCGATATATCTGACACGCCCACTTCTGTGCTCCGCGGGAACTGGCGAGCAAGCTCCATCGCCCCAAAACACAAACGTTCACCTACGGCCTGGAGCACTCCCTCATCGCAGACCAGCGCTGCTGTGGCCACCGTGCGTGTGTTCGACACGATCGGTGCCCGCCACGGCTGCCCGATGCTCCACAAGGGCGCCCGCACTCGGTTAATCGAGCTGTCGGCAGGAGCCAGGTGCAAGCGGGCACGCACTTGCCCTTGCCGATTGGCGTCCTATCAACGAAGTCGCCCGGCCTGAAGTTGAAGAAGCCTTCAGCATCCTTCAGAAACGTCCCAACACGGGCGCTCTCAGGAAAGCTCTTGTCCGGCCCCATCCACGCAGCCCCGCGCTGCTCGCCCCAAGCGCCCGCCCTCGCCGCCCCTCCTTGACCAACCGAACCTCTTCCCGCTCGCAGTGTCGGGCCCCAAGGCGCTCCAGGATGGCAGCTTGGCCACAGAAGTCTCCGACCCCACTGGCAACGCCTACGAAACTAAACAAAATGTTGTTGTGGTGCATTCAACGCGTGCGTCTCAGGCGTATAGCGGTGTGACAGCATCACAAACAGAGGGCAAACGCTGGTATCGTAACCCCTAATGCCCTGCTAGGGCAGCTTGCTGACATCCGAGGAACCTGAGGCAGCAGGTGAGGCATACTGACCTAAAGCGCGGTGTGCTCGTTTGTAAACCTTGTGCTCTGCGCCACAAGCGTTTGTAGAGACAGACGTGACATGAAGTAGAGTGTGACACTCTGTTCAAAAGGTGCTCAGGCATAGTCACTTGCAGCAACAAAACAGGTTGCCTGTTCGGCCAGGCCGGCCCTTGTCAGTACAGAAATTGCTTCGCTGTGGTTGACTGTAGGAAGCAACACCTCAACAAACAAACGTGTCTCCTGCTGTTCCACGCAAGACGGCAGTCAGTCGTCCACGAGCCTGATGCCCTGCGCCCAAGCAAACACGCCAGCGCTGCACTCAGGTATGCAAAGCCTTACAGCTACGCAAGCCCACGCAGCAGGCATACTTGACCAGCTTGCGACAGCAAGTTTGGTAGCAGTCAAGCGCTAGCGCACTTTTTCGAGCCCTTGGCACAGACAAAGCGAACGGCAGGACGGGCGCGCACCATGGCACGCTTCTTCTGCGTCGCCTGCGCGGCCTCAAACCTGCGCGCCGCGCCGCCACGCCTGACAAGGCAGCAAAGGCGCTGCACACGATCTGGGCCTTGGCGAGCGGTGGTGACGTCCGCACACGGGCACAGCCCCCCGGCCTGCAGCAGCAAGTGCAGGCCCTGGCGCTCCCTGGCACGCACGTGCGGCCGGCAAGCAAGCCCGAGCGCTGCGGGCCGGGCGCGCACTGCTGCCCCTCGCGCCGCTGCCGGTCCTCCTCCGCGCGCGCCTGCGCCTCCTCCACCTGCGCTGCGCCGCGCGGTCAGCGCCCGCGTCGGCCACGCCACATCACATGCGGAGCAACATGCAGCATGGCCGTATTGTCCCACACTGCTCGGCTGTACTAGACACCACTCTTCGCCGTACTCCCTGCAGGCCAGCATCAGCGCTCGGCCCAGCAGCGCCGCGCTGCTTCGCCGACTGCTGCGCGGCAGCCAGCTCCTCGCGCGCGTTGGCCAACTCCTCGCCGCTCTGCTTGGCCGACTACTGCGCGGCGGCCAGCGCCTCGCCGCGGTGCTGGGCCGACCGAAACGACAGCTTGCAGCCGGCGCCGGAGCGGGCCCGGGGGCCCCGCGCGCCTTGCGCCGGTTCTCGACCAGGATGCGGTCCAGCTCCTCCTGCTTGCGCCGGCGCTCGGCCTGCTCCTGGCGCTTGCGCTCCAGCAGCGCCGCCTTCTCCGCCTCCAGCTGCCGCGTCACCTGCGTGCTCGCGCCCCGGGCCGGGTCGGCGCGCGGCGCCGCGCGCACGGGGCGCAGCGCACCTAAGGTGCACCTACTTCCGCGTGCGAGTCGGTTTGCTTTTGACCGCGCCCCTCACCCTTGCACCCTTGCACATCCCAAGCTCCCGCACCACATGCACACCACTTATAGACCTTGTGGAACTTGAGGCAGCCACAGACAGCGCCGGCCCTTTTTAACAGGCACAGACATGCCCAGTCGGCAAGGGCCATGCGCGCCTTCTGCTCCAGCGCGGCGCGCTCCTCGCGCAGGCGCGCCTCGATGCGCGCCTGCACCTCCGGCGACGCGAGCGCGGCCGCCACGCGCGCGCGCACCGCGGCCTCGATGCGCAGCGCCATCGCCTCCTCCTCCGCCGCGGCCAGCGCCAGCGCCGCCCGCGCCGCCTCCTGCCTGCGCGCGCGGCGTCAGGAGCGTCGCGCGCGGCGGCGGGGTGAGCTTGCTCTGCTGTTTCTCTGCTGGGCCGGGTGCAGCCTGCACACATGGCCTCCGGTGGTCGAAACACAGCTGCGGCATGCTCGCTTGGAGCCTCGCAGAGCATGCGTTCATCCGATGGAGACAGGCTCCGCCGCTGGCAGGGTGATTTGCAACCATGTAACCTCCGACTCGCGTATGCGGCAGCAGAGCCCCTTGCCTGTCCCACTTGTGCAGCGCTAGGTACACGGCGGCGCGTCCATGCTGTCACACTGGGTGATGTTACATACAGGACGCCTGAGGGACACCGTCCACCGCAGGAGCCTCTGCCCCGCCTTTAATAAGAGCCTTTGCCAGATGGGGAGGAAGGTTGGGAAGACATGACGCAGGCAGGTTCGAGTGTACTCCCGCAGTCGATATTACCTGGACACATGCATAGAGGGTGTCATGCAGCAGGGCGGGGGCTGCGCGCCTCTGTGCCGGGTCAGGGGCCGGCTCCGCCTTCACAGTGGTCCGCCGATACCTCCTGCGGCATGCACCACCTCGTTTGCATGACATCCAGCATGGCACCCTTCTTGACCGCAACACGCGTCCCTGGCAGCCTGCATTCCCAACATGCATGCCGGGCGTGACACCAAATAAACAGTTCTAAGGGCCTTGCAAACCCACTCTGAGCACACGGCACCACTTGGCGCAGAACAGTGGGACCAGCGGAGGTCCATGCGGGCCACGGCTGTGGTCAGTGGGCTTCCTGGGTCACCGACGCACCTGCACATTGCAGAGCGCCCTGCGAAGCGTTGTCTCACAGCACGCCAGTGTGCTCGCAGCCTAACCCAGGCCAGCACTCGGGCAGCGCACCGGCTTCGCTGCGGGCGCTGCGGCGAGGCCGGCGCGCGCGAGCGCGAGCGGCGGCGCTTGCGGTGCTCGCCCGCCGAGCTGCTCGTATCGCTGCTGCCGCCGCGCCGCCGCTCGCCGCTGCTGCCGCTGGCGGACGCGGACGCCCGTCGCTTCCTGCCGACAGGCGACTGCGGTTGCGCCGCTTGCCCGGACTAGAGTAAGGCAACTGTGGCATGCAGTGTGTAGCAGAGCTCTGGCAGTTCGCATCGTGCTTGCAGGCAGAGCATGCTGCACGGCACTGTCGGCACCTGGCTGTTACATGTGCTGCTTATGCACCGTTGAGCCTTTTATAGCCCTCAGTCAGTGTATTTGCAAGGGGCTTGACGTCCTGGGACCCCAGCGTTCCACAGCACACGATAGGCTAGGACAAGCCCACACCGGCTGCGCGGCAGGGAGTCCCCGCTGTTCCGCGAGCGCGACTCATCCTGCGTTCCCATGCGCAGCTGCTTGCCTCAATCTAGCCTGTGCAAGCTGGTTCCTATTGCGTAGCCCTGGCAATGATTGAGTGAATGCTCATTCGTGCAGTCAGCCAGTCATAGAGCCAAGCGGCTGGCTCTGGTTTGCGTCTGAGGAGATCCGGGTCAACCTCGGGTCAATCTCCGGGTCAACCAGCAGCATTGTTCCTTTACAAATTTGTGCAGCACAACAGCTCGCCCACATTGTCGTACGTACTTTAGATAGAGAAGACAAGTTGCCATCAAGATGTGAAGGAGCACGCCGCACAAGTGTTTGGCCATGAGCTCCTTCTGCGTGAGCCTGGCAAGTCCGGTGGCAGGCCAGGGCTTCGATGCTGTCAGTCTGGTATGCCTGAGCTGTCCACAGCCAGTGTCTTGCCCCACCATTTGCCTCCTGCTGCCCACCTGAGCTGATGCGCTCCCATCAACACCACTGCAGGCCCTGTGCCTGCCCACGCTGGGCTTTGTGGCGTTCATGGCGCTGCGCTCCCGACGCACGCTGCGCAAGCTGCAGTTCGCGCCGCCGGGGTGTCGCGCGCCGGAGGTCCTGTTTTACTATGCTGCGCTGTGGCTGGTCTGCACGCTCTTTGTCGTGCGCTTCCTCGCGCAGGTGTGCTTCTCTACACAGAGCCTCACCCGCTGCGCTTCCGCTGCGCTGTGGCTGGCCTGCGTGCTCTCGCCCTGCGCGTCCCGGGTGTGGCCTGTGAGGCGGCACGGCTTGCGGGAGGCAGCCCACCCCCAGCGCCTCCACCCATGCTCGGTGCAGCCCGAGCCTGCTTTTGCCGACGTGCCGCTGCCGCCGCAGGCCGGCGGAGTGCAGGGGCGGCAGGCCGTTCTCTGGAACGTGCTGTGCCTTGTCGCACGCTGCGGTGAGCCCGTCCCCTGTACCTCTAATAAAGAAGAGTCTGCATCCCGAACGCGACCCCAGACTGCTGTGGCATGCCCTGCACGTGCCGACAGACCTGTAAAGTGACTGGGTATGGTGCGGCGGCGCAGTCACGACCGTGCTGGAGGCGTCCGTGGTGCTGGTCCTGCTGCAGGGCGCCCTCACGCCGGGCGAGCCCGAGGCGCGCCACGCCGCCACCCCACCCTCTTCCCTGCCTAGCACGCACAGCTCACCAGGCACGCCGGGGACACAGCACGCTGCTGGGCCCCATGCCCGCCCTGAGCCGCGCGCATCCGCGGCGCGCAGGCGCTGCTGCGCGCCGTGGGCGTCGCGGCGTGCGCGGCGCTGGCGGACTCAGTGGCCGCCGCGGCGGCCGTGTTCGGCGCGGGGACGCCGCTCTTCGTGCACGGGTGCGCTGCGTGCAGTGGCTGCACCGCTCTGCGCGCCCTGCCCTCCGTACAACTGCTTGAATGGACGCATCGCACGCTGTGGCTGTGTCGCTCTGCACGCCCCACCCTCTGTGCATCCACTTGAACGGAGCATTGACTTCTCGCGGCCGCGGCTGTGCTGCGTGCAGGGGCGAGGGGACGCCTGACCGAGTGTGGGCAAAGTGGGGCTTCTACTTGGTGCGCGCCCCAGCAGCGGCATGGGGCCCATTCAGCAAGCTCGGCATTGCTGCGTCGCCGAGGGGGCCTGCCAAGCCGCGCGGCCTGTATCCCAGGCAGGACGCATCAGGGGAGTGCAACACGCCCTGAGCGCAGGCCTGCCGTGGCTGCGTTTGCCTCCGTTCACGCCGCAGCGGCACCGCACATGCTGCCTGAGCGCCCTGTATGGCACCGCCAGCGCACAGCATCGGCCCACATCCTCACACCCCTGCCCACATGGTGACACGCCCGCTATGCGCGGCGTGCTGGCCCAGCGCCCTGGTTCGCTGAGCCCGATCCCGCCGCGCACTCGGCCGCAGGCGCATGCCGCGCTGGGCGCCGCATGCTATGCCGTGGCGCTGCTCGCGCTCGCACGCCGGCGCGCGCGGCCGCCGGCCAAGCGCGGCGCGCATGCGTACTTCGGAGCGCTCCTGCTGCTGGACGGGCTGTCGGCGCTGGGCGCGCTCCCCGCCCCGCCCCGCCCTTCCTGCCAAGCATGCACCCAGGCTCGCTGCGTGCGCATGCCTCCTGGGCGGCGGGCCGCTGGATGGGCCGGCTGCGTCTGCCCCCGCAAGTGCAAGCCTCCTTAGCCCCCCGGTCTCATGCGGCCGCCACTGTGATCTGAACCAGTGGCGCGCAGGAGCGCTGCTGCTGGCCTGCGGGGCGGGGTCCGGCTACTGCGTGTTCGGCCTGGCGCGTGCCACGTACGCCGCCTGCTTCCCGCCGGTGCGCCCGCGCGCCCGGCCGCGCCGCCGCAGGCACGCTGCGCCCAGCCTGGCTGAGCGGCGCAGGGCGCGCGCGCAGCTGCTGTACTGGACGTTCCTGGCGGAGGCGCTGCCGGCCGGCGGATCCGAGCCGGGCCTGGACGCGCTGTACTACTCCGAGATGCACGAGGCCGGCTACTTTGATGCCGGCGACGACTTGGGCTGACGCGCCCGCCGCCTGCGCGCGCGCCTGCATGCTGCTGCGACAGCGACCTCGCGGCGCAACGCGCGCCGGGCTGTGCAGCAGTTGGGAGCTGCACGGCACCAGGCTCAGCCGGCCCGCCGCTTGGCTGACGGCTTGCTGATGTGAGCAAGGCGCTTCCCGCTTTAGTTATGTGTGCCAGTGTGTCACTTTTACTACAGTGCATGTCCTTTTGCAGCAACTTGGTTGCGGCCGTGCACAGTCCTCCTAGCTACCGTTGTGTATGCCCTCCCTGTGGTCCAGGGGCCCGTGACGCCTCTCGTGCGGTGCTGTGCTTGGCACCACACATGTGAGGCTGCTGGAGCCTGTGGCTGTGCCATCATACTCTGCTTGTGTATCATGGCTCTGCCTGTCTGTCACCTCTTGAGGTGCCGTAGACTGCTGTCATGGGTGCTATATGCAGCGCGGGCGCTTCTCAGTACATGGGCAGACCCTGTGCTTGCCAGCTAGCTACCTACTTGTAACTTGAGTGTATGCTACTTGGTGACGTTCAACTACATTCTGGTATGACGGATCGCAAACATCCTTTGCCTGTGCTGCATATTGAAGCACAACCGGTCTGCAGTGCTGCTTACATAAGAAAGCGTGGCATCGGAACAAGGTGCAACCTGCATGGGCGCACAAGCCGCTGAGGAGCGTCATGCTGCTGCAGCGCAGACCGCGCTCTAGCGTTGACATCCAAAGTATGCGCACGCCTGCTGTGATGCCCCCTCATGTTTCTGCGTACCCAGGCTGATCTTGACACTGTATGCGGGCAGGTGCCTAGGACCAGTGCACCCACCCGGGCGTCTGGACCCCCACCGGACCTTGGGAGCGGGACAATGACCAGGCCGCTAGTGAACAGAAAACAGCACCCGCCCCAACAGGCGCGCAGGCGCCACACGGACCCAGGGGCGCAGCACAGCACGACCCCCCGCCAGGGCACTGACCGCACCGGTATTCAAACCTATGCCCGACTTTTGAGACCCATCGCCCGCGCGCACGACCCCGCACGCAAAGCACATGTGCTGCCCTGACGTCCCAGGGCGACCGCCGGCACTAACCCACCAAG
>JAABUO010009258.1_pt1 | contig 11035 bp, 8 predicted proteins | sample 5559291 | NCBI WGS metagenome assembly JAABUO01 (sample SAMN10711878, study PRJNA513372) | rock metagenome | isolation source: Antarctica rocks | place: Antarctica: Victoria Land, Finger Mt sud | reverse complement strand
CATTAAAAAAGTAATTCGAGCTTAATTAAAACTTAATTTTTACTTTTCGAAATCATTTTCATGCTCGTCTTCACTGTGATCTTTATAGAAACGCATCGTCTTTAATTTAATAATTTTCGCAGTGCGCGATTATTACGTTAGCTTAATCGATATCTGCGCTTTTATCTAAGCTTAAATTAACTATAATAACTCGAGCGTTATTGCTTTCGATACGACAGATACATTAAAATTAATAAATAATTATTCAGTCGCTGAATCATTATTAAAAGACGAAATTAATTAATTTCGAGATCTCGTCTGTGTTTCGTCAGCGTTCGTAATAAACAATGTTAATCGTAACTTACGAGCTTTAACTTTTAATTTTACGATTCGTCGCAAAGCACGTAAATGATTAACTTTCGCTTATGTCTTAATTAATATTTAATTCACGAATTCATTACGTAAAGTATTTTTCGAACTTTACTTTTTATCATCATTAACTGCACGAGCTAATGATGAGTTTACTTAAGATCGTTTTAATGATCTTAAGATATTCTGAGCTTCAGTACTAAGCTCTTTAAAGTCGCTATCATTATCATAATCGATATGTAATCTGAAGGCTATTATAGTTATATTATGTCTCGAGCCTTTTCTTAAAAGAAAAGCGATTAAAACTGTAAGATTAACTTCGTCAGCTATTCGCTAGCGCGCCTAGATATAAAAGACGTGAGACATAATAAATTTGCTATAATTATACTCAGTTATTATGATACTAATATGTAAAATTAATCGCTGAAAAACATTAAGAAAATGAGCTTCAGCTTATTTAATATTCTTAATGACTTCATCGTTAACACTTCGTTATTTAATTTTAATAAATCATTCTTAATACGTCATAAGAAACGTTAGCTTATCGAGCGACTCGAGATCATCAGACAAGTCATCTAACCTTGCCTCTAGTGAGCGCTGTTGTAGAGCTAGCGCATGCTATCATTACAGTAACTTTTTTCTTAAATTTAAAGTTCTTGTCATGTTTCAGAATCAGCTCTTTAAAGCCTTATATTCGAACGTAACTTAGATTAAGTTTCGTCTCATAATTCTTTTCGTACGAGATAATTTCGAGTTTAATATTAAAATTACGATTTTAAAAATAATTAACAATGCGCATTATCTTTAATTAGTAAACTGTGAAAATAATACTGTTAATTAGCATTAAATGAGCTTTAATCATTAAAGTTTAACTTAATCGCTTCGAAGCTTCGTTCATTTAAGAATTATTAAGCACAGTTAACTTTTAAGATTAATCATCGCTCGATCGAACATGTTTAAATAATCGTGATATTCAGAAGAAAGCTTTACTTTAACTTGCTCGAGAGTCTCGACATGTGAAAGCTCATGTAAATTCACTCCTTCAGACTTATCTTTGAATGTAGTTATAAGTCGATTAATTTCTAAGACGATAACAGTAAAGGTTTTCACGTCTGATCGTTTAACTAACATTTTATATGACGCGACTCTTATTATTGCTATGTTCGTTAAATCTGATGTGGCTTTAGAAATTTTAGCGCTAGTTAAAGTCGCGTCGCGCGGTTTTAACTGTTCGATGAGCTTCTTTTTTTAACTAAAAGAGAGTAACTCCTGACTGAGTCGAGGTTAACTGCAGTTAACCTGATTAGTTTGTCGCTTCAGTATGTGAGTAAAGATTAAACTCTTCTATTTTGTAATTGTTTCATGACTGAGTGATTAAACAGTCGATTTTTAATTAGAAGCAGTATTTGAAAACCGGAGTGAGTCGATCCGCATATTAATTACTAGATTAATTTTATTCATTCACGTTTTTTCGAGAATCATTTAATGTTAACTTAATTGAGTGATTAACATAGAAGCTGTTTTAATCGTATGATCTTAAACTGTCAGGTTCGAATAAATGACATGAATAATGAGCTTTTTTACATAATGATCGTCGAATTCTTTTATTAATTTCGCTTTAATCAGAGTCAGAGATTCGATTTGTAACTGATCATAAATAATCTGCGCGGTCACTTCATTAATGAACGAATAATCAGCAGCTCCGGTGTTAATTAATGACTTTAATGAGTAATTAATTTCATTGCTAAAAAGTATACATTCAGTAATTAAAGGTTCAGAAGTAAAAGGATCGTCTGACATGCTCGTCGTTAAAGAAATTAACACATCTTTCACCGCGCCTTTAATGAAAGTCTTTAGTTTTTTGTCTCGCTATTCTCGAAAGACATTTTCTCATTCTCTTTATCTTCTGAAATGACGATTTTCTGTAAGCGAAAGATGAATGCACGAGATGCCGAAGTGTCGACCTTGTTCTGCTAAGGATAATTCTTAAACAAGTGATTTAACGCCTTGCAAGTGTAGCAGATAATGAAAGATCTCGTTAACTCAGAGATTAAAAAGATAATCGACTTAACATAGTCGGTTATCGAAGTTAATACTGCTAGTAAAGAAGTGACACGCTTTTCAGATATGATAACGACTTTAACGATGACAGTGCGACGTTCGCTGCGTAGCTGATAATTAACTCGCTGTTTATTATTCATACTCTGAAGAAAGCTTTTAAGACGATTTAAAATAATAAAATCTTCCGAGTAAACCGATAAAGCGTCTTGTAAGCGATTATTAATTTTATTCTGAAGATCGTTCATTAATGTGCGATTCTCATAGCCTAAATAACTGAATAGCTTCATGAAGTCGAAGTAGAAGACATTAAAGAGTTTATTTAATTATCTCAGAGCGTTGTACTCGCGACGGCATTTTTAATTTTTATTTTAATCATCGTAAATTGACTTCAGATGTTTAAAGAGTTCGTAGATTAAAGTATATGAGTGAGATGCGTCATGTTAACGTCGGGTAAACGTTTATTCCGCTGCGTCGTCTTTTAGCCTAAATATAATATAAGCAATACAGATATTTTCGGTATGAAAGTGATCTGCATTTACTTTCAGCTTATCGTTAATCTTAACTTTTCAGCTGTTTCATGTGAGTTTAACGCCTTCGTCGGTGAAGATAAATGAATTCGAAAACTTGTAAGATTTGTGATGATCGCTATCGAATAAGATAAATGATTCTCGTATGAAAGTACGTAGAACGGGGTCTCGTGGTTTCGTAATTTCAGAATTAACAGGCTCAGTAAGTTAACGAGATAGAGATTAATTAGATGAGCGCTGTGCCTTTTTTAAAGTTAGTACTTTCGCTCGTAGCTTAACGATAGTCTCTTCTTAAGTCTTTATTGTGTTTTAATTAACTTTCAGCTCATTCAGTCTCTTAATATGTTCGGCTTATAAATTAATTCATTACTCGATGCATTTTAAGATCAGATCTCGTTAATTTCTAAGCTCGTTTAACATTTTAATGATCTCGTCGAACTGTTCGCGAGTTCATTAACGTAATTATTCGTTAATCTTAATGTTTCATGAAATCTCGACATCGTTAACTTTAGCTAAGACATCGTTAAGTAATATGAAAACTCGTTTACTTACAGTGCTTTTAAGAAGACGAGTTAATCGTGACTTAACTGAGTCGAAGTCGCGTGTCATGATGAGAGTAAATTTGTTTATTAGTGAAAGTAATTTAAAGAAGTTCTTATAAATTTTCTGATAAACAAATGAGAGTAAAACCGAAGAATCCCTTGCGGTCTAAAGTGATGATGCAAATCTGAAGAATCCCTTGCAGATTTTCTGAATAAACGAAGTAAATTATTTCGTATCGTTTACACGTCGATAGCAGAATAATTAATGAGCATTTATTTAATGTTAGGGATCAGCATAAAGCGAGTTAATATGAGTGTCATTTAACTAGAAGATAAATGCTAAGAAAGAAAGATAGCTACAGATAAGAAGCTGACTACATATGAGTGTTCCTCAGCCGGCGCTAGGCCCGGAAGGGTTGACAAAGCTAGAGCTGAGCCTGGAAAGCCTAGAATCGTGACACTTTTCTTCGTTTACAACAAAGCTTTTTACGTATTCATTCTTCTGAACGACGTCATTTAATGATTAAAGATTTATTTTATAAAGTAAAAGACAGTCGTAATCATTATAACTTGCTTTAAAAACTTTTAAAACTTTTTCGTTCGAAATTAATGTAAAATACTTTAATTTCGAAGCGACGAAGATAATGAGTTTCTTAACGAATTTAAACAGTACTGCGAAAGTTAAGACATAATTATCATCTCATCGTTTCTACGATCACAAAATCGAGTTAACCGATGAAGGAACTTCCCCTCGAAGCAGGCTATATTAAATGTTTAAACACAAGCTTTAAAAAGTAAAGAAATATCTGATCGAACACTTAAATAAGGGATTCATTTCATTCAGCTTCGCTTTATACGCCTCGCTTATCTTGTTCGTCGAAAAGAAAGACGGTAGCCTGCGTTTTTGCGTTAATTACAGAAAGCTTAATGATTTAATTAAACGGAATCGCTACTCTTTGTCTCTAATAAACGAGACTCTTACTCGTATACAAGAAAGCAAGTACCTGACCCGTTTAAACATCATTGCCGTCTTTAATAAACTGCGAATGCATTCAGGTAGCGAAGATCTGATTATCTTTGTTATCTTCTTCGACTCATATAAATATCACGTGATGCTCTTCGAATTAACTAACGAATCAGTCTTTTATTAACATTATATGAACGACGTGTTGTTTAAATATCTGTATCAGTTTTATTAGACCTATCTTAATGACATCATCATTTACAGTAAAACCTTAAAGAAACACAAGCGACATGTGCGATTAGTCCTGAATAGACTACGAGAAGCTGATTTATAAATAAACATTAATAAATGCGAGTTTCATGTTCAGGAAATCATTTTCTTAGAACTTTTAATGTTAATTAAGGGACTTAAGATGAATTCACGAAAAGTATAAGCAGTGATTAATTAATTTACACTTAATAATCTCACTCAGATGCAGTCTTTTATTAGTTTCTACAATTTTTATCGACGCTTTATTAAGGACTTCTCGAAGATTATTCGCTTAATGATTCGACTCACTTAAAAAGAGATCATCTTTGAATGAAATGAGGCTTGTCAGACTGCATTCGATTACATGAAGAAACGTATGATCGAAGCTTTTATACTCCGTCACTTTAATTAAACTCGTGAGATTATTCTGAAAATTGACTCGTTTAATTACGTTAACGATGAAGTTCTATCGCAGTATGATGACGAAGGAGTTCTACATTCAGTGACTTTTTATAGTAAGAACATGTCTTTCGTTAAATGCAACTACGAGATATACGATAAGAAACTGCTAGCTATCATTCGAGCATTCGAGCATTAACGACTCGAGCTGAAATTAACTAATATTTTTATTAAGATGTTCACCGATCATTAAGCACTTATCTCATTAATGAAAGACAAGGAGCTAAGTAAACGACAGATGCGCTGAGTTTAAAAGCTAGCTGATTTTAATTTCAAGATAATGTATTAATTTAATAAACAGAATATTAAAGCCGACGCGTTAACTCGTCGAGCTAACTCGATACTCAGAGATTTCGATGACGAACGCGTTCGCTATTAACGAATCATTATTCTGACATCGAATCGAATGAAAATTACTAATTTAAAAGAAAACATCAGTGAATTAATCTATAAGCAAATTCTTAAAGCTAATAAAATTAACGAGAATTATACGTTACTTCGCGAAGTAATAGTTCGAGGCAAAGCACAATATGACGATATGAAGCTGAAGAATTATCGAAAGCAGAATGAAATTCTGTTTCATGATAATCAGCTATGAGTTCCGTTTAACGAGTTTCTATAAATGAGCTTAATTCGTGAGATTCACGATTAATCATTAGTCGGTCACTCTGATATTCTTAGAACAGTGAAAGTCATAAAACGAAACTACTACTGATCTTTCATGCGGAAAACGATAGATTAATATATTCGAAACTGCTATATCTGTTAACGCTTAAAGACATCTAGAGATAAATTAAACGGCTTGCTTCATTCTCTATTAATATCTGATTAACGCTGACGCGATATAATCATGAACTATATTATCGATCTATTTAATTCAGACGATAATAACGCGATTCTGACGATAATCTGCAGGCTATTAAAAGAAAGGCATTATATTTCTTGTTTCACTGACGACGAGGGAACCATCGCAGAAAAAACAGTTAAGTTATTACTTTAATGAATATATCGAACTCACGATTTACTAAACTTCATCGTATTTAATAGAGATTCTCAGTTCACTTTCATTCTTTGAAAGTTTCTTTGTAAACGATTAAGCATTTCTCTTCGATTATTTATCGTTTATCATTCTCAGATTAACGATTAAAGCGAACGAGCTAATCAGAACGTTAAGCGATACCTTCGTTTCTTCTGTTCGTATATGTAAAATGATTAATTCAAATGATTATTCATGATCGAGTTTGTTAATAACAATGCTTTGTTCTCAATCACCTTCATGACTTTCTTCTTCATGAATAAGAGCTTTCACTCTCGTATAAGCTTCGATCCTGATTTCATTAAATATGAAAGCACTCGCGAACGTTTATAAGTCGCTCGAGTCGAAGATATATTTAATCACATGAATAAGACATTAACATTCGCTCGCAAAGCTCTGGTTAAATCACGGAAGCAAATAATGAAACAAGCTAATAAGCATAAAAAAGAAGTTAATTATGAGCTCGGATTAAAGATATTCCTGAACGAAAAGAATATCGTTACGATCAGACCTTTCAAAAAGCTAAATGACAAGATGCTTAAACCTTTCATTAATCTAGGCCCCGTCGGTTCGTCATATAAGCTGAAATTATTAAATTCTATGCGTGTTCATGATGTTTTTCATCCTGACCTGCTTCGTCCTGTCGCTAACGATTTCTTACTTAATTAAAAGAACGAGCCCCTTAATTTAATAGTGATAAATGACGAAGACGAATGAAAAATCGACGATATACTGAATTCTCGCAGATACCGCAAGCGACTTCAGTATAAAATTAAATGAAACGGCTATGATAATGATCTTAATTAATATAATGTCGATGACGACGAATTCATGAACGCTCAGAAAATCATTAACGATTTTCATATTCAATATTTAAACAAGTCACGCTAAAGGCTTTCAGCTAATCGAATTTAAAGAGCTTGAGCATATATAATCGGGGATGAACTGTTTAAAAGGAATAAATTAAAAATTACATTCATGTGAACATGAATAATCGAAGGAGAAAGATACTGTCACGATTCTAGCCTTTTCAGGCTTAACTCTAGCTTTGTTAACCCTTCCGGGCCTAGCGCCGGCTGAGAAACACTCATATGTAGCCAGCTTCTTACCTGTAGCTACCTTTCTTTCTTAGCATTTATCTTCTAGTTAAATGACACTCATATTGACTCGCTCTATGCTGGCCCCTAACAAAAAGACTCTTATCTTTAAGAATTAAGCTCATAAAATCTTCGTGTAGCAGTTTAAGAAACATAGTAACGCGCTTTATTAAGACTTAATAAGAGTAAGCATGAAGTTTTTCTAAAGCACAGTTCTCGCAAACGAGTTTATCTTTAAGATTTCGGTTTAAATTTATTTTAATTAATATTTAAGCGAGCTTCTTTACATTTTACTTACTTAAATAATTTAAACGATTATGTCATAAATCGACGACGAAAGAAGAAATAATCTTAAGAGCGATCGAATCGATAAAGATTCGTAATATTTATAAATCTTATAAAATGTTAACGATGAAATATAATTAACTCAGTTTAATCTGAGCCTTCTGCTTAATGATTTAAAGATTAGCTTTTTTATTAATAATTTAAAACATTAAAAAAAGATTAACTTTAGCGTTTAAAATGTACAGCACGTTAAAGAAATCGATCGTTTTTTACTCGTCGCGAATTAAGTACTTTAAACGAATAATATTAATTGCTTTTAATTTAAGATTAAAATTATTAATATTAATTATAAAGCTGCGATTAACGAAGATCATAAACACGAAGAGTTTCTTTTAATAAATCATATGCTGAGTACATTTAAAGTTTAAAATTTAAACGTTAACAAAGCTGAAGATTAAAAGAATAGCGAAGTTAATAATAATCATGAGACTGAAATTAAAACTAACTTCTTTAAAGAAGCTATAAGCTAGCTTAACATAGTCGGTTTTTTCATCGTCATCATCGTTAATCTTTCGTTAATATGATTATTATCTTTATCTTCTTTATCTTTATTCTTCTTTCGTTTTCTTTATTATTTAATCTTTAGCTTTAAATAAAGATCGTAATATTCGAACTTTGTATAACGATCGCGATGATAATGAATATAATATTTAACTTTTATTATTCGAAAGTCGTCTGCGAGTCGACTAAGTTTAGCTAGCATAAACGTACTATCTGTTGAGTCGTTAACATAAGTTTTAATGTGAATCTGCTTTTCAGCGTTACGAGCATTAATAATTAATTAATTCAGAGTAATTACTTTAACGTCTGACTTAAGTATGATTTTATGAGTTTGTTTTTAAATTATATAAAAAGCGTCGAACGCGAAACTCAGTTTAATTTTAAACTTTAAAATTAGAAAAGCTTCGAATAAAATCGTGCTTTGTGTAGCAAAGTCGCGTACGTAACGACGATATTCGTTAACGTAGTCGTTCACGTTTTTAAAGTCTTCTAGTCGAAGAATTAGAAATCTTCGACTTAAATCTTGCAGCAAGCTCTTTTCTTCGAGTTTAAAGTTAATAATTAAAGTAACTAAGATTTTAATGACATTAATTAAAGTCTTAATCATTTAATAAGCAGATATGTTACAGATATGCTTAAAGACGATGAAGACTTTGCGCATGATAGCTCGCTGATACGTAAATGAAATGTTAATTAAAGATTATTTCAGAGTCTCGTTCAGATTATTAAATATTAAATAATTTTAAATGAAGCGAGATTACTCGTCTTAATTCTCGAAGATGTTTAGTTTAAAAATCGAGTTAATTAACAAATTTCTCATCTTAATAATATTAGTATCGTTAACGAAGATCATAACAGTAAAAGTAAATTAACGCGTTAATTTCTGTTTAGTTACTGATCGCGATACGCGTAAAAATGATTAAAGTAAAGATTAAATTAATGTAAATAAAGAATTCGAATTAGCTTTTAAATTAAATAAATAAGTAAAACTAAAAGAGCGAGAAATGATGCTTAGCGAGTGTAAAGAATCGTTAATGTCGTACGAATTTAAGATGAAGCTTAAATAATAAAAGAAGATATTTAACTGATTTCAGAAATCTGCGTTTCAGATGTTAACTTTAAAATTTAATAAAGAAGCTCGAGCATCATTAATTAAAGTCTGAGCTGTGTTTTAAATCGAAAGGCTAAAGATATTCTGAGTCAGATAAGAGAAATTAATGAGTATGTAAGCCTGTTAAAGATTCGCTAACGAATCGTTTAAAAATCGTTTCTAAATCGTACGAGTAAGTAATTTAAGTAGTCTTCTTTGCGAAAGAGTTACTTTATTTAAAAGCTCGATGACTTTTAACAAATAAGTTGTAAACATAGTTTAATTAAATGACTAACACGTTTCAGATTTCTGAAATTCGATAATAAACAAATTTAAATAGTTTAATAAACAAATTAATGACTGATCTTAATCTTCTTTATAAAGATTAATTATTAAATTTAAACTCATCTTACTAACTGAGTAATTAACTAATTTCTTAGAAAATACATCGCTTAACGCGTTTCGGCCTTAATGAATAAATAACTAAAATCGTCGTTTAATGAAACTAAATTAACTTTCGAGCATCGATATTAAAACTAATCACGTTAAATTCGACTCATTATTTTAAAAATAAATAAGCTATTTAATTAATTAGCGATAAATAGTTTTAGATAAGAAAGCTGAGCATTATTTCAAAAGTCGAAGAGTTAACAAATTAATTACGCATCGATAATTAAATCGAAATTTTTAAAGTTCGAATTTTAAACTTTAATTTAAATGACTAACTTAGAAGTAAAGATGACTGAGTCATAATTCGCTTACTGTTTTGCTATTTTACTATTTTACTAATTAAGTTAATGATCTCGCTGATTAATAAATTAATATGTTAATTTAATTAACTAATTAACGAGTTTAATAAATAAACTTTTTAATAACAAATGCTCTGCGACTCGAGCTTATAACCTGTTAAAATATGAATAAATGACTTGGTTACTATTCTAGCTACGGGGTCAGCGACCTATTTATATACACTGATAGGTGGCTGAAACCAGCTTAAATCACGTGATTAAGCACGTGGCTTTATTCTAACTAAGCATATGACTGACTCGTACACTTTTAACAGAATTAATTATTAAAAATCATTACAGAATTTTAAACGAAAGTTATAATTTTAAAAACAAAACAGTCGATTTAATATTTTACACGAATAATTTAAAAGTAAATAATAATGCGAGGGCAGCTTTAATATTAGTTACTTTAAAAACTCAGATAATTAATCAGTTATAACTAGTTACTAACTTAGTCGTTATCGATCAGAAAAGTTAAATACTAAATTATAACTGAAATTTAAGTTAAATTAACATAGTTAATGTTAAAATCTTTGTAATAAAAAAAGCTATAATTTAAATATTAAAACTAGTTTAAAGATTTAATATTAAAAAAACGATAACAATCTTCGTTAACAGTATTCTAGCATTAAAAGCTATTTCGAAAGCTAGAAGTTAAACTTTATACATACACGAAAACATTAGTTATGTAAAGAAACTAAATTATTTAATTAAACTGCACTGAATTTCTAGTCATCAGAATATTAGCGGTAACGACTTAGTCGATAATCTAGCTAAAAAGAAACATAATTTAGTTAAAATTTAAAACACGTTAACGTCGTATGCTTTTATTAAAAAGAAGATTAATAAAAGCATTATAAACTACTGAACTGAGATGTAGCAAAGCTTTAAACATTAAGGCAAACACTATACGCAATTTACTATAGCGTCAGATAGTAAATTAGTAAAATATTTATTAAACAAAACAGATAAATTAACGCTATCGATTATTATTCAGTTAAAAGTAAGTCATGAATATTTTTAATCAT
>JAABUO010009257.1_pt1 | contig 11035 bp, 6 predicted proteins | sample 5559291 | NCBI WGS metagenome assembly JAABUO01 (sample SAMN10711878, study PRJNA513372) | rock metagenome | isolation source: Antarctica rocks | place: Antarctica: Victoria Land, Finger Mt sud | reverse complement strand
GGATGTTAATGTGGTATGGTGGGATGTCGCATTAGTGGTTATAGATCTAGATGATAGAGTTGGGAGATAGATGGTTGTAGTATAGAACTTCTTTCTTTATTGTTGGGACTTGGGATATCATTAGCTATCACACATAACTGAGAACCTGCCGGCTCACCCCCCGTCAGAACTTCCACTATCGAACGGATAACGATTCAGATTCTCAATGATCAAACATCCACCCTCTCACTCCTCCTCACCCTCATCCTCATCCATCCCCTCCGCCGCCGTAATCGTGAAATCCGGATCCTGATCCACACCCACGTAGCTATCGCTCATCAAATAAAGCTTCAAATTCTGCTCCCCCACCCTAACCGGCACAAACTCCAATCTCACATCCAATTTCCTCCCAATCGTGACCCTCTTGATCGCAAGCAAGTTCTTCGTACTTTCATCCCCAACAACCAGCCACCAGTTTTCCATCTTCTTTTGCGGGTAGAACGGCGCGTGCACGGTCGTGTCGGGCTCTTCGTCCTCGTCGTCGACTTCACGCTCAATTCTGATCTTAAGATAGGCGGGGGAGCCGGAGGCAATGGCGTCGGGGTCTTCGACTTCGAATTCGAGGTCGAGGTTTGCATATTTGGTATTGGTGAACCGGGCGGCTTCGGCGAGTTGTTTGTTGTCGAGGTTCATCCGTTTAATTAGAGTTCCGTGATTTTTGTTCTCGGAGGGATCCATTGCTTCCATGAATTCGAAGATGTCTTTGACGCTGTTGAGGGGAATATTAGCAATTGGTGTCTTGATAGGGGGATAAATTGCGAATACGTACCCAGATTTGTTGGCGGCTTCGACGACGTCTTGCGAAAAATACGGGATTTGCTTCAGAGGACTGTCTCGATCCCACATGGCTTGGACCACCATTTGGGACATCTCCATAGCGCTCATAGCGTTGAGATGACCGTCTGATGAAAGTACGTCAACACAGCCGCTGAGTAAGTTCAGAACCTTTGAGAGAATAATTTCCTGATCCTTTGCGAGATCTGCAGGAAGTTGCATCCGGGAGAAGTGCGCTTGAAGCAAGATGAACGCTTTAAAGTGGGGAGACTCGAAGGCAGGTTGAGCCATCTTTACCGGTACTCGATCATAGATCCGCCGCAAAACTTTTTCATCACCTCGCCGTATCTGGATTGACTCGAATTCTGTGGCGGATGTAACAATTTCTAGGATTCCTTTGAGCTTCGTACGGCCTGTTAGAGAGAGAAGGAACGTTTGCATTGTAATGAATGAGACGTTGTAATAAGCAGCTATCATGGCTGCGTTGAGAGGAGTAATCGTATCATCCTCGTCGTCGAGCTCAACAATTTTGGCTTCTGATAGCTCTTTGAGGGTGTTCTCGACAAGCTCGGAGAGATGGGCACTGAGACCTTCGTGGGAAGTATCTATTAAACCGTAGTAGCTTGGGTTAGCCAATAATCGTCGGTAAAAATACGTGTAGGTAGCCCAGTCGACAGCATCTTGTGTAGACCCGATGATCTTTGTGCTGATTTCTGACACGAAAGCGTCGTGCAGGTAGGCCTGTAGTTGACTCTCGATCGGAAGGGCCTCGTTTAAGAATTTCTTGTAATATTCGCGTTTCACTGCTGGAACCATGAGTACGCCTTTACTGGATTTGTCCGTGATTGGTCGAGTAGCTTTTCCAAACATTTGAAGAATCTCACTAATCGGGTAATCGATGTATCGATGTTCCCGGCCTTCGTAAAATTGCGTGCCCATAACAATGACTAGGTGAGCAGTGCAGTCTATCTCCCAGCACATATCTCGAGATGCTATCATTATCTGAATCGCTCCAATCGAATAGAGATGAGAGACAATGCGCTTATCATTGTTGCTGAGAGCTTCGTGGAAGTAGCCAATTCCATGTGACACTGAGGTAGCTAATTCTATTTCTTGAATCCGATCTAGTAGCGGAGTTATATCTTCGATTGTAGCATGCAAGAATCTATCTTCAATATCGTCCGCTATACACGCTGCAAGTAGATCGAGTGCAGTGGCACGAGACTGCTTACGGCTAGGAACGAAGATAACTGCTGGCTTATCAGGCGACATTTGAAGTACTGCGGCATATGTTGGTTTTGCCATGGCTAGCATTAGGGACGGAAAATGTGGAATGGTGAAAGACTGGATGTGTAATTCAAGCGGTACAGGCCGTACGTGAGGGCTGAAGTTGTAAATGGTATGCTTCGTAGCCCCGATCCACTCTCCGATGTCTCGAGCGTTGGAGAGCGATACACTGAGTCCGATCAGTCTCATGTTGTTTTCCATTTGCAAAGCAATGTAATGCATCCGTGAGACTATGATTTCATAGATGAAACCACCTTGGCCGCCCAACAAATGAAGTTCATCCGCTATAAAAAGTTGAACGGTTTGTACGTTCTTTCGACGTTGCCATTGACGCGAAAGCACGTCCCATTGTATTGGTGTAGCTAAGATGAGATCACCCCGCTCAAGAATCTTAAGATCGGCCGTGGTCTCTCCAGTGAGTTTGACGATCTGCTTGCCACCGGCTATCTTGCTGAGCCTTTTCTGCCAATCTGCTAGCCTCTGATCAACCAGCTCCTGGACAGGGGAAATGTAAATGGCGCGGCCTGTAGCTTGCGATGACCAGTGGCGTAATATAGCGAATTCGGCGCAAACGGTTTTGCCGCTACCTGTTGGTGCACCAACGAATACGTTGTCATTTGTGGAGAAGAGAGAACTGAAGACTTGCGTTTGCACCTTGTTGAACTTTTCCCATTGAGGATACAAGCTTTGGAATTCCGGCTTCTTAAGCGCTGATACAGGCAACGCTTGTAGATCTAGCAAAGGAGTATGGACGGGAAACTTCTCGGGTAGAACCAATTTCTCGAAAGACACGGCAAGTTTGGTTTCAGATTGCAACCAACGGTCGGAGATCAGGGAGACGAAGTAGTTCGGTGGCATAGGTTCGGTGATTGGCACGGTGAATTCCACTAGATGCTCGTTCATCTCCGATTGAGCATAAGTCTTGCGCAGCAAAAATTGGTCATGGAACAAAATGTCCTCTCCGTCGCAGTCTTCTACAATAACCCAGAAATTCTCAGCAGCGCCGTGCAAGAAGTCATCCCACTCAAAATTGGGTGTAATCGTGAGCTCGACTCGCAACATCGACCGCGTGACTGGTTGCACTTGCGCTTGTACTTCGAGTCTTGGGAATTTTTGAACCAAGCCACTGACAGTCTTACCGGCTTTCGGTATGCCCAAAAGCTCGCCCATGCGCGGAGGATCGAGATCAAAGTAGTTTGACCACGGAACGTCGATTTTCTCTGCTTTTTGAATGATATCCCGTGAACAATTGGGAAACTGACGAAGAGGTGTCATAGTCGGCCACATTCGCTTCTCAGCCATCTTGCACAGATCTAACGCCGTCTTCGCAACAGACGACCAACCCTTCTTTAGACAGATTTCGAAGATCGCTCGCAAGATACGACCTGCTGATTGGGTGACATAGACCAAATCGGCCATAAGTGCAAGACCTTCGAGCTTTAGCCGTGAAATGTATGCCTGTAAAAGCACGTTGATTTTGGCATGAGGCTCCTCAATACTCTCCTTGACTGGAATCGGTACTCGTCCGAGTAATTTCGCCAGCTCTAGTTTTTCGTCTTGCCTTACTGGGATGTATTTGAACTCGTCACTTAGCGCAAATACCCTGAAGAGCTCTATTGGCGTAATCATGGGTTGAATGTGATGGTTATACGTCAACATCGAGCTGTAAGTGATATAATAATGGGAAGCGATACGTCCGAGTTCTGTAGCTTGAAGTTTTCCGGACTTCTTGTCATACTTGACAAGATTCGACTTTTCTAGTACAGTAGCCGCAGAATGCACTAGGTCTACGCGTTTCTGCTCCAGAGCCTCATCGTCTTCGTATTCGGGTCCCACACTATAAAGGCCTGGTGATCGTAGCATCCGTACAAAGAGATAGGTATAACCAAGCCAGTCCACGGCCTCGTCACGATTTCTGATGTTGCCGAGGACGATTTCCGCATTCATGTTATCGGCCAACTTGCTGACAAATTGACTTTCGATCGGAAGTTGCTGGTTCAAGAGAGATAGATAATATTGCATTTCGGTTTGGGTCGTGATGATAATACCCTCACCAAAAGTATCATACTGAGGTCGTCCTGCACGCCCAAGCATTTGCAGAACATCTTGAGGGCTTAGTTCGACCCAACTACCTTTCTCTGGAGAGTAAATCTGAGTTCCTTTGATGATGACCGTGTGGGCAGGTAGATTTACTCCCCATGCTAGCGTTGCGGTACAGACCAGAACTTGAAGCATCCCGTCCGCAAAGAGGTCCTCGACAGAGCCACGGTCAGCACGACTCATACCAGCATGGTGGATGCCAAAACCGTAAGGCATCAAGTCCTTTAGATCTCGATCGCTAACTTGCTCTGCTTCAGTGGTAAGCACTTCACGGCTTGCAGCATCACTTCGTAGAATCTGGCCGATTGTCTCTAATTCGAGAGCCTTATCTCGAACATACTTCGCTGTTTTGGCCGTCTCTTTTCTTGAGTGAACGAAGATCAACATCTGTTGCTTGTTGGTACCGACTTGTTCAAGGACCTTGGTGTAGCAAACGTCGTTCATAGTTTTGAGTTGTTTAATGGCCTTCTTCTCTGTAACGCCAATGAATTCCTGGCGCAGAGGACAGGGCCTGTAGGACCCATCGAAGTGGAAAAGACCATTGATTGGGTCAACTCGTAGAAAGCTAGCAACATCCCTATAGTTGGGAAGAGTAGCACTGAGACCCACCAGTCGCACTGGATCTCCAGTCTGCTCGATCCTACGTATCGTTCTGCTGACTATGCTCTCTAAAACCGGGCCTCGATCATCGTGTAGAAGATGAATTTCGTCAATAATGATGAGTCTGACGAGGTTCGTATAGCTCATGTCATTGGCTTTGCGTGTTATAACATCCCATTTCTCTGGCGTGGTGACGATGATTTGAGTCTCAGCGATCTGCTGCTTGGTAAGTTGGCGGTCACCAGTGAGCTCGGACACTTTGATCCCATACGGCGCCAGTCGCGCTCCAAAATTTCCGACTTGCTCTTGTACCAATGCTTTTAAAGGAGCGATATATACAATTTTGAAATCGTCGAGCATGATCTCTCCTGTTTCAGGGTTTCGATTTTTCCCAATTTCTCTCAGCATCGTAAGCATAGCAACGTTGGTCTTACCTGACCCTGTAGGAGCACAAATTAACATATTGCCGTCATTGTTAAAAGCGGTCGGGAAGCATTTGGTCTGAATGCGGTTAAGTTCTTTAGAAGAACCAAAGCCTTGACGTGCCCATTCAGGTAGCTCAGTCGTTGGCATGTTACTGCGCTCGCTGGCGTCTTTACGGGGCTTTGGTGCTGGTACATGTATTTCTTCGTAACCTTTAAATGTACGTTTCGTCGAGCCCTGCGGAAGTTTGACATTTGGATTTGTCATAAGATGATTCCCTTGGTCGAATACGAGATTTTCTAGATTGATGAGCCTCTTTGGCTGTAGGCCTCTACGTAACCCACCATCTTTGGCTGCTGCCTCTGCCGTTCCATTAGTCAATGCAGTGGGCATATCAATATCCATCAGGTCCAATTTCAGTTTCTTGCTAGGCTTCGCAAACCCGTCGGCATCGACCTCGTTTCGGCCATTTAGTTCGTCAAGGATGTCACGGTGGCCGCTCGATACCATTTCACGTTCCACAACATTTCTTATTTCAGCATCTTCTGCTGCTCTTCGCCAACGAGTGACCCAAACAACCTTGTCTCGATTCATAACAAGCTTTTCAACCAGTTTGTGGTGCTCATAGTCGAATAAATCCATGAGATCATTTTCAGTCTCTCTAAGAGGATTCTCCTCTCCATCTTCTGACACCCCAGCAAGAATTTGCAACGCCTCCTGGGTTTTGGATTGTTGAACGTGGGCGTCTGTGTAGATAGCCCCGATTTGTCTTTGTAGCCAGTATGCATCAATATCGCGAACTAGGATAGCAATCTTCTCGGTACTCCGGTCTCTTCTTGGCCCCGAGCCGTTCAGATCTCCCTCAATGATCATTTCTTCGTCCTCTTCATCATTCTCACTTCCCGGCTGCCCCTTATTCGCTACACCACCCACAATAGCAGCTTCCTCAGCTCCAGAACGGTTTCCAACATCATCTGCTCCTTCATCTGATGACGGCTCGTCCTCATCCCTTACCTCGAAAGTTCTGGCACCGCCTTCCTCGTCATCGTCGGATTCATCATCGAAGACGACAGCAACACCTTGTTTCTCGTCAAGCTCGGCACCATCCTCTGCCGTAGCGAGACCGTCGTCATCCATGTTCACATCCTCGTCCTGCCCATCGTAATCTGTAATCTTTTTGCCCAGGTTGACCAATTCGTTGAACTCCTTTGATCCCATCGATACCCCCAATAAGTCATCTATTTCCTTCTTCTTGTCAAAATCCTTCATGTTCTCGTCTTTGAGCAATTCGAGAATGGCATCCGCAGCACTCCTGACAACTTCGTGTGGAACATCGCCAAGATTATTGGCAGTAGTCGTAAGTATGAGGTCGTAGGTCTGCCTTGTCACAGGAGTTCGAGGTCTGTATTTCAATCCTTCCACCAGTGCATCTGCAGCAGACAGAATACCGGCCCCCCGCATTTGCGCAGGATCTCCGCGCTTCCTTTTTCTCTGTTCCCTCTCCAGCACATCCTCTCCCTCTCTTATGCTACCTCGCTGAACATCTTTCGGACCTACTCCCTTCTTCTTTAATTTCGGTGCAGACTCGCGAGCATCTCTTGAACCCATATCCCGAATGTTAATGCGCCCTGCTAAAGACTCAGGATCACCAGTGACTTCATCATTTCGGCGAGTGCTGAATCGTCGGTCATGCTGAAGGACCAAATTTGACATAGCAGCATATTTATACTGCTGGATGTTGTTTGGATCTGCCATCTTGAATAGCACAACGTCTGGGAATGCGACTACTGCGCAGATGTAGGCAATGAACCAGTCTTGGACCAGATTTCAGGTTGAGCCAGCACCAGTGAAGGTCAGGCTGAGTTTGACGGATTCAGTAGCTCGCAACACAACTGGGCGTAGTAAGTGTCGGGAAGTTGATGCCCCACGGGAGTTAGTGGCGACGATGGAAATCATCTCCAGCTGCCTGGAGAAGGCTTTGGCAGATAGCGCCCCAAGCGAGATTGCCGCGCTCTGGCTTAGTCCCATGCAGCCCTATTAGAGTTTATACGGGGTACTGCTAGAACAACTCAGTCTCCTTGCTGAGCTACCTATACTTTTCTAGTATCTCCTTGACTAGCCTCTCAATGGCTGACGTACTAGGAGGTGAGGGATTTCCTTTACCCCAGGTTGCGAAGTCACTTTCTCCATATATCAAAACGCGGCAGGAAGCTTTGCGAATAAGGCGCGTCCTGTCCATTTATATCGAATCAAACATTGAAGGACTTCCTATTGGTTCACTCTCAATTACGTCTCTAGCTGTACCGGGAGAAGAACTTCAAGTCAGGAAGATCCCCTCCGAGATTTCAGGGCTTCGTAGAAGCTATCTTAAAGCTTTACAAGCACACGCAAAAGCTAAGAACGAGTATGCTCAGCTTACGCGTAGTTCTTTGTATGATACTAAGGCTGTACGGCAAAAAGAGCGTCAAGACGAAGAAGATAGTAGGGAGTCCGTCGATATTTATTTGGCGCTGACCAAGGAGCAAAGGAAATTTGAAAAGATTACAATACTTCATGATTATCTGGATTTACTTTCACAGAAGGAAGCTGCTCGACCAGACTATCTTCGAATGAGCAGTGTTCTTAAAGGTGTTGCTTTCCCACCTGAGACAATTCAGACACCGGCATTTCATACATTGCCTCCACCAACATCTAAGACAGACATTCAAGCTTTGACTACACGTCTCGAGAGAACTGTATTATCTGCTAAGAGTTCTCTTGATAAACAGAGAGCACTACTTGCTAAAACTAAAAAGGAGCTGGAAAGCCGGCAGATACCGGGACAGACAATAACGGTCGGAATCGGAACGAAAATAGATGCCCTAAGTCACACTCGAGATGAGCTCATTGGCTGGATCGAGGAACATTTAGCCAAGAGTAGTCAATCCAATGACGCTACCGAGAGGCTGCCAATTTCGGATAGTGAGGGTGTACCACTCAATATTAGTAAACGAAAGAAAGATATTCAACACAAGTATGAGGATTACGTAGAGGCTCGACAATCCTTAGTTGCTCTCCTGTCATCACGGCCCGCACTTTCTATACAAAACACAAGCTTAAAAGCAGAAAAGCCGGAAATGGAGCCGAGACACAAGGTAGTAGATAATAGTTGGCCCGAAGCAAGCTCCGTTTTGCCCTACCTGACCGAGTACTTGATTCCTACCACCAACGCACAAAGGTCTTTTCTCCAGCAGGAGTCTCACATATCGAGTACCTTAGCTTCAGAAAACCACGTCACCGTCCAAGTTCTAAACAGACTCGCGGAGGAAAGCCATCTGCTACCGAACTACCCAATATTAGCCATGCAACCGCGCTTCCAAAATGTTGTTGCAGCGCTTAGGTCGAAATCATCGCCTTCCTCTTCCAACGAAACGACAGGTAGGAAGGATGAGTCACAAACACTGAGCCAAGCGCGGCAGTGGGCCTTTGCTGCCGATGCCGCTACATCGGCGAAACATGAGGCTGTGAAGGAGCGGCTTGGACATGGAAAAGGACATTTGAACACGGCCGGAGCCCTTGCCAAAGAGCTGCGGGAAATCCTCGATGTGGATGAGGAGGAGAATGAAGATAACGAGAATGAGGGCGAGGAAGACATTTGGACTGAAGATGTAGTGACGAAACCTCAAAAGCAAACCTCTTCTAGCGGTCACGCAGGACTATGGGCTGGCCTAGATGGTAGACTCGGTATTGTGACTGAAAAATCTAAAAGAGAATCCTAAGGCTGGCAGAAGAGGATGGAAAATGTTCCCACGCTGTTGTTGTTCGAGGGATGACAATGGCTGCAATGATTTCATCTAATCATGATCGTCTTCTTCTAAACCTGGACACCCCTCCATATCTTCATCAGGATATCGGGACTTGCACCAAAAGCAATACCTATGTTTCTCCCTCAAATATATCACCAACCTCTTTAACCGCTCCGTCAGTTCCAAGGCATTGAACTCATCTAGCTCCGGGTCTTCTTCCTCTACTTCCTCCTCCTCACTTCCTAAAGCCTGCCGATCCTGCTTATCTTCTTCGGGATCTTCATACGTTGCGTTCTTGGACAAGCTCTGGTGTAGATCATATCGCATGCGGCGTTCCCTCTCCTTCTCTGCTCTCTGTCGTACCAGACTTCTCCAAAGTATGTTAACATGCTTCGACTGAATGTTCTTCTTCTTCTCTTTGCTAATCTCCTCACCATCGCCACCCTCAATCCGTTCGCCCTCCTCCAAACCCTCAGCCACCCTCATCGCGGCCTGCGCTAAACCTTCCAACCTCCTTTCCTCCCTTTCCTTCCCTACTCTCTCTCTATACCCATCTTCCTCCACCTTCTGCACCTTCTCCACCGTCTCGACCTCGTCCCTGAACTTTCTCTTTCGCTCATTCTCCATGCCTATACCACCGCGATCTTCCTTCACAACCACACCCAACGGTTCTTTCAATGCGTTTTTATTTGACGGAGCGCCGAGAGCGCTACCGGGCTTAAAGCCGAGCTTGGCCATCATTTGGAAGCCTTTAGAGGTAGACGGAAGGGAGGTTGCAAGGGCGTCATTACGGGCAGTGGCCGCGGCGGCTGCACGGGCAGAGGGGTTGTTGGCGCGGGACTTTGCTTCAGACTTGTAGTGTTCAGCTTGAGCGTATATAATGGAGAATGAAGGAATTTACTTCACGCTGCTTGCGAATACGCCTTTGGGTATATGTTTCCTTTTCATATGGTTTGGAGGGTTCGGTAATTGCCATAGACATGTAATCGTCGACATCTTCGTCAGGCGCGGGTTCTGAGGGTTTGGCCATTGCTGAGGGCATCTAAAAGAGCGGGTAGGGTTTTGTTGGAGAGCCAATTGGGTGTAGAAATTGCGAATCTATCAAGTCTAATTGGTCGAGTCGTCGAGAGTGAATTCGAGAAGTACTGCATCCGTTGTCCGGCGCCGTCTTTCTTTGGAGATGATGTTACGGGTGATATAATTTCTTTGGAGGATTGAGTCTGGCCAACGACAGTACATAGTATCCAAAAGGAATGTCGAGTGGATCGACGTCTGTTGGAAACAACAGACATCTTCTTGTCATTGGAGGGAACCCTGATGATGCACAGGGCTTAGCGCATAGCTGCGTGCTGGAGTGGGGCGCGGCTCTGCGGGACGAGCCAGGGTAAAGCACTTTACGCGTGAGGTCATTCCTGGATCTCGTCACCTCGACTCAGTACTCTATAATCGCATAAACAACCAATAATCCACAGAAGCTCAACCCTAGATACTCCTACTGCCTCTAGCATCAATCGACCATGACTATCGAACCTTCCTCCCTCCCCTCCCTCCGCGCCCACTGGACGACCCTGTACACCAAAACCCTCCCCTCTCTTGCCCGCGCCAAACACCCAGCGCAAACCCACTGGCCCGTCCACCTCGATCATTGTTTCGCACGCATTATCCTAGACGCCATTATCGGTATTGATGCGCCCTGGACGAGCAAGTTGAAATCTCCCGCTGTGAACAAGATGAACATACAGCAATTGCAGAAGTGTATAGCCTTGGGCGAAGCGATCGCGGATGGGGCCGTCGACTTGGTGGAGTTAGATGAGAAGAGCCTGGCTGTTAGGGGGAAGAAAGGGAAGGGGAAGCGGAAGAGGGAAAGGGAAAACGGTGATGAGGAATCTCCCAGAAAAGAGCCTCGAAAAGAGAATAGCAAAGCCAAACACGTACAACTAGACATCAGAACCTCTATGACCGGCTCCCCCACCCACAACCCTCCCACCACCACCTCCAGCCTGCCCTTTCCCCCCTCCCCTAGCTCC
>JAABUO010009253.1_pt1 | contig 11036 bp, 16 predicted proteins | sample 5559291 | NCBI WGS metagenome assembly JAABUO01 (sample SAMN10711878, study PRJNA513372) | rock metagenome | isolation source: Antarctica rocks | place: Antarctica: Victoria Land, Finger Mt sud | reverse complement strand
GCTTTTTGCACCATGGTGCTCATCCAACTGCAACTACTGTGTCAAGCAACCATCCTTTGGCATGTGTGCTCAAAAGGCAAACATGCAGACTGCTGGATATGTTGTGTTTTGGCGATTGACGGAAGAACCGGTGAAAGTGCTTCTGTGGCTGCCTGCTGTGACACCTTGCTTTACGGAAACCAGCCCGACGCTTTGGCATGAGCCACGCATAGCCACCATGCCACTGTGCTGCTGCATTTACACTACTGAAGAGCTATCCCTTCCACCCGACGGGCCAGTCCGGCGCGATGCTGATGCCCGCCGCCGGCTGCCGCCACTCCAGCCAGCGCAGGAGCAGCATGTCCGCCGCGGCCACCGCGCAGGCGAGCGGCCCAAACATGCGCCCACAGCGCGCATAGCGCCGAAGCCGTCCGAGCGCAGATTCGTCGCGAGCGCTGGCCGTCGCGGCGGCCGCGGCGTACGCGCGCTCTGTGCGCGCGGCCACTGCCGACCAACTGTACATCGCGGCCACCTGCATTCGACGGCATGTGTTATTTGCAGATCAGTATTCATGATGCAACAGCAAAGAAATAACTTACCCATGGTTGCCATGTGTTGCAGGGGCGGGTGTTGCTCAGAACCCAGGGAACACGCACCTGGCAGTGCTGGCTGAGGCGGTCGACGGTCGGGACGCGCGCCAGCGCAGCCTCCAGCGCGGCCACCAGCGTCTCTGGCTGCGGCTCCGCCAGCAGCAGCATGCTGGGCGGCAGCACCTGGCCACCATGCATGGCACGGGTGCAGTGTGCAGAACAGTCGGGGCACGCAGGCTGAGTCTAGCCTGCTGGTATGGTACAATCAGTAAGTTTTGCTGGCAGAAACTGCTGATGTCCTGTGTCCCTTTGCAGGGGCATGTCTTCCATCAAAGCACATGCCTTTCTTCATGCGCACACACCTGAATGTAGGCGCAGTCTGTGTGGTTTTCCTTGTAAAGCAAATTTCCCTTGTGAAGCACTGCACCAGGCCCGAGCATGCCTCAGGCACGCCGCCGACGCGCGTGGACACGACGAGCAGCCCGGCAGCGGCCGCCTCCACGAGCGCTATGCAGAAGGCCTCCGTCAGCGACGTGTTCAGGAACACGCGCCCGCGCGCAAGCACGCCCGGCACCTGCGCGACATGGCTGGGCGTCTGCGGACTAACCCTGGGGTCATTGCCTGTCTAGCACGCCGCGATGCGAGGTGCGTGCTTAATTAGCAAGTATCGGAACCACAGATGTGAGAAAGTGAGCCAGGGTATACAATGCAGTCAAGGAGATGCTGTTGCAATACATTCGCAGTACATGGCTCATGGGAGAGTGTTGATTTGCATGTGCATGCTTGTGAAGTGCTGACAGTGATTGTCTTTGCCCCTATCAGCATACGCGGGGTGGTGGCAGGGAAGGCAACGGGCTGCAGCCGGCACCTCAGCGGCAGCCACCGCCCCCAGGAGTGTCACGCGGTCGGCCAGGTCATGATATTTGATCATTCGCCGCAGCACCGTGGCCTTGGGGCCATCGCCGCCTGCACGGATAGATAACAGTCATTTTTGCGGGCATTGAGGTCATGTCTGCGCTGAAAGACAAATATGGTCACTGCAGTGTGCGTGCATCAAGCTGAGAACGTGCCACAGCGAGATCTGCAACAAGCACATAGTCAGCCGCTGCACACACTGTCACCATGGTGAGCCTTGCTGGCAAGCACTAGACGGCAGACGGCAGAGGAGGCGCGCAGCACGCATGGTATGTGCAGGCTGCCAGGGGAGTGTGGGACCCATGCTACACTTTGTGCAGGCAGGAGCAGCGAGCGTCCATGCGAGCTTCGGGGAAGAGGGCCGCAAGCGCGCCGATGACGAAGCGCAGCCCTGGGCGCCGCCGGCACGCCTCCGGCACCACCAGCGCGAGCAGGTCGATGCCCTTGCGGTGCACCAGGCGGCTGAGGCAGACCACCGTCGCCTCCTCGGGGCTGCGCTCTTGGCCCCGCCATGCGCGCGGCGCCGGGGCTGCGCCAGGCAACCCCGGCTGGCACCCAACGCCTGGCGTGTACGCGGGCGAGGTGCGGGCGCCTGCGAGCGCGCGGCCGCTGCAGGCTGCATGCATGTCGCGGCACGCATGCCTTCCTCGCTCCTGCTCAGGCCGCAGCCTGGGCATGGCCTGCTCGTTGTGCGCCTCCGGCCCTCCGCGCACTGGCTGCCCGGGCGTCATGGCGCCGCCCCGTGGCAGCGCTGCGCCAGGCCGACTCGCGCCGCACCCCGCCGGCGGGGCAGGCTGTCCGTCGCGCAGCTCCGCGTGCCGCAGCAGCGTGCGCAGCTCGGCCGGCGCAAAGTGCGCGGCGTGCACCGCGTTCGGGATGACCGCCGCGCGGCCGGGCGGCAGGCAGGCGCGCAGCTCGGTGTTCTCCCTGCCCGTGTGCGACACGCAGATCACCTGCGCGGCAGCCCGCGCTTCCCTGCCATCACGGTGGTCACTCCTCCACCACCATCCTGCCATGCACAAGAAGCTGTGCACCATCCGTACAGCGCCCACGCTCTTGCATCGCAAGCGTGCGCGCGTGCGGCAGCTGGAACACCTCGTGCCATACCTGGGTCTGCCAGGGCCTTCATTCAGGCACCGAGGCCGTCAGCATACCGGAATGAAGTGAGGAACACGGGTGCGCAACACAGGGCTGCGGGTGAGTGCCTTCTCCACGCCAGGGCTCTGTAACTGGGCTGTCAAAGCATGTCCAGGACTGCATGTGAGCTTCCAGGCAGCCGCAGCGCGCCACCGAAGCGGGGCCGAGGAGCCGGACCTGGTGCACGTCAGCGAGCGAGAACCTGAGCGCCTTGTTCACCAGGATGCTGGCCACATCCGCAAAGCCCATCAGGCTGTGGTCCGTGAACACCGTGCGCAGGCCCATTGTCCGCGCGTGCAGCAGCGCCTCGTGCGCCTGTTGTGCGGCCGCCGGCAGCTTTAGCAAACTGCCTGCTTGCCGTGCTGACAAGCGGTCCAGCGGATGAGCGCTTGAGCAGGAGCGAACAAGGCCGTGCCATGGGGCTGAAGGCGGAGTGTGCGTGAACGAGTGTGATGCGCTCGCGGATGACAATGCACCTGCCAGAAAGTCAGAGTGTGTGAGCTCACCTGAAAGAGCAACGCTGTATCTCTACCAGCGCAATTTGCGCATGGGACGCACCGCAGGAGCGCAAAGGCCCCTACAACTGTAGGCACAGTTGCCTGGTTGTAAATTGGCCGGCGCGGCGCGTAGTACACCTGTCCTAAGGAGTGGAGCAGCCTGACTGTACTGCAAGGCTTGCAAGCTGATTGCTCCCGGCCTTGGGCAGTGCGGTGTTGTAAGAGTGTGCACCTTCAAGCCGCCGCTCATCCAGCGAACGCCCGTGCGTTCGCCGTAAGCATGTGTCAGAACGACAACCTGATGACCGCTGCAAGCTCAACATCTTTTAGTCAGAAGCTTCTGAATCTTGCAGAAGCGCAGAGTGCACCTTGTGCCCCAAGGCTCTGAGGCACTGGCTGAGCTGCAGGATGTGGCTCTCCACGCCGCCAATGCCTGGATAAAAGAAGTCACTGACCATCAGCAGGCGCTGCTGCTGCGCCGCGCAATCACGCATTGACTGTATAAAAAGGTAATGCAAGATGTGGCAGCGGCGCGCGGAGGCCGCGCTCTCAGAATTTGGCTGGCAGCTGTGTGTAACTTCTCCACCACACCCCGTGTAACACCTGCCCTGGCCTTCTATGAGTCCCAGTGGCTTGGCCGCATCCAAGTCCGGGCGGCCAGCAAGTCCTTAATGCGACATGGTGGCAGGGGTATGAGCACGCTAGGCAAGCTACTGCATACTGAAGCGGTGCGGGCCGCAAAAGCAGGGTGGTCAGAACCGACTTATTGATCAAATGCCGGCTGGAAATGCGGCCAACAGGGGCTCTGAGTCTGGAAACTGTTATGTGATTCAACGTGTGACACACTGCTCAACAACAGAAATTCTTGAAATCAACGCGGCAAATAGCCCTTATTAATTACAGAGACGTTCTGTGCAAGCAGCATGAAGCTTGCTGTGAGACACCCAGAACAAAAAACCATGAACAGTTGCCCAGGACAGACTTCCAATGGTCCGGCTTCACACAATTAATATGTCCCTCCATCTAATGTTGGATACAAGAGCAAGCACACACCGGAAACAAGCACAAAAGCAGATTGTTTCGACTTCGGGCTTGCCGAGGCATGTTGCGCTCTCTGCCAAGTGCAGGACAATCTGTGGAAGCGCCACCGGCTGGGGAAGTAAACATTTAGTACATCGGCACTGCAGAAGCCTTGCTGCCTCCACATGGCACAGCCTGTGCACTGTCAATTCGCATGGCGGCTGCTGCAAACTCAGCAGGGCACCGTAGGCCGCCGGGGGTCGGGGTCCGCTTGGGACCCCGACTCCGCGCCAAGCCCTACAATACGGCGCGGTCCTGCTGGCTGTGCATCGAGTTGGAATAGCCGGTCGTCGTGCTTGGCGAGGCCGCTGTGCCAGAGGCAAGCCAGGCGTCGGCCAGCGCCTGCCGCATGCCGCCCTGCTCACATTGACGCTTCAGTGTGCAGGCGAAAGCTGGTTTGCACAATGCTACATGGTCACCTATGACCTCACAGACCTGCTGTGCAGTGCACGGCGCGCCATCAGGCGCAGAGCACCGGTCTGTAATGCACTGCGCTGTGCATGCATCCCCAGTCCATGCCAGCACTCATGCCCGCGCCTGTGAAAGCAGCACCGATGTGGCAGTGTCACCCTTTCTGCCGTGCACCCACACCGATGCTGCAAACATGAAAACACGCACGCGCTTTCACTGGGGCGTCCATCGCGCCCGCACCTGCGAGGGGCCCTCTGGCGCGCCGGGCGCGTTGCTCCCGACAATCAGCCCACCAGTCGCCGCGACCACCGCCTTGTCCTCGCGGTCGTGGATGGATCCGGAGCAGGGCGGCTCCAGCGCGGTGCGGCTGCTGACCAGCGCCAGCTCGTGGTTGGCCTCGCCGCGCAACAGCACCGACACCGGCGGCTCGCCCGCCTGCTCCGCCAGGATCGCGCACGCGGCCATCATGTCTGCGCGCGCACCCGCCGCCGCGACCTCACACGCATGGCAGCCCCTCCGGCGATCTGCCACGGGACTCCACACTCATGCAAGGGCGTACAGCAGGCAGTCACTCCTCGCCATGCACAAGCCTCTATAAACGATGGGCAGTCAGAAGGCTGCCTCCACAGTAGACAGCGTTGCCGTCAGTGTCTGGGAAGTGTACAGGCGCGCACCCGGGGAGAGCGGGTACGCATGCACCACGAAGGTCGCCACCTGCATCGGCGTCAGGGTCTGCGCAGCGGCACGACACACATGCGTCACGTCTGGAGCGCTTTCATCCACTTCTCGGAGTCATGTGCTGCTGAGCTTCGTGCAGACACGTGCCTGCATGCGGCAAGCAATGCTGACCACTGTTTCACCAGTCACAGCGGCTCTTACCATGAGTATCCTCTCAACATTGGAGCTGCAAAATAAAAAAGATGAGACAGCGCGTGGCGTTGCAGGAGCTGGAGCTGCTGGCAGCCTGGTGCCTGTGTCACGTGCAGGCACCTGCGTTCGCAAGGTGAGGCAGATCCGGGGAGCGAGCGAGGACGCCCTGCGATGCACGCCTGGTGCCACGCGCGCATCATGAACAGGCACTTGGCGTAGTGCATGCGCTGCAGGTTGCGCTGCAGCGCCTCCGCCAGGTCGTTCAGCTGCAGGTACTCCACAGGCGACCCCGCCAGCCGCTCGTCGAACATCTGCGCGCCGGCAGTATAAGTGTGACGCCGAGCTCGCACAGGTGGGGCATAGCATTCAGGCACTCTCGCAGGGCGTCAGTGTGCAGCCAACACTCCCACGGCTTGCCTTGTACAGCCGCGGCACTGCAGTTGGAAGGTATTGTTCACACACGCGCGCACGCACAGTCTGCCACAGGCAAGCCACAAGTCAATCCCCACTGCACAGACAGAGGTGCATCGGCATTCACCTGCCCCATCACAGCAGCCACCACGCAGCAGTACGACGGCAGACCAGACCAAGCAGTGCTTGAGCCGCTTCGCGTGGCTATGACGATCATGGAGAGGCCACCACACACCACCACACACCACGACACACAGCTCTAGACAGTCAAGGGCTGGTGGAGGCACGGGAGGCGCACATGCAGGCGGCCCTGGATGATGCTGCGCTCCTGCAGCAGCGGGCTGACGCGCATGAAGTAGATGCGCCGCGCGCGCAGCAGCTCCGCCTTCTGCTCCTCCGTGAAGCGCAGCGACAGCTGCGCGCATGCCGGCTTTTATCACAAGCAGGGCGTGAGCACGTGCCCGCCCTCCAGGGTCGCAGCATGCCCCACCGAGAAGACCAGAAAGTCGGCCATGCGCGCGCCAGCACGCGCCAAGGAGCGTCATCCATGCACGGCTAACACTGCTGACCTTGCAGCAGGCGACATGCATTAGGGCATGGCAGCAAAGCGTCTCACACGTCTGCTAAGCCCCTGCTCTCATCAATGACACAGACAGCCATCAGGATGCACGCTTGTGCCGGCCAGCGCACTGCGGCCAGTGCACAGCTCTGCAACAGGCTGCCGCGCGCCGGGCCGCGCGCGCACCAGGATGGAGCTCCACAGCGCGGTGCTGGCGGTGGGGTGCGGCGAGGCCTGGCCGTCCACGGGCTGGAAGTGGAAGTTGTTGATCAGGCGCGGGTTGTTCGCGGACATGTAGGCGCTCAGGCCCGCAAACTCGCGCGTCAGCCCCTGCGGCCGCGCCCCGCGTCTTGAGCCACATCCACCAGCGACACAGGTTGAGATACTCCCTGATGCCCAATCAAGCATCCACTTCTTAAAGACACGTTTCACCACTAGATGCGACAATCCACAGGTTGGCACTACAACCACGCCTGTCTGGTTACGCAGAGAGCAGTGGTAACGCCAGACATGAGCTAGTCATGAGCTATCCATGCTTCAATACTTTCAACACTTCACGAGTAAGGTGAGACACTGCGCAGGCTGGTTAAAACATATACCAGCGCCACGCGCACCTCGATCTGCTGCGCAGCCTTGCCATTCGGGTCATTTGCCGCGTCCACCAGAACCGCAGCAGTGCGCTTCACCAGCTCCTGCTCGCGCAGACACTGCGTCAAAAATAGCATCCTACACCTCTACACAGTGAGGTACTGGCTGTGTAGATCAAATGCAATCAGTGCCTGCGCTGTATTTGCCACAGGAGCAGGCACTGCACGATGCATCCGCTGGTCTGCGCATCGAACAAACTGGCAGCGCGCTCACGCCGCACTCGCTGCCAGGTCACAAGGCACCAGCGAGGCGCTTCTCCACACGGCACGCGCGGGCACTGCAGCAGCGCCGACAGCCGGCGGCCCTCCGCCGCACCTTCCACAGCGCGCGCATGCCCTCCACTGTCAGGCCGCGCGCGCCCTCCGGCGTCAGCCGCACGCGCTCCACGCCCTCGCCCAGCGTGAGCACCAGCGTCGCCATGGCCGTCTGCGGCGTGCCCCGCTCCGCCCACGGCTGCCAGTAGCCCGCCTCCGCGCCGTTCTGCGCGGCAGCAGCTCCAGAGTGCTTGCCGCCATTTTGCGACCAAACAGGCGCTAGGCAAGCACGCTATGCAGCACAAGACGGGCTCAGGCGTCAACCGTACTTGGGGTGAAAGCGGACATACGCCAGGCCAGGCGCCATTGGCGTGACGTATAGCTCGAGCTTGAGACATGTATGGCGCTCACTATAGCGCATGCCCCTGGTAATGAGATGTGTGCGCGCTGTATCCCATATGACCAGTGGCGGCATGTGAAACTGGTGTGAGACACAGGCTAGCATATCACAGCACTCCGGTGCCCCTCCTGGAGCGCACCCGCTGCGCGGCGACCTGCCGCTGCCCCACAGCAGACACGACCTGCGCGACGGTCTCCGCCAGGTTGCGGCAGCTGCCGCGCCCATGCCACGGCATCCAGACTCCCTGCGCCTGCACACACCCGGGCGCTCACCGCCCTGTCACAGAGCGGCTGCCTTTCACGCCCTTGGCAAGCACACTACCACAGGAGCATGCTGCAGTAACCAATACACAGCACCACACACACGCGCTGGTCTCCGCACTGCGCCTAGCCAGGCTCTTTGTTGGCCAGCGGAGCAGCAGGGCATATCTGAGCAAGAACGATCCGGAAGGCACGTGTACACCTCGAGACACCACGTCAGCGAGGCCACACCCCGCACCTGGCCGCTGGTCGAGGCGGGGCTGTCGGGCGCGCTCGCCGGCGCCGGCGTTGGCGCGGGCGCGGGCGCAGCCGCGCGCACCACCAGCGCCGACTGCAGCGTCAAGTTCTGCTGGTGCAGCGCCTCGTTCTCGTGCTGCAGCGCCTCCAGCTGCGCTGCCAAGTCAGACACGCGCTTCTCCGTCTCGCCTTGCTTTGCCTGCGCAAGCACCACCACCATACTATCACACCAATAACAACACGCTCACAATATTGCCGCGGATGCACGCCTCAAAGGGCCTTTCGACTTTGTACAGTGTGTGTTGACAAGAAAGTGTGAGTACTCTAGTGGCAGCAGTTTGCACAATAAGAAAACAAGTCCGGACCCATTGCTAGAAAGCAGGTTGCTTGTAACGTAGCTTGCATCGGCACAGCTTCATCTTGACGACATGCACCCCTGAGGGGCCGGACTGCAGGCCATGTTTACAGGTGCGCGGAGCACCTTTTGACGTCGCCTGAAGGCCTTCTGCGCTTCCTTGTTCTGCGGCAGGGCACAACACGCAACACTGCCTCAGTACTTGGGTGCACCTAGCACACGCACTGGCACGCACCAGGGCGGCTCATCTCCCACACCCAAGCGCAGGTGCCTCCGACGCACTGGCAGGCGCAGGAATGGGTGAGGGCGTGCCTTCTCACGCGCCAGGTGCAGGCGCTCAGCCTTGCTTTTCAGGCCATCACTCCTTTTGGAGGAGGACGTCCCGGCAGCCTCTTTCGGCTCAGCGGCGCCGCCGTCGCCACTGCTGCGCTCGCCGCTGCCGCTGCCCGAGGGCTGCTGCTGCTGCTGCCGCTCCTCCTTGAGCGGCGACGCTGGCACTTCCGGCGCGGCGTGCCCCCCGCGCAGTGGCAGCGGCACAGTGCTGGCCCACGGCGCAGCGAGCCCCGGGTCGCCCCAGGCGACTGGGTCGCCGACTGCGCCGGCCAGCGCCGCGTCGCCGAGGTTGGCCGGCGCGCCATACAGCAGAGACCCGCCGACCGCGGCCTCGGCCAGCTCGCCGCCCGCAGCCATCTGGTCGAGGAAGCTAAACATACTGTCGCTCTCATCCAGGAGCAGCGCCTGGTCGAAGAGCGTTTGCGACTGCTGCACGCGTGGGACCTCCATCGGTGCCGCCTCCACAAGGCACAGCGCTGCCTGGTGCTGCAAGATAAGGCGCTGTGTCCTGGACCGCGACCGCTTGGGGACTCTGGGGGGAACGCTGGTGAGCATGAGTCATGCTGCGACCATCAACCCTCGACCCTCACAAAGCTCGACGACCTCCAGCTCGTCGATGTCTCGGGGTGCCTGGGCCAGGTCGCATGCGCGGCTGTGCCCTGAGCGCCACCCAGGCGCGGGTTGCGTCCCAGCACTGGCACCGAGGCAAGCGGCGGGCGAGAGTGCCGGCAGCGCGCTCCGCTGAGCAGCACACAGATGTCACCCGTGTGCTGTACAGCGCCGAGACTTTGAGGGCGCGTGTCTGCGAGCTTGGCAGGTGGGCACCTGTAATGCTGCGCATGCGCCCTGGCTGAGCAGGAGCACGAGGTGTGAGGTGTGTGGGGCGTGGACGCAGGCAGGTCGCCGCAGATTATGCGACCAGACGCCCGCTGGTGCTGGGGGTGCGGCGCCGCGCCCCGGCGCCGTGCATCTTGCCGAGTACCTTTTTGGGAACAACTTCGTGAAGGTCACTCTGGCAGTGACACCTCCGCCTCTGGCGCGCAGACGCTGACAGGCGCGTTCATCTTCGCGGCAGGCACGCCAGCGCCCCGCTGCCCCCAGGCTGTTCCCAGGTAGACCGCAAGCCGCACGTCACTTCATTGGTGCGCCGCGCGGCCGCAGACCTGGCGAGGGCGCTCGACCCGCTGCCGGAGGGCTTGGAGTTTGACTTCCTGCGCGCGGCGTCCTACCGGGGCACAGAGTCGAGCGGCGCGGTCGCGCTGGAGGTGCCCCGCGCCCTATCGGTGGCGGGGCGCCACGTCCTGCTGGTGCGAACGGGCGCCTCTTGCTGTCCAACAGCTATAGACAGGCTCCTGGACTGCAGCACGAGACCGGTACTAGGAGCCGTGCATGATGCACGTGGCGGAGGCCAAGCAGCACGGCGGCACAGCCGCGGCCCGGACAGCGGGCCGCCTCGGCAGTGTGCCGGACGCGCGGCGCCCTTGTCGGCCTGGCAACGCCGTGCATACATGCATGGAGTGGGCACCATGCCGCGGGCCTGCATTTGAGCAGCCCGTGCCTGGCTCGGCCTGAGTCACATGAGGCCTGCCTGGGGTTTCCACACATGGGGTACAGCCTTTTCTACTGATGTCCGCTCCGCCCTGGCACCCGGCCATGCCGCGCTCATGCAGGGTAGGGATCAGGTCGCGCCAGCGCAGGTGGAAGACATCGTCGACACGGGCCGGACGGCGCGCCGCATGACGGAGGCGCTCGCGGCGGCCGGCGCGGCGAGCACGCGGCTCGCCACGCTGCTGGACAAGCCGTCGCGGCGCGCCGTCGACTTTGTGCCGGACTACGTGGGTTTCGAGGTACCGCGCAAGGGCCTGCTCATGCCAGTTTCTTCAAGCGCCGAGGGCTCCTAGGGCCGCCCCTGGTGGCGCACTGGTGGCGCACTGGTCCTAGGGCACTGGTCCTGGTGGCGCACTGGTCCTAGGTCCTAGGGCCGAGCGATCCTTCTCCATGATGCACCTGCCGCAGACGAGGGCTGCGGAGAAATGAGGAGATGCACTGAGCGAAAATACTGCTGCACAACGGGCCATGGCTGGCAGCATAAGCCCGTGC
>JAABUO010009252.1_pt1 | contig 11036 bp, 11 predicted proteins | sample 5559291 | NCBI WGS metagenome assembly JAABUO01 (sample SAMN10711878, study PRJNA513372) | rock metagenome | isolation source: Antarctica rocks | place: Antarctica: Victoria Land, Finger Mt sud | reverse complement strand
AGAGCTGTGGCCGATAAAACAGGCGATCACCGCCTCAGTGACGCCTACGACGCGCTCGATAGCGCCATTTATTCGGCCACCACTATGTTGTTGTTTGGGGACACATGATCTGGCTTAGTCTGGTGCGCCACGCGCGGCGCGCCGTCTTGCCGCCCCTCACCACAGCTAGAGTGATACAGGAGAGACCGATGATTCGTCCGACACGCCGTACCCTGACCCTGGCCGCCGCCGCGGCCCTCGCCCTCGTACCCCTGGCCAACCACGTCGTCCCCGCGCCCCACGCCTACGCCGACAGCGGCGGTGGCTGCGGCCGGGCCGTGGCCACCGGCTCCCCAGGCCCTATCAACGCCAGCTTCTACGCGTGCATCAGCGGGAGTTGGGGCCTCAGCCTCACCCCGGACGGGTACGTCCACTTCCCCGAGGCCAACCCCTCCTTCTGGAATCGCTGCACGCTCACCATCCACCTGCGCGACGACACGTACAACGCCACGGTGGCTACGCAAGCGTTCAACTGCCTCCCCGACGCCCGACTCAGCAACCCAGGGGCGCACTATGGCTTCACCGACTGGGCGGATATCTATCCCGGCCACTTATACCACACGTACATCACCATGAGCGGCAGCTACGGCGGGAACGCGTTCGCGGCCGGCCCGGCCAACAGCCCAGGGGAAAGGATACCGGGGTAAGGATACTGGGGTGCTGCCCGAGCTAAACCTCGCTCGCATCCGCGAGATCCCCATCTCGATGGGAGCAACATCGCCGCCCGCCAGTCCCCGTCCATCGGGCTATCGGTCAGTATCTATGTAGGCAAAGCGCACCTGCGCGGCCCCGATCGCGCAGACGGGGCTGGCGTAGCGGTAGGCGGCGCAGGCCGTCGGTGCCCGGTCGGTCAGGTCAACCATCAGCCCGCCCCAGTGGCGGCCGTCGCGCGTCCCGTCAAAGACACCCAGCCGCACCCAGCCTGGGCTGCGATGGACAAAGCCCGGCGCCGGTGACTCCTGATCGACCCCCCGACGCTGGGGCCGGTCGCGCCCGTCCATGACGACGTAGATTACCCGCGCGTCGGCGTTGTTGTCGGGGACCCACACGTCCACCGTGACGTGACGCCAGTCGCCGGCCGCGCGCGACGGGGGCGCGAAGGACCAGCGGAAGGCGGACACCGGCGGACGCGTTGCCCCGTGCGCGTATGTCCAGTAGGTGCGGCCGGTGAAGCCGGGGTAGCCATGCAGGCCGTCAGCATACCAGGTGGCCTCCTTCGCCCAGCAACAGGCCACCTGGTTGGGGCCGATGACCGCCACATGGACGACCGGAGGGGGCATGCGGGGTGTGCCCGACGGACCTCGGACCCACACGACGACGCCGAGGAGGACGACGGTGAGCGTGCCCAGCGCGCCCGCCACGAGCGGTCGTCCCAGCCGCCCCAGCCGTCGCCCACGGATCACGCCCCCTGTGGGCGGCGCCACAGCCTCCGTCGGATCAGGGGAACCATCGCCGGGAACACGGGGAGGGCGGCGCGCCGCCGTGATGAAAGCCGCATGTGCGTCCGGCGGGAGCCCCAGGGCCTCAGCGAGCAACTGCACCGTATCCACGCGCGGGCGGTGCGCCGTACCGCGCTCCAGGTCGCGGATGCGCCGCACGCTGACCCCTGCCCGCTCCGCGAGGGCTTCTTGCGTCAGGTCCGCCTCGGTGCGCGCCTGTTTGAGCAACGCCGCGAAGGGCCGTAGCGACGTGTCGCCGGCGGACGATAACGTCTGTCCGTTTTCCATACCTGCATCCTATCATGCCGCCCGTGCGGGCGCCGCTGGCGACGCGCGACAACACGAGACAGCGGCCACACAGTGGTGGCCACGGTGCGAAACGTGCACTGCGCATCGTCACCTGTGTCGTAGCGTGAGGGGTGGTCGCGCATCGGTCGCCCCAGCCCCGTCGGAGAAAGGAGGGACATGTGGACTGTCCGCAGTGTCACCGCGCGATGGAGGAGGGCTACCTCGCCTTCTACGAGCCCCTGGTCATCTCGCGTCTGGTGTGGCAGGCCGAACGGCCGGGCTACGTGCGCGTCCGGCGACCGCCGGGGAGCGTCGTGGTGATGCGTTCACCGCTGCTGGGGCGTGGCGACCCCGTGGCATTTATCTGCCGCCAGTGCCGCTCCGTGACCGTCCGATACGATCAGTAAGACGCGTCGATGAATGTATCCTTGACACACCCACTTGCGCGACGCTATAAAACTAGGTAGTTTCACCCACCTATATCATGGAGGAGGGGCGCATGCGGCCACTCACCTCCGAGGACGAAGCGACCCTGCGCGCCATCGCCGAGCGCCACGGCTTCTACGCCGCACGGGGGCCGCACACGGGGGAGGGCAGCGCCAGTCGACTCATCGACGCGCTGCTCGGCGGCGAGGTCGTCACACTCGCCCTCACGCCTGCCGACCTCCGCCGCCTGGTCGCCTGGCTCAACGAGGCGCCGCCCTCCGACGGACGCCTCGCCACCATCCTGCACAGCCTGGCCGCGCAACTGCGCCCGACCCTCCCTAAAGCGGCCAAGACAGCGGCGCCGCGCGCCTCAGCCGTCACGGCGACGCCATCCCCCAAAGCGCGGCGGGGCCACCTCACGACCGACGAGGCCGCCCGCCGCCTGGACCTCAGTCCCGCCCGCGTGCAGGAGTTGGCCCGCGCCGGCGAGATCGGCCGCAAGGTGGACGGTCGCTGGGTCTTCACCGAGCGCGAGGTCACCCGCATGCAGGCCGAGCGCGACCGCCGCGCGCTCCGGCTCTCCCTCGCACCCAAGAGAAAGCGCACCACGCACCGTCGGCGGTCCTCCTCCATCTCTGGACGCCTCACCCGCGCCGACGTGCAGGCTCTGGACCACCTCGACCAGATGCTCGCCACCGAGCGCCGCCTCGAACAGACCTACAGCCTGCCGTTCCGCGCCCCCCAGCGCGTTGCGACGACGGTCCACGCCTGCACGCGCTGCGGCCAGGACCTGCTCCTGCTCATCTTCGGCGACCAGGCGCGCGACGAGGAGGGCTTGCTCGGCTACGGCCGGCTCATGCGCGAGGCGATTGTCGCGCACGGCCTGCCCGCCTACGTCCTGGGCGCACCGGAGGGGGATGGGGCGCTCGACGACACGCCGTCGCTACTCCTTCAGGTCTGGCCGATGCCCGGTACGGTGCGGCGTGTGACGCCCTGGGAGTGGGATGGGCTCCTAGAGCAGTGGAGCCGGGCGCATTGCGCACACACACCGTTTCCCCTACCCGTGCCGTAAGACCGATGCGACCGGTGTCGGTGCGTCCTGCAAAGCTGCTCTACGCACAGCATCCCACCTGTCGGCGTACAATAAGGGCGCGCGGTGCAGCGGCGTGCGCCCTGTCAGGAGGGACCCCTGTTAGCTGAGCAGCCCAAAACGCCGGGCCTGAGCGATAGCCGCGACGCGCGCATCCGGGCCACTCACCCCCAGGCGCCGGTACAGCCTCATCAGGTGCGTGCTGACCGTCGGGAGTTTCACCCCCAGCTGGGCGGCCATTTCCGCGTGGCTAGCCCCCACCACCAGAGCGCCCAGTACATCCCGTTCCCGGGGAGAGAGCGTGGCGCGTAAACGCGTAGGCGGCGCTTGCCCCGGAGTCGCGCCACCGCGCACCACCGATGCGGCGCGCGACAGCCCCCCATGCATGGCCAGGTAGCGCGATACGCTGTGGCTTGATATCACGACCCACGGCTCCTCGTCGTGGGTGTCGCCGGTGATCCACCGCCCGTCCAGCGCGCCGTCCCGCAGCAGCGTCCGGACGCGCGCGTCCGAGACGCCAAGCAGCGCCGTTGCCGTGGCGACCGACAACCAGGGGCCGTTCCCACCCGCCGCCATCGACGAATCGCGCTGCCACTCCCTTATCATGTCGCCCATGGTCTCAGCGTACCCACCACTCGGGGACGTTGCTATCCCCCGAACGTGCTATGGGCACGCGGACTTTTACTTGTTACGCTTGCCAGGAAGATTTTCAGGCCAGGAGGGCCGACACACCGCACGCTATCGGACGAGGAGAGACAGTGCCGCCATGTGGACTCAGTCAACGTTAACCGCCCCGCTGCCCCTCATCCATTTCGCGATCGCGTACCTCGTCGTTGCGCTCCTCCCGGGCTACACGCTGGCGCAGTTCGCCCGTCCCCGTGCCCCGCTCATCGAGCGCGTCGCCCTGGCCGTCCCATGCGCCTATGCGCTTATCGCGGTATATGGCCTGGCCACCGCGCTGCTCCACCTGCCGTTCAATCCGCTCTCGTACGCGGCGGTCGCTGTGCCCCTTATCATCCTGGGCCTGTGGCGCGCGGGGCGGCGACGAGGGGGGCAGCCGGTCCGCGTGCGGGGAGGCCTGTGGCTGGTACCGATTGGGGTCGCCGCACTCCAGCTAGTCGCGATGCTCTGGGTGAGCCGCGGCGCGCTCATGCCCGTTGGTATCGACACCCCCATCCACGTCATGTACACAGAGATGATCGCGCGGGCACACCTCTTCCCCATCACCCTGGCATCTAGCCGGTTTGGCGCCAACGACGGACCCTTCTACCCGGCTGCCTTCCATGGCCTCGCCGCGCTCCTGATGGACGCCACCACGACATCGGCCTATCGCGCCACGTACCTGAGCGCCGTCGCCGCGGCCACCTCTTTGCCCCTCGTGCTCTTCGCGTACGTGCGCATTGCCCTCGGCACGGAGCGCGTGGCCGCCCTCGCCGCCCTCGCCGCCCTCGCGTTCGAGCCGCTGCCCCAATTCGCGCTCATCGACGGCCTCTATCCCCTTCTCGTCGCCCTCATCTTCCTCCCGGCCCTCGCGTGCGCGCTGCGTCAATGCCTGTGGGAGGGCGATCGCCGCGCCGGCGCGCTCGCGGCCTTCCTCGGCGTCGGGCTCCTCTACACTCATCCAACCGAAGCCTCGGCCCTGGTGGTGCCCCTCCTCGTGGTCCTGCCCACCTTCGTGGCAGACCCGCGCGTCTGGACGCGGGTTATACGCCGTGGCGTTGCCATCGCGGCGGTCTGGGGGGTAGCCGCCCTCCCCGCGCTCGCGGGCATGCATCGCGCCGTGGTGGGGGCCACCGCCGATGGCGCCGCGCCCACCGGCCTCGCGAACGCGGTGACGGACACCGCGCTCGCCCGCGCCATCCCCCAGTACGTCGCCTGGATTTACGGACGCAACGTAAGCTACCCGCTCCTGTTAGCCGTCACCATCGGATGCGTCTGGTGCCTGGTGTGCCAGCGACACCGGGGGCTCGTCATAGCGCAGATCCTCCTGACGATCCTCTTCATCGACAGTAATGGCCACAGCCTGGCGCGCTATCTGCACCTCCTCTCCTTCCACTGGACCTGGATTCAGCGCCTAGCGCCACTGCACTACTGGATCACGTTGCCCCTGGCCGCCCTCGGCGTCGATGCCACAGGGCGATTGCTCGGGCGACTCCGCGCGCATCGCCCCCTGCCCGTACGTATCCTGGTCCTCGCCCCCTGTGTCGCCCTTGGCCTGGCTCTCCCCTTCGGTGTGAGCGCCGCACGCGCGACCGCCTTTACCGCCCGGCGAACCGTCGTCGGCCCCGCCGATCTCGGCGCCCTATCCTGGCTCACGCGCCATGCGCCGCCGCAGATGACTGTGCTCAACGACGCGGATATGACCCACCCCGACACGCTAGAGGGCGCGATCGACGCAGCTATCTGGCTCCCTGTCCTTGGCGGTCCACAGCCCGTCTTCTCCCGCTCGTCTGATGGAGTGGGCACGCTCCCGGAGCGGTTCGATGCCCTCGCCCACATCACCGACCGATCCTGGCCAGATCAGACCAGGGATTTCGTGCGGCGCGCGCGCATCGGCTACGTCTACTACGGCGCGCACGTCGCGCCAGACTCGCCGCGCCACCTCGTGCTGGAGCGCTTGCTCACCGCGCCGGATTTGCGCCTTGTTTACACCAGCACGCCGGCGTGTCGGGGCGCGCTGGCGACGGCCGCTTGCCCAGCCAACGCCGCGTACGTCTTCGCGGTGCGCGCGTAACACCACGACCGGCAGCCCAGCCATCACAAGACGAGAGCACATCCATCACAAGAGGAGAGCACATCCATGACCATAATCGCCATCACGCCGAGCAAGAAGACAGTACGCGTGCGACAGGGGGACGCGCCACCGCAGATCGAGACCACATTCGGGTGGAGTTACCACGTCGGCTCCCAGTGCATTCCCCAAGACATCATGCCTTTCGCACATCGGGAGGATCGTGAGGCGTTCGTCGACGCGACCCACCGCGCCCTCACCTCGCGCTGCACGCGCGACGAGGCGGCCTCCATCGCGGCCATGATCGTGTTCGAGCAGCGTGGCCCCACCGCGAATAGCGAGCTCGCCCGCCTGTGGCGCGAAGAGCAGCCGTGCTATGGGCGACTCTCACCGCAGCAATGGGGCTACATCAGCGCGGTCGATCTCGTGCCTGCCCTCGCGCGCCTAACACAGGATGGGGCGCTGGCCACCCTTTCCCCTGTTGGCCCTGATCGTCGGCCGTAGGCGGGCGGGGACGTTGATCGCATCCAATGGCGGGGACGCCCTCATAACGAAAGGCAGGTCACATGTCGGCATCGATCCGTCCACGGGACACCCTCGCACGGACGCGCGCGCCTAGCGCGGGAGACCGGCACGGCGCGATCATGCGCCGCGTCCTATACACGGTCGCCCTGTTGCTCGTCCTTTCTTTCTACGGGGAGGTGCTGGCCCATGCGCCCGTGGTCGGGCAGGATTTCCGCGTCTTTTACAGTGCCGCTACGGTTATCCAGCACGGCGGCTCGCCCTACGATGTGCGGGCGCTGGTGCGCGTCGAGGATCGCCTCTTCCCCACGCGTTCGGCCACGGAACGACGGGACCGGCGGGCCAACCCCTATATCCAGGGTCCGCTCCTGGCGCTCATCTTCGTCCCTTTCCTGGGTTTCCCGCCCGCTGTCGTGTACGACATCTATGCTGCCGCGCTGCTTGCCGCCGCCGCCGTGGCGCTCCTCGTCCTGGATCGGGTGCGGCGAGATGGCGTCGGCCCCATCGCGCACGCGCCGCGCCGCGCCCTCCCTCTCTTACTCAGTCCCGTCGTGTTCCTCGCCGTCCTGCTCGGCCAGCCCGACCCACTTCTCCTGTTATTGTTCGCCCTGGCGTGGCATGCGCTCCAGCGTCGGCACATAGCTCTCGCAAGCGCGCTCCTCACGGTAGCCTGCATCAAACCTCAGATCATGATCGGCCCCATTGTCCTCCTGGCGCTGCTGGCCTGGCGCGCAGGCGGCATCCGATCATACGTGGGTGGCCTCCTCGCCGGCGCGGCGGCCGTGGTCGGTTGCTGCCTTCTCTTCGCCGGACCCCTGGTGACGGGCGATTGGCTGCGCGCGCTGGTCTCCTTCGGCAGCGGCACCGTCTACACGCAAGTCGATATTGCCGCGCTCTCGACGCTCTATCTGGACTGGCTTCCCCACGCGCTCGTCCCGCTGGCTGTCATCGGCGCCGTCGCGGCGTGGGTCGTGTGGGCCGTCTCCTCGGCGCGACGTGGGACGTCCGACGCCTCAGCTACACTCCGCTGGGTGGGGCAGGGTCTCTGCCTGTGGTTGCTCGCGACGCCCTACGCCCATCCCCACGACGACGTGCTGCTCCTGCCGGTGCTCTGGCTGTGCGCGACCGTGCGGCTGGCAACGGACAGGCGGGCGCTCGGAGCCCTCTTTGCCACAACGTGGTGGTTCTTGCCCATGACCAGCGTGCTCGGCCTGCGCCTTCCCATCGTGCGCGGCCTCGGCGTGGTCCCCGTTATCCTCCTCGCCCTGATCCTGACGCGCCATGGCCCCAAGCGCGCCGATGGCGTCACGCTCATGTAGGCGTCGCGCGACGGCTACCGGCGCTGTTAGGCCCCATCAGATGTCGGTTGGCGTGTCGAGGATTGGCGCCAGAGCGACGCGTACAGCGCCACGAGGCTCACGGTCAGGATCGTCCCGAACAAAACGGGGGGGCATCGTCATATCGAGCGATAGAGGTTTGACGCTGAGCCGGAATAGCTCGACGTACAGCGCAGGCCACACGCGCCGTTGGGCGACAACGGCCATGGGTAAGAAATGGTCCGGACGCGCGTGAGGGCGTCCCCGCGTGGGGCAGGGCCATGGTCGGCCAGGACCGGGGAGCGGGCAAGGGGTCAGGCATGACGAGAGTCGCCGATTGGTGGTGGGGAGAGTAGCTGTTAGGGGGTAGCGGACGGAAGGAGAATAAACGAGGATAGGACAAGAGTGAGAATCACTATGGTGAGAGTTATGTCAGAAAAAAAGGGCATCGACGACAATGAGCTATACGCACGCAACAACGCGGTAGGATTCCTGCGTCTTGTATGCGCTCTCGTCGTCATTTACACACACGCCTATCCCCTTGGCGGTTTTGGTTTCGATCCTATCACACGCGCTCTGCACGACAACCTGGGTGCCCTCGCCGTCGCAGCGTTCTTTTTTCTGAGCGGCTTCCTTGTCACGCGCAGCTACGAGCGCACGGGCAACCCCATTCGCTTCCTCTGGCACCGCGCGCTACGCATCATGCCCGGCTTCTGGATTTGTCTCGTCGTCATGGTTTGTGGTGTTGGGCCGCTGGTCTGGATCATCGAACGCTGGTCACTCGCCGGGTATTTCACGTATCCGGTTGACCGTCCACTCTCGTACCTCACATCCAATGCCTGGCTAGATATGCGGCAAACGGGTGTAGCTGGAATCTTCGCGCACCTGCCCGAAGGGTTTTTCGTCAACGGGGCACTCTGGACGTTGGCGAACGAAGGCAAGTGTTATATCCTCCTTGCCCTCCTAGGCTGGTGCGTTCTTCGTCTACGCGTTCCATTGATCTACCCTTTTGCGTTCGCGGTCCTGCTACTCTACATCAACGCGCCACGGCAGATGGATGCGATCCCGCTCGTCACGGCCGTTCGCTGGTGGTTCGGGCCGGATGTTTTCATGCTGCAAGCCTCTTATTTCTTCGCTGGCGCGACGTATTACGCGTATCGCCATCGCATCGTCGTGCGGCGCGCATTCTTTGTGTGTGCGACGCTTGGCGTCCTCTTGGCGTCTTTGATCGGGATGCAATTGCTCGTGCTGCCTCTTGCCGTCCCCTACACGGTTCTTTGGCTGGCGCTGCGGTTACCCACCCGGCATGTCGAGCGCTATGGTGACATCAGCTACGGTTTATATATCTACGGTTGGCCCGTCATGCAGATTCTGGTCCTCCTCGGCGTCGCGCGCCTTGGGCCCGTCCCCTTAGCCATCGCCAGCATCGTTGTGACCGTGCCGTTCGCCTTACTCAGTTGGCGCTACGTCGAAGCCCCCTGCATGCGTCTTAAGCGCGGGCGTCGTTTCCTTCACCAAAGTCAGGCCCGGACGCTCGTAGACCTCGATGCGGCGGCGATAGTCGGGCTCCCCGTAGCCAGGGCACGCGCGGATATAGTCGCCGGTGCGCTCCATCAGTCGCCTTCCTCGTAGCGGTGTCTGCGGTACCATGCCTCCCCCCATCCCGGCCCGGAGCTTGACTCATTCGCCCTCGATGCAGGCCGCGCAACGGCCGGTCTTGTCCGCCCCCGGCGCATCCCTGCACGTTGGGCCGGTGCCGCCGGCCGCGACCCTGGCCGCGCGTCGGCGTCGCCTTACGGGTCGTTTGACGACTAGGACGTTCAGAGTACGTTAAGCCGTGGTTAGCGGCGACATTAGCGCGAGAAGAGATCTTTGGCCTGCTGTAGGAGGCGGCGCATGATGTCGAGATTCGCCACCGCAGCGGTGAGTGCGTTTCGCGCGGTCTGCAGGTCCATCAGCAGGGCCTCGGGCGAGACGCTCAGGGGCTCCTGGCCCGCCGCACAAAGGCCAGGAGTTGCTGCAAGCCCTCGGCCGCATGCGCGGCCGCCAGGACCACGGGGCCGGTGGTCGGGTCTTGCGCGCTTTCCCGTAAGGGGCCGGCAATGCGCAAGGTGCGCCAGCGCAGAAAGCCGAGAAGCTTCGCCGGATCGTCGAGCGCCCCCACCGCAGCCAGGGCTTGGCGATGGGCCGCGAGCACCTGATCGGCCGGGACACCCGTCCCGTCGGCGTGCACGGCCTCGCCCTCGGCGTGGCCCAACAGAGCGTTGACCAGCAGCAGGCGGTAGTAGCTCTTACCGCCCAGCCGTGCCGCCTCCCAGGCATGTTCCGTGGCGCTGTTCGTTCCCTCGTAGTGGCTAAGGGCCGCCAAGGCCGCGGCGAGCTGGGTGACTGTGGCCGGCGTGTCATCCGGTCGATGATTGATGCGCTTCGTCATCGCCCTCTCCCTTCCTCATGATCGTGTGACGACAGGGCGCGGAGCCGGCGCTAGGCCCTGGGCGTGGGCCGGAGCGAGCGGACGCTACCTTGTGGTCCCTCGACGCGTCCATCACGACGCCAAGGCGTCGCCGTCGCCGACCGTACGCACGGTCGGTGCGACGCTGTACTCGACGCGTCCGACGCGCGCTGTATGCAGGGCATCATAGTCGATTTTGCGCAACGCGGCCATGACTTTGCCGTGCAACTTCTGCTCCAACCAGACCTTGTTAAAAGCGGCGGGGACCGCGATGCGCAGCACCTCACCGTCCTGATCCAGGGCGTGGGTCGTGATGAGCCAGGCGTTGAAGTTCTCGACAGTGAGCACCTGGGCCAACTCGTCGAGGACCACGCGCCACACCGGATGCTCCTCGACGATGGGCAGGCGCGCGGGGCTATCGGACCACGCGGCGTAGGACGTCGCCGGCTCGTCGCGGCCGTCATCACGCCGGCGGCGGCGACGACCTGACGGGCCAGCACGACGGCGATCTGCGTCCGGGCCAGCATCTTCCCTGCGGGGCGGCGCGGGGTGCAGCAGATCGGTCAAGACGGCGAAGAGGTAGGGCATGCCGTTGACGGCGCGGATGTCGTCGCGCTGGCGCTTGACGATGCTGGCCTGGCGGTCGCGGGTCCGGGCCGCCGCCTCGTCGAGTAACCGGAGGAAACGGGCGGGCGACACGCCGGCGTCGCGACGCAGATTGCGAGCACGGCCG
>JAABUO010009251.1_pt1 | contig 11037 bp, 12 predicted proteins | sample 5559291 | NCBI WGS metagenome assembly JAABUO01 (sample SAMN10711878, study PRJNA513372) | rock metagenome | isolation source: Antarctica rocks | place: Antarctica: Victoria Land, Finger Mt sud | reverse complement strand
AGGGTTGAAAAAGGTGTCAAGGGCACTGTTGTGTAGAGATAGTGCCTCATACACAGCACTCTCAGGGTCTGCAAGCAGCTGATCTTCAGGGAAGCCGGTGTGCTTGGCAAACTCTGTTCCCCTGTCTGGTGGTCCAAGGCTAATCAAGTACAGTTTGATACCCTTCTCTTTCACTTGTTGAACAACTTCCTCACGGAGTTGGCCTGCCAACTCCCTGCAAGCGCATTATGGTAATGGCTGAAATTTGCACACGCTCTTTTTGCGCCGTCTCCAAAAGGCCCTACAGACGGTGTATGCATGCAAGCATGCGTACTGGCAGGCTTACTGGCAGAAGGGTCATCCCATGCTGCGTGCAGCTACCAGCACCATCACATCGTCTTCGTTCCATAGGGAACCCACGTCTACTTGCTTCTGCTCAGAGACGAGCCAAGCCTGCGACACGCTGCAAAGTAAGCACACACAGAAACTTGTAGCTACGCTGAGGTGAACACTGCGTGCATACAACCTTGACGCCTTGCAGAGCCCCGTATTTGGATTTGTCGTCGACAAATTGCTCCTGCCCCTTTGTTATTCCCGCGGCAGACGGCATAATGCGCTGATAGGTGCGTGGTGCCCGGCTTTGCAGTGATAAGGGCCTGGTGCAACTAAGATTGCTGGGCTTGAGAGCAGGTGCAAACCTCGTGCAGAAGTTTGACTTCAGTGCCATCACGCTGTGAACAATCTGTTTTGCACTCTTTGTTTATCATGCTAGGCTTTAAGTGCACGAGAGGCCACAGCTTTGCATGATGTTAGCGTTACATTTACGTCAGGCGACTTTTTAAGCGTTTCACGCTAAGCAGGAGTCTAGTGCTTTTCCGTCAACAGTCAAAGAATGGCTAATACTCAGGTCGAATTTGCTGGTCTAAATGAGCAAGATCAACTTGCTTTGGACAGCTTCCGGTCGATAAACGGCCAACCTATCCTTCCCCGGCACCCTAAATTGGCTGGCAGGCAGCAGAACACCAAATTTCTCCAGGACGTTGCTCACCTACAGAAGTAACTAGGGCCTCGCTTGCAGAGGGATGCTGTATTGGCAACATATAATAACCCCAGCAATGAAAAATCGACTAAAAAGCAGTATTTTTGTGAGGCTTGCACCGTATACCTGCCTGCTCATAAGCAGGATTGGCAGGCTCACTTAAAAGGGGTCAGTCACCAGTGCCAGCTTCTCAGCCTTTGCAGCGAGGGTGAGCTGGGGCACATGCCCCAAGGTAAGTTGAAGGTCAAATCAAATCATGCAGCAGCATTTGATGCAAGCAAAATATGGCCAGTAAGCAGACTGCTCCTGCAGGTGAGAATTTCACGTCAGAAGTGATTTTAACCAAGCAGCAGTTGCAGCATTTTGGTTGCCATGATACCAAGAGGCTACAAGATCTACAGTTGGAAGCAATGATGGTGACTCAAGGCTTGGATAGCTCATAAAGCACTGGACCCATGTGCCTGACCTGTGACAAACTTCTCAAGAATGCCACAGCATGTTCAAACCAAAACGCACAGCCACCATGCATTTTTAGCTCTATATAGCTTTGCACCAGCAGCATGCATATTGAGCATGACCTGTCTGGCAATGATTGTAATTTGCTGTTGATGACAGTGTCAGGAAGGTTGCATCATGCAGTATACACAATTTTGGCAAGGCTTATCCTGCGCGCACCTGGCTCATAATGAGCTGGAAAGCATTGAATCAGTATTGTCAGTATTACATTTGAACATTTATTATTCTTAGAATTACATTTGAATTTGACATGGTGATGCAGGCTGTGATTCGCTTGGCTGGACCTACCAGTTCACGACGAGTTGCACCAACTTACTGGAATCTTTCCACTGATTGGGCGGCAATGGCAATGAGGATAGCTTGTGCTGCTAAGAAAGAAGACAAGCAGCTGACCATAGCTTTTGAAGGCAGAACCTGCAGAGTATTTCTGTCTATGGTGAGACAAGTCTTTGTCTGAGATACCACCAGGAAGTGGCCTACCAGGACTTGTACATAACCGATCTCTTGATTTGAACCTGGGTGCATTTGACTTTGCACCCTGGAAGACCTGGAAACAGTGACACGTCATTCAACAGTAGCTAAAAAAAGTTGCTAGCATGGTGTTGAAGTCTAATTCATGCTTGTTGATGCTCTGTTCAAAAGCTTGTCCCACATGTCAAAGCTTGTCGTTCTGCTTCCTGGTTATAGCTGATCTTTTCATAAAAGTATGCATATGCACCCAGGTTTGTTTGCAAAGCTGCCCATACCAGCATGTAACATAATTGGCATTGTGGTCAAGGGATTTTGTTAAAGCAACCTCTATTCATGCCTTTATGTGCAGCAATTTGTGTTAACAACCACCTGCAAGCTTGAACAGATCTGACTCTAGAGATAAAGCTGAGTTGTGGCATGTTTCCCAGGAACAGATGCAGTTAGGACGCCACATGTGGGTCGTGTGTCAATTTGTGCCATGTTTTGTACTGCCGTACAATGCAAATTGCTATATTCCATGTCACACATATGCTTTGCGTTTCCACCTTGGGGCGTAGCATTGAAGCATTACAAAGCTCGGCCATAAAGATGTAATCTCACAAGAAGGTTGGCTTCTGCAGGACAACAGATTGATGATTGCTCGCTGCATGTAGCAGATGCTGTTGCAGTGGACACTCTACTCAAAGCTCTCTCAAATCAGACTCAGCTAGAATCTGTGGAAATTGCATTTGGAGGGGCAATTCTGCCTGATTTGGAAGAAGACGTTGCCTCAGACATGGACTCAGATGAAGAGGCCATGGTAGAGGCAGAGGCAGAGGAAGAGTTTGAGACATACAGACATGTGTCTGCAATCACTGCTCAGATGTTTCACCCAGCATGGACATCAGTCTGCAGACTACTGGAGGGTAGCTGCATGTTCAGGCTCAGGTACACACCAGCATGAAGATGCAATGCACCACTTGAAAGTTGACAACGAGGCAAATTGAGTAGCATGTTGCTCTGTCTTGTTGTGCCATGAGCAGGCTGACAGGCACAGCATGTATATTCAACAATGCTATGCATGGTGTTGTATCACAACACAGCTCGCATGCCAATAGCTGCACCCAGATGGTTTGCAGATTTGTTTTCATGCAACCCGGCCGCTGGTGTACACAGCTGCAGAAAGTATACTTGCAGCAGATATTCATAGTGGCATCTGGTGAAAGGGCATAATTTTGAACACCACGAGTTTCTGCCCCACCTGCTCCAGCCTTGACCCAAGCCTCAAGCTAGAGGCTGCAAACCCTCCTCTCTGCATTGCATGTTGTGGTTTTATCATTGTTACAACTACAGTAGATCAGGACACAATGGTTGCGTCATGAAACAAGTCAAAAGCATCAATTGAAGCTGCATTGCATGTGTTTTTTTCTTGTCATTTTTGCTGACGTCATTTGCGCTATGATACCAGTCATGAGCATCAAGTAAGGTGCCTTGACGTTAGCATGTCCAGTCAGCCATTAGCAGGGGTCTGTACTGCCTTGCATGGCTGATGTAGGTTATGACAAACAAGCTGATGTGCTCATTGTGGGCAGGTGTGCCATCTTCAGACTTCCACACCGTGCTGACTCCCTGCTTGGTAGTGTCAAACGAGTTGAAGCAAGTGTTATGCGGGGTTTCCAGCACAGGAAGTCAGCGCAGGTCACAGCTGTCCTGATGGGCACGCATCGTCGGTAAGTTTGTGGTTTTCACATGCCAGCAAGCCCTGCCACTGACAACATCAACTGCATTTTTGTAGTCAAGATGCTCATCACCGCTTGCTACATGCACTGCACACGTGGTACACTCAATGTGCAGTGTTGTATTGTGCTTAGAGCTGCAGCAGCTCAAGATCCTGAGCAGAACTGCTTCAGCCACTACCAAGATTGCAATGAAATAGAATGGTGTTGATCAATCAAATGGTATTTATCGGTATGCTTACCTCTGCAGCTGTTGCTACTTCTGGTAAAACAGCAGTGTCAGAGAGGCTGTTTGATGCAGGCTGGGCACTGAAGCGAATTGAGCACATTGCCGCAAGTGGTCCTCAGGAAGATCATGCAGCTTGCATTGCAGCCTTGCACAGTACAGCTCTATCATGTGGATAGCGGCATACAAATCAAGCTTTCTGATGGCAATTTCCATTAATGTTTTGGGCTGACATGGGTGGCTGTTGCGTTGCCAGGCGACTGGTGTTGAGTGGTGGTTTTACTAACAGTTGAGCTTTGCTGATTTGTCACTCCCAACAATCTCATCTGTATACTACAGCACATAAGATTGTCGTACCGTTCACTTTGCAATGCAAGAGGGAATGATGGGCAATCTGGAAGCAATGGCAACTGATATAGATTTCCAAGACTGAGACGATCTTGCAGCATGTGTAATTTTCATAATTTTGGAAACAGCACTGCATCATGTTGTTGTTGGAGTACTTTCCGTAGCGGTGGACAAATGAGCTCATGCTTTGCCAGGACTGATCAACGACTTTTAGATACCCACGTCATGTTTGTTTGCGTGCCCTCCCTGCAATGGGATCAGAACATGCTGCTCTTTGCTTGCAAAATTGTCAACAAGATCGATTTCTTTTTGTAACCAGAAAACGGTGTCCTGCACTTTGCCTTCTACCTTATATCCCATGATAATCTTTTGCCGGCAATGGACTGAAGCTATGTGAGGCTGCAGACCTAGGCTTGACAGGTACCACAGGCCTGAAGCACTTTGTTGGAATCGGCTTGCCTGCCCCTCACTCAAAGGGGTTGGACCATATTGCCATCCTTTCGCTTAGAAATTCACCATGTCGTTGCCACATATCACAAAGCATACTGCTTTTCAGTACCCATACGTACTATGCTCCTGTCAGATATTGCCAAGCTGACTTCGCACGGTGTCTGGACCCATGCTGATAGTTTAGTCAGAGCACATGTGATCTTGGCTTCTGATCAGAAGCGTAACATGAGTGGGAACTTCAGAAAACACATGGCATCACAGTGTATCAGGATACCGGTAAACGTTTGTGACTGGAATTGGAGATGGGGTACTATTGAACTGGACAATCTGAAGGAGCTGTGCAACCTTGGTGGCTGAGGTAGAGCCTAAATCCTAACCTGTGTCTTGAATTACATGTCAGTAGGACTGGTTGTTTTGTGTTTCTTCGTTGCCTGTTCTTCCACTGCCGCCCAGTCATCATTTCCACTGCTGCCCTGCAGCACAGCACAATCTATTCAGGCTTTTGTGCCACTGAGCGTTTGTGTGGCAAGAATGCAGAGCTGGTTCAGGACAGTCATAGGTACAGATCTGATCAGTCTGACATTGCAGCCAGCCCTGCAGGAGCCGATGTATGTCAAGTAAACTAAAACATTCATCCTGTCTGTCAAGCAGAGCTTCAACATGCTCATGTAAGCTGATGCAAGTGCCCTGCAGAACTAGTCACAGGAATGCAAGGCACACTAGTCTGTATGCTGCACAGTACCTGATCCAGATACTGCCTGGGCCTCTTCCTCCTAGGGGGGCCAGGGCCAGGAGACCCTTCCTGCTCACTGGCTGGGGCATTTGCCCCCTGAACAGCCTGCGCCTGCCTGTCACCATAGTCTGCAAATAGGCACCTTTGTTGGGCATGGCAAGCGTTCATTGTAAAACAGCGTGATTCAGACTGGGCTGTGTGTCTCAATCACCCAAGTACCCCAAAGCATTCTGATGCCCTGTCAGCTCATGCTTGATGGGTATGCAAACAGCTGACCAATGCTTGAGGCACAGCTGCAAACACGGTCACCAATCAAAGCTCCATAGCCATCATACAGACAGCTTGATTCAGCTGATGGAAGCACACGATAAGCTTAGCTGCGATGCGGCAGCCTGCCCAGTCACATGCTTAGGAGCCAAGAGATCATGATGCAGACATGGAAATGCAAGCTGTGATGGAGATGTGGTGATGGTGGTGAAGAGGATGGTTGGTGGGAGTAGAGAATTGATGGTGGAAGTGACAATGGTGGTGGTGGTGTAGATCATGATCATGGTCGCGCAACAAATGCTCAGGCTGCCAGGAGTGGTCTTACCACTGCTGCTGCATCTGAGCTGGGGGTCCCTGCAATTCCACCCCTCCTGGGGTCAGCCTCCTCCCCAGCAGCATCATCAGTGACAGGGGCAGGGCCCTCCTGAGTCTCTGCACACAAGCACATCCTGCTAAGACATAACAGTTGCGCTTTGCAACAGCCGCCTTTGCTGCTGATCAGGCAAAGCAGTGAATGTCAGGAAGCTTTAATTTCTATTTTTGGGTTACAGAGGAGTGATCACTGACTGCATTTCTGAAGGTACAGCTAGCTCATCTCCTCTGCAGCAGGTTGATGGCACACCCATCAGTGTAGTGTCAAGGTACCAGCTGATTGTGGAATTATTGCAACAATCAGGTGTAAGCAATTGTGGTGATGGTGGTGTAAGCATGTTGGGTGATGGTGGAAATCATGCGACCTGCCATTGTGTGACAACTGTTGTACAGATTATGCTGACTAGACGACTGTTGTACAGATCATGCTGACTAGACAACTGTCGTGCAGATCATGCTGCCTGAACAACAGTGTGAATGGCACTCTCCACTGTACCCTGTCACCTCCTTTGCACGCATACATGCAGTGCAAAGCAAGGTCTTACCCACTGTAGTGTCTGCCCTTGCCGGACTGGCATTTCTTGCACTATCAGCTGTGATGGAGGGAGCCTCTTCGCTGGCAGCATCAGAAGGCAGCTCTGCACTGGTCTCTCCGCTCAGTGGTGCGGTGCTGCTTGTGTCCTGGCCACTAGCCTGCACTTGGGGCTCTGCACTGTTCCCTGCCACATGGCTGCCGCTGGCACTTTGCGCTGAGGGGCTTGTCACCAGAGGGAGTGGGCTCCAGAGGTACTGCTCACACCCTGCACAACAGGCAAACCTGACAACCCATCCATATGTGCACATCTTGAGCGTCTCCAGCCAGTAGCATTGCTGTTGAGTTGCATGTATGGTGGCTGCAGAGATCCAGCACACCGCGGTGTTCTGTCAATAGTGTGCCTTCAAGCACATCTAGCGCAATGCAACATTGACAATTTGTCGCACCCCACAACAATGCTTAGCCTGTAAGTGTATTCATTGGGATGACAATCGACAACAAACCTGTCAAATGCAACGTTGCCATCCTTGCAAGCTTAAAAGGTAAGGTGTGAGTCAGCCTGACCAGGGTAGCGCAAGGCTGCAGAACGCCTCCACTTACAAAGGCTATAGTCCCATCTCTGTGCAAAGTGGCCCACCTTGTCTGACGGTGGACTCCACCACATGGTTCACTATGGGCGTGACACCGGTTGCCTCCTTGGCTTCTTTTTCTGCAGCGCTACCAGCCACAAGGCAGGCTGGCTCAGCTGCCCCACCACCAGTCTGCTCAACCCCAGGGAGAGCTGGGTCACCAATGCTTGGGAGAGGGGGCTCAGCAGCCTTCGTGCAAGCTGGCCCAGCAATGATGGAAGCTGGCTCAGCGACCATAGAAGCAGCTGGCTCTGAAGCCACACCAGCGGCTGGCTCAACAGCCTCAACGGAAGCTGGCTCAGCGACCATGGAAGCAGCTGGCTCTGAAGCCACACCAGCGGCTGGCTCAACAGCCTCAATGGAAGCTGGCTCAGCGACCATGGAAGCAGCTGGCTCTGAAGCCACACCAGCGGCTGGCTCAACAGCCTCAATGGAAGCTGGCTCCACAACCACAGAAGAGGCCGATGCAGTAGCCACAGAAGAAGGTGATACATGTGCTGCTGCAGCCACATTGGCTGAGCCAGCGGCACGAGCTTGCTGGCTGAGGGCAGCAGGGTGCTGGCCTTGGCTAGTGCCCTGCAGGGCTGCTTGTGAGGGCGCTGCCCCCTGCATGTCAATGCTGTCGTGAATACAAGGCACAAAATAAGCTTTTGACACTCAGATTCAAATCCTTAGCCAAGTTGTCCCGTCAGCAAATCATGATGACAGCAGACGAGGCTCTGAGCAAGGGTTGGATAAGCGATAATGCTCAATAGAGTGCATGACAAATGCACACAGGCAGCAGTGCAGTGCATGCTTTCTTCAAACGAGCAGCATCTTGGTACTACCTGTGTTGTAGGGGCTGCGTTACCACCTCTCTTCTTGAGCTTGGCCCCCCTGTTCTGGTCTGTCCTCCCCTGAGCCTTGTTCCCGACAGTGCCCTCCGTGAAGCTGAAACCCCCTGCGCCAAGTCACAGCATGCTTCGCATGTATGCAAAAACATGGTAGGCGTGACACTCACTCCAGGAACATTCTCCTGAGTATGGCCAACTTCTTTGCATCTTTGCCCACTAGCACTTATTGCAACACACCCAATGCCGTGCACAACAGTACCTTGAGAGTATGACAGCTCAAGGAGGCGTTGTTATGTAAAGCCTGGGTCAGTCTGTGCTGTGAGACAAGGACAAAGGGTATCTTGATGCAATATGCAAGTTTACCAGATTACATGCGCCTACGCTGAGAGCAAGCCAGGTAGCCTGTGACAACAAACCTACAGCAAATGCATTCAGCAGGGGGCAGGGTGTTACCTGGTGGTATGCTGCCCCATGGCAGGGCTGTTGCAGCTTGCGCAGCAGGTGCAGCCCCACCCTGCTCCCCCATGTGGCTCCCTACAGCTTGTTCCCCTTGCTCTTCTTCACCAGCAGACATCGGCCTCGTGGCTTCTCGGCCAGCAGGGGGGTGGCCTCCAGAGCCGCCCTGCTGTTCCCTTTGGTCTTCTGCAGCATTGAGCTTGTGGCGCTTGAGCCTTGGCTCACTAGAGGGGGGCAGGGCAGTGCGCTTGGCATGTCGTGCTGTGTGCTGCTGACTGTTAGTGTCCACCTCAGCCAGGACTGTGTGAGCAACAGTCTGGCTGGCCTGCTCAGGCTGCTGAGCTCCAGGTGACTGCTGCTGGACAGCAGTGTCTACCCCATCAGTCACTGCATCTGAGCGGGGGGTCCCTGAAATTCCACCCCTCCTGAGGTCAGCCTCCTCCCCAGCAGCATCATCAGTGACAGCGGCAGGGCCCTCCTGAGTCTCTGCACACAAGCACATCCTGCTAAGGCATCACAGTTGTCATTTGCAACAGCCGGCTTTGCTGCTGATCAGGCAATGCAGAGAATATTGGCAATTTTTTCATGCTTGTTTTTGGGTTACAGGAGACTATTGGGATTGCTGCATTGCTGAAGGTACAGCTAGCTCATCTTCTCCACAGCAGGTTGACGGCACACCCATCATTGTAGTGTCATGGTACCAGCTGATTGTGAACTTATTGCAACAATCAGGTGTAAGCAAGTGTGGTGATGGTGGTGAAAGCAGGTTGGGTGATGGTGGAAATCATGTGACCTGTCATTTATGACATCTCTTGTACATATCATGCTGCCTAGGCAACAGTGTCAATGGCAATGACAATGGCAATGGCACTTTCCATTGTACCCTACCACCTCCTTTGCTTATGTACATGCAGTGCAAAGCAAGGTCTTACCCACTGTAGTGTCTGCCCTTGTGAGACTGGCATTTCTTGCACTATCAGCTGTGATGGAGGGAGCCTCTTCCCTGGGAGCATCAGAAGGCAGCTCTGCACTGGTCTCGCCGCTTAGTGGGGCAGTGCTGGTTGTGTCCTGGCCACTAGCCTGCACAGCTGCGGGCTCTGGGTTGGCCTCTGACATATGGCCGCCGCTGGCGCTGTGCGCTGAGGGGGTGGTCACCAGAGGGAGTGGGCTCCAGAGGTACTGCTCACACCCTGCACAACAGGCAAACCTGACATCACATCCAAATTTGCATGTCATGAGCATCCCCACCCAGTAGCATTGCTGTTGAGTTGCATGTATGGCGGCTGCAGAGATCCAGCACACCGCGGTCAAGAGCGTGCCTTTGAGCACATCTAGGGCAATGCAACATTGGCAATTGGTCGCATCTGACACTGAGGCATAGCTTGCAGAATTGACAACAATCAACAACAAACTTGCCAATTGCAACATTGCCAATCCTTGCAAGCTGGAGAGGTGAAGTGTGAGTCAGCTTGACCAGGATAGCGCAGGGCTGCAGGACACCTCCACTTACAAAGGCTATCAGTCCTGTCTCTCTGCAAAGTGGCCCACCTTTTCTGACGGTGGACTCCACCATATGGTTCACTATGGGCGTGACTCCGGTTGCCTCCTTTGCTTCCTCTTCTGCAGCGCTACCAGCCACAAGGCAGGCTGGCTCAGCTGCCCCATCACCAGTCAGCTCAGCCCCAGGGAGAGCTGGGTCTGAATCCACAACAGGTGCTGGCTCAACATTTGCCATGGAAGCTGGCTCAGCGACTATGGAGGCAGCTGGCTCAATAGTCACAATGGAAGCTGGCTGAACAGCAACGGAGAGGGGCGAAGCAGTAGCCACATCAGAAGATGACTCATGTTCTGTGGCAGCCACATTGGCTGGGCCAGAGGCACAAGCTAGCCGGCTCGGGGCAGCAGGGTGCTGGCCTTGGCTAGTGCCCTGCAGGGCTGCTTGTGAGGGCGCTGCCCCCTGCATGACAATGCTGTTGTGAATACCAAGCACAAGGCAAGCTCTTGACACTCATACTCAGATCCTTAGCCAAGTTGTCCAGTCAGCAAACCATGATGACAGCAGATGAGGCTCCAAGCAAGGGCTTGATAAGTGATAATGCCAAACAGAGTGCCTGACAAATGCACAAATAGGCGGTTGTGCAGTGCATACTTTCAACACGAGAAGCATAAGCCTCTTGGTACTAGCTGATTTCAAAAGACGTACCTGTGTTGTAGGGGCTGCAGTGCCACCTCTCTTCTTGAGCTTGGCCCCCTTGTTCTGGTCTTTCCTCCTCCCCTGAGCCGCAGTGCCCTCCATGAAGCTGAAACCGCCTGCGCCAAGTCACAGCATGCTAGGTACATGTGTGCAAACACATGGAATGCTTGACACTCACTGCAGGAACATCCTCCTGAGTATGGCCGACTTCTTTTGCATCTTTGCCTGACTAGCACTTGCTGCAAGACACCCAATGCATTGCACAAAAGTAGCT
>JAABUO010009250.1_pt1 | contig 11037 bp, 7 predicted proteins | sample 5559291 | NCBI WGS metagenome assembly JAABUO01 (sample SAMN10711878, study PRJNA513372) | rock metagenome | isolation source: Antarctica rocks | place: Antarctica: Victoria Land, Finger Mt sud | reverse complement strand
GAGGCCCCTGGATGGGCTCGTCGCACCACGCCGGGCGGCGCTGTGGCGCTCCCAGGAGGGCTAGCGGTGGCCGTCCAGACGGGGCCGCACGACGTGCAGGACGGCGACGATGAGCAGGACGGCGAGGACCACATAGGCGCCGACGAGGGCGGCGGCGAGGACGGTGGCCACGACATGGAGGGCGGGCGCGGAGGCATGGGCCAGCGGGGTGAGAAGGCCGGCGACGGGGCCGGTGAGGGCACAAAGCACGAGGGCGCAGAGGCAGAGCGTCCAGACGTGTGCGCGGGCCTGAGCGTCGGTCATGTGTCACCTCCTGCGGTCTGTCTCCTATCCCTATGATATCGCCTAGACCACTGTGTCGGCATTGACCATAGCTGGACAGGCGGTGCCGTCACCGGGTATGATGGCCGCAGCGAGCCCGAACATGCGCGCACCGACCCCGAACAAAGTGTATGGTGTTCCGCGCCACGGGCTTACCAGGGGCAGATGATGGCACGAACGGTCCCCATCCTGCGCGATGGTCTCCTTACCGATCAGCACCAGGGAGTGACCCGGACTATTGCGGTGGGGACCCCCGCGTGGGATCACTGGTTGAGCGACGCTACGGCGTTCGTGGTGGAGCAGGAGGGCGTCACCTTCACGGCGCGCAAGGAGCGGGCGGGCAATCGGCGCGGCGGATGGTATTGGCGCGCCTATCGCACGCGGGATGGCATTCGCCGGCGCGCCTACCTGGGCAAGGCAGACGATCTCACGCTCACCCGCCTGCACGAGGCCGCCGCGCTGTTGGCCGACCACGGTCAGCCCGACCCTGCGCACGTCGCCCCTACCGCGTCCGCACCGCGCATCGCGCGTCGGCATCCACCCGCCCCAGCCGTCGGGCAACGCGCCGCGTCCGGCGGGCGGGCGCGGGACATTTCCTCCGCGCGTCGCTATCACCCGGCGTTGCTGGCGACGAAACTGTCGCCGCCGCCCGTGCGCCCCTCTGCGGTCGCGCGCTCTCGCCTCCATGACCATCTCCGTCAAGCAACGCGGCACAAGCTGGTCCTGGTCTCTGCCCCGGCCGGCTCCGGCAAGACGACCGTGTTGAGCGCCTGGGCGACGACCCCTCCCGCTAGCTGCGGCGTCGGCAACGGTCGCGCTCCGGCGGCGACCCCGGTCCCGGCCCCGCCCCCCGTCGCCTGGCTCTCGCTGGACGACGGCGACAATGATCCCACCTCCTTCTGGACCTACTGCGTCGCCGCCCTGGACACCGTGCAGCCGGGAATCGGCGACGCTGCCCGCGCGCTCCTCTCGTCCGCGCAGCCCGCCTCGCCGCACACCATGCTGACCGTGCTCATCAACGCGCTGGGCACGCTGCCCGACGATGTTGTCCTCGTGCTGGACGACTATCACCTGATCGAAACGCCCGCCGTCCACGAGGCGATGGCCTTCCTGCTCGACCATCTGCCCCCGCGCCTGCACCTCCTGATCGCCACGCGCGCGGACCCCGCCCTCCCGCTGGCCCGCTTGCGCGCCCGCAACGAACTGCTCGAGCTGCGCGCGGCGGACCTGCGCTTCACCGAGGGGGAGGCGGCCGACTTCCTCGGGCGGACGATGGGGCTCACGCTCCCGGAGGGGGATATCGCCGCCCTGGCGGCACGGACGGAAGGGTGGGTCGCCGGGTTGCAACTGGCCGCCCTCTCCCGGCGGGGGCACGAGGACAGTGATGGTTTCGTCACCACCTTCGCCGGGGACAATCGGCACATCCTCGATTATCTCGCCGAGGAGGTCCTGGCGCGCCAACCCGACCACGTCCGCGCCTTCCTGTTGCGCACCTGCATCCTGGACCGCCTGACCGGCCCGCTCTGCGACGCGCTCACCGCGCGGTCCGATAGTCAGGACACGCTCGCGCTGCTGGAACGCGAGAACCTCTTCATCGCGCCCCTCGACCATCAGCGGACCTGGTATCGGTATCATCACCTCTTCGCTGAGGCGCTACGCGCCATGGCACGCCAGGCGTTGCCCGACCAGCTCCCGGCCTTGCATCTCCAGGCGAGCCGCTGGTACGAGGGCCACGGACTGACCCGCGCGGCCATCGACCACGCCATCGCCGCCGCCGACATGGAGCGGGTCACCGCGTTGATCGAGGGGCTCGCCGATGGGGCGATCTGGGCGTATGGCGAGGTGGAGACGCTGCGGCGTTGGCTCGCCGCGCTCACCGAGCCCGTGGTGCGGTCCCGGCCGCAGCTCTGCATCCTGCACGCCTGGACGCTCCACTATGCCCTCTGGACCGGGGCCGTCGACCCCGTGGCCGCAGGCGCGACGCTGGATAGGATCGACGCGCGCTTGCGGGACGCGCAGCGGTGGCTGACCCCCGCCGATGAGAGCCCGCACGCGCGCACGATGCGCGGCGAAGTGGCCGCCCTCTCCGCGATCCTCTCCTTCTACATGGGCGAGATCCCGCGCGTGAAAGAGCCGGCGTGCCTGGCGCTCGATCTGCTCCCGCGGGAGAACACGACGTTGCGCCTCCTCGCCGCGCGCATGCTCTACAACCTCTACAGCATGCATGGCGACGCGACGATGATCGAGCGCGCGGTGGGGGAGCTGACGACCATCAGCCGGACGGCGCACGATGCGCTCGGCGCGATCAATGCCCTCCTGAACGTCGCGGACGCCCAGACGATGCGCGGGGAGTTGCGCCAGGCGGCCGCCGCCCACCGGCGGGCGCTGCGCCACGCCGAGCGGGAGTTGCGGACGGTCGCGCCGGCGTCGCCGCACCGCATCGGGCTGGGCGGCCTCTTGCTGGAGTGGGGCGACCTCGCAGGCGCGGAGGATCAGCTCACACAGGGGATCGCGAGCCTGGAGGAGCGGGGAGACCCGACGGTCCTGGTGGAGGCCTACCGTTCCCTGGCGTCGTTGCGCCAGGCGCAGGGCGATGACGCGGGCGCGTTGGCCGCCCTCGCGGGGGAAGACCGGGTCATCGCGCGCTCCCCACAGTTCGCGCAGTACCTGGTCAGCGGCCTGTCGGCGGCGTGGCGCGCCTGGCTCGCCCTGCTACGCGGCGACGTGCGCGACGCTCGGCGCTGGGCGGAGACCTGCGCGTGGGAGGAGGAGGAACAGCTCACGTCCTCCCGCGGCATCGAACTGACCATCGCGGCACGGATCTATCTGGCCCACGGCGAGGTCGCGGTCGCCCGGCCACTCGTGGTGCGCCTCCTTGGAATCGCGGAGGACGCGGGGCGCACCGACCGGGTCATCGATCTCCTGGCGCTGCACGCCCTGGCCCAGGCGGCGGGGGGGGACGAGGCGGGGGCGATCGGGACGCTGGCGCGCGCGCTGGCGCTGGCCGAACCGGGTGGCTATGTCCGCACCTTCACGCGCGAGGGCGCGCCCATGGCGCGGCTGCTCGCGCGCGTGCTGGAGATCGCCCAGGCGGGAGGGGACCACGCGCCCGCGGCGCCCCCCGTCCCCCACACCTATGTCCGCACCCTCCTGACCGCGCTCGGCTGGCCCGTCCCCGCGCCGGGAGAACACGCGCGTCCGCCGGCGCTGAGCGAGCGGGAGCGCGAGATCGTCCGCCTCATGGCGCGGGGGGACTCGAACCGGGAAATCGCGCACCACCTGATGCTCGCGGAGAGCACCGTCAAGACCTACACCAAGCGTCTGTACGCCAAGCTCGGCGTGCGCAATCGGACGCAGGCCGTGACGCGCGCCGGAGCGTTGCACCTCTTGTAAGGAAAAAAGGCGCTGGTCCCTTTTTGTCCCCTTTTGGGGGACACCTCCCCCCGCCTCCTCCTGTTATGGTGATCTCACGACCTACTGTGTCGCACGTCCGCTTAGACAGGGGGAAGCCTCATGGCACCACTGCTCAGTCGCACCGTATCATCCGCGCTTGCGGGCGTCGCGTTCGTCGCGGGCGTCGTCCTCGGCAGTCTCGGCAGTACCACCACCACAAACGCCCTTGGCGGGCGTCATACCACGCTCGTCAATGCCCCGCTCTTCGTGCTTGGCTTCGTGGTGATCGCCGTGGCGTGTCTTGCCCTGGTCCTCATCTGGGGGAGGCTGGTCGCACGGTGGGCGACCAGCCGTCGGTAGACAGCGATAGACAGCGCCTGCACGCACGGCGTTGTCTGTGTCCTGCCTAGGGAGGGAGTAACGCCCATGTTCACCATGTCACGCGCCCACGTGTCCCGTCCCCGCGTCCTGGTGGCCTGGGTGACCTGTCTCACCCTCGTCGCCCTCGCCGCCCCCCTGGCGCACGCCGCCGCGACGACCGGTCGTCGCGGCGGTGCCCCCGTTCGGCACGCGCCGACCACCACAGGGGTGCCGCGCTTCGTCCCCGGCGGCTGCGTCTATACTTTCGCCGCCACCGTCGTCGAGGGACGGACCGTGCATTGCGGCACGGTGATCGTGCCGGAGTCCCATGCCCATCCGACGAACGGCAAGACCATCGCGCTGCCGGTGGCCGTCTATCGGGCGCTGACGCCCCATCCCGCGCCGGAGCCCATCGTATTCCTCACGGGAGGGCCTGGTCAGAGCGGCGAGTTCTATGCGCAACTGTTGACCGACCCGTTCTACCACGCCTACGCCGCCCACAACGACCTGATCATCTTCGACGAACGCGGCACGGGCGCGTCCGTGCCCTCGCTCAAGTGTCCACCAACGCCCCACACGACCGATCCCGTCGTGGCGTTGCTCACCTGCCGCGACGCGCTGACCAGGCGGGGCATCGACCTGGGCGCCTACACCGACACCGAGAACGCGGCCGATGTCAACGACATCCGGGCCGTCTTGGGCTACGCGCGCATCAACCTGGAAGGCGGCTCGTATGGCTCGGAACTGGGCCTCGCCGTCTTACGCGACTATGCGCCTGTCGTCCGCAGCGCCGTCCTCGAGTCCATTAGCCCCCCGACGACGAATGCTCTCGGCGAGGAGGTCATCAACTTCGATCATGTAATCGTCGCACTCAGCGCGCAGTGCGCCGCGGACGCCGCCTGCCACGCGCTCAACCCCGACGTGCGCGGCAGCCTGCAGCGCGCGACGGACTACCTGAACGCGCACCCCCTGACCGCTCAGACCAGCGCCGGGACACAGACACTGGATGGTACGGCCTTCAGCGCGCGTCTATTCAGCTTCCTGTATCAGGCAGCGGTCATCCCGTATCTCCCCGACCTGCTGGCCAAGGTCGCGGCGGGCAAGACAGGCGCACTGGGACGTCTGGTGCACGCCTTCACGGGTGGCGGGCAAGGCAGCGGCGGCGTCCGCGGGAGCAAGGCCCAACGCGAGGACAGCGGCGAGGCCACCGCTGATGGGATGACTTTCTCCATCATCTGCTCCAAGGCCTACTGGACGCCGACCGCACACGCCCGCATCCTGGCCGCGAATCAGCACGTCCTGCCGGCCGAGCGGGCGGCCAAAGGACCAGAGGCATTATTCGGTTTCACCCTGTGTCCACAGTGGCCGTCGCACGGCGCCGACCCGCACGGCGCGAGCGCCGTCACGAGCAGCGTGCCCACGTTGCTGCTCAACGGGCAGTTCGACCCGGCCACACCGCTGAGCTACGGCCGGATCGCCGCCCGCACGCTGCGCCACAGCGTCGTCGTCGTGTTGCCCGGCGGCAGCCATGTGAATACGGTCAAGCCCGGCCCCGTCGGGACGTGCGCTGCGGCGATCGTCGTCGCGTTCTACGCCAACCCCGGTGCGTCGCCCGACACCGGCTGCACGACACGGCTGCACCTCGCGTTCCGGGCGATCCCATAACCGGCCACGAGCCCGCCATCCCTCCGCACAGCGCCGCTCTATTGTGCTGTCGTGGTCTATCCTCTGTCCGCTCGCATAGGAGTCGATACGCCAGGCACCCTTGGCGTAGACGAGCCGGCGGCGGCAGGCGGATGTTGATGCTGCGCACGGCGTCCTCGGCCTGCCGCCGGTGCCAGGCGACCAGCTGTGCGTCGTCGTCGGGGTGCGGCGTGGCGTAGACCATCGCGCTAGCCCTCCCCCTGCCTGCCCATTTCGCTGCCCATGCCCTCGTATCGCGCACCGTGCCCGTGGCCGCCGATTGTAAGCCTGTTTGGAGAGCGCCGCCCGCGCGATAAGGGGTGTGTCGGGAGGCCCCTCTCTCTCATGTTATGTCGCGTTTCCATGCTGGCCCTATCTGCCTGTATGAGCCCCGCCCCGAAGTCTTCCATCGAGCGCGGCTACACGGACTGCCGAGCGCGGCTACACGGACTGCAAAAACGGCCCCTACTCGCGGCATGGGGCGACGTCTGTGGTGAATTGGGACGCGCCGAAACCTGCATCAATAGTTCATTTTCGTAATACTGTGAGAGGCCATATGCGGCATTTTCGGACCCCTTCGAGGTCATCGAAGCCTCGTCTAGTGCCGATCACGGCGCTTGCAGCCTCTCGTTGTGCCACGCGGGCCAGTAATGTGGCATCGACCTCCATTATTGCGAAGATGAACTAATGTGTAAGGACACGTATAGCCATGCAATCGGCCAAGAACACATTCGATCGCGTATGTAGCCTATCCTTCGTCATTGATTAGCGTTGCCACGCAGGAGCGATGCGCCGATAGCTCGCCTGTCGTTGTTGAAGGTGGTTTCGCCGAAACACCTTCACGTCGGCATGGATGACACAGGCGATACGGCCGCGACGCCATAGCTTTTGCCGGCGCACCAGCGACCCGCACCGTGCCCTGCGTCGTCCTGTCCACCGCTGTGACAGTTGGTCGGCACCGCATGGACCCGCCCGCGTCGTACCTAGGCGCGGCCCCCCCTCGTCACGAGTGGCCGTCCGGGCGCCTATGCACAGCCGACCATCTCCCCGCCCTTGCGCGCCGATTCGCCCCCGTCGCGCATCCACCCGTCACCCGTCTGGCTGACAGTCGGGAGGGTATCCGTGCGACGATCGCGCTATCATGACGGACCTGTTGCGCGCGATCTTCAGCCAATCTTCATGGTGGTCCCCTAACCTATTAGTGGGTGCGGTGCGACGTACGCCGCCAGCGGCGCGCCAGCGAGTGACCGCTGGCCGCGCGCGTCGTGGGTTCCCAGGGCAGAGAGATCGCGTGCGACGCGCGACGCGCCGCCGACGAGCCGCCGCGGACACTCTCGTCGGTCCTGCCCCGTTCAGGTACACTCGCAGTAGTGACGAGCCCCACGAGCCCTGCGAACCGCTAGAGAACCGCTAAAGAACCGCTAGAGAGGAGACCGGATGTCGCATCACGATGGGATCAACGAGCACAGCAAGGACCAGGACCTGGCGGCGGCGACCGCCGCGCCGCGACCGGAATTGACGGATAATCTCGGTCACCGCGTCGGCGACGACCAGAATTCGCTGCGCGCGGGCGTGCGCGGCCCCACGTTGATGGAAGACTTCCTCTTCCGCGAGAAGATCCACCACTTCGACCACGAGCGCATCCCCGAGCGCGTCGTCCACGCGCGCGGCGCTGGCGCACACGGCTATTTCCAGGTCTACGATACGTCGCTGGCCCAATACACGATGGCGCGGGTACTCACCGACCCGACCCTGCAGACGCCGGTGTTCGTGCGCTTCTCGACGGTGGTCGGCTTTCGCGGCTCGGCGGACACGGCGCGCGACGTGCGCGGCTTCGCCACCAAGTTCTATACGCCGGAGGGCAACTGGGATTTGGTCGGCAACAACATCCCCGTCTTCTTCATCCAGGACGCCATCAAGTTCCCCGACCTGATCCACGCCGCCAAGCCCGAGCCCGACGTCGAGTTCCCGCAGGCGGCGACCGCGCACGACACGTTCTGGGACTACATCGCGGGGACGCCCGAGGCCATGCACATGATCATGTGGATCATGAGCGACCGCGCCATCCCGCGCGCCTTCCCCATGATGGACGGCTTCGGCGTCCACACCTTCCGCCTGGTCAACGCGCGGGGCGTGTCGCACTACGTCAAGTTCCACTGGAAGCCCGTGCTCGGCGCCCACTCGCTGGTGTGGGACGAGGCGCAGAAGATCGCCGGCAAGGACGCCGACTTTCACCGCCGCTACCTGGCGAACGCCATTAAGCAGGGCGCCTACCCCGAGTGGGAGATGGGTGTGCAGATCCTCGCGGAGGGTGAGGAGACCCGCTTCGACTTCGACATCCTCGACGCCACCAAGATCATCCCGGAGGATCTCGTTCCAGTGCGGCGCATCGGCAAGATGACGCTCAATCGCAACCCCGCCAACTACTTCTCCGAGACCGAGCAGGTGGCGTTTATGACCACCAACATCGTGCCCGGCATCGACTTCAGCGACGACCCGCTGCTGCAGGGCCGCAATTTCTCGTACCTGGACACGCAACTCAGCCGCCTGGGCAGCCCCAATTGGCCGCAGTTGCCGATCAACCGCCCGCTCGCCCCGGTGTCGAACAACCAGCGCGACGGGCACATGCGCTACACGATCAATCCGGGGCGCGTCGCCTACGAACCGAACGGCCTGCAGGGCGATATCCCGAATCAAGTGTCGCCGGCGCAGGGCGGCTTCGTCAGCTACCCGGAACGGGTGGCGGGCCCGAAGATGCGGGAGCGCAGCGCCACTTTCGGCGATCACTACGGGCAGGCGCGGCTCTTCTGGAACAGTATGACGCCGATCGAGCGCGAGCACATCACCAAGGCGCTGCAATTCGAGTTGAGCAAGTGCGGGACGCGGGATGTGCGCGTGCGCATGCTGGGCCACCTGCAGCGGATCAACGAGACGTTGGCGGCGCAGGTCGCGCTGGAGCTGGGTGAGCCTGTGCACACGAGCCATGCTACCGCTCCGCCGCCCGGCACGTCCGACTCGGCGGCGCAGACGGCGGTGCTGGCGGCCGCGACCTCGCCGACCACCGCCTCCAGCGGGTTGCAGCGCACTAAAGGCTTGAGCCTGGAAGAGGGGCAGCCACGGACGCCGAAGGGGCGTCAGGTCGCGATCCTGGCCGCGAACGGCGTCGCCGTCGCTCAGGTCGATGCGCTGCTGCGGGCGCTCACGGACGCCGGCGCGCAGGGCGTGGTGGTCGGCCCGCACCTCGGGTCGCTCGGGGGCGGGGTCACGGCGACCATGACCTTCGCCAACACCGCCTCGGTACTCTTCGACGCCGTGTACGTGCCGGGCGGCGCGGCGAGCGTCAAGACGCTGATCCAGAAAGGGGACGCGCACGTCTTCATCGACGAAGCCTACAAGCACGGCAAGCCGATCGCGGCGGTCGCCGAAGGTATGGAATTGCTGACCGCCGCGCAGATCGGTCGCCTGATCGGCCCGGCCGGAGCCGGCGCCGCAGGCGCCTCCACACAGGGCCGCGCCGACGTGACGCCTGCGGCCGTTCAGAACCTGTCGGAAGTCGGGCGGGTACGGGGGGTCACGGCCGGCGGGGCCGGCGGGGCGAGCGGCCAGCAACTGGCCGCGTACGGCATCATCGTCGGGCAGAGCGGCAATCTCCAGGGCCTCATCACGCAATTTCTCGCGGCCGTTGCACATCATCGCTTCTGGGGCCGGCCGCTCCTGCAACAAGTGCCGGCGTGAGCGTGATGGCGTACTGGGTGGCGGCGCATGGCGCGCCGCCACCCAGTACGCCATGGACACGCACGACACGCACGACACGCACGCCGCGGGGGGTGGCCCGCGGCGCACACTAGCCCCACACATAGAGCCATGGACGGAGCAAGAGGGGGACGATATGGGGCAGGAACAGGGCAGGCAGGACACGCGCACGCGGCGCCGCTTCCTGAACGGTGCCGCCGGTGTCGGCGCCGGCATTACCGCGGTGGGCTTCGTGGACATCTTTGGCGGCGGAGCCGGGGGGGCTCTGGCGGAAGCCGCGGGAGATCCCGGTGCCGCTGCCGCGACCATCGTCAACGTGGTCGCGACGGCGGAGACACTGGCAGTCACGTTCTATTACACCGTTCTCACGGGAGCAACGTTTCGTGTCGACGCGCCGGCCGTCGACGACCTCAGATGGACGCTGGAGGCTGAGATGCGCCATCTTGATGGCCTACGATCACTGGGCGGCGCGTCGTTGCGACAGCGCTTCTATCTGCCGGATCATCTGCTCACGGATGCCGGCGTGTTTGTCGACACCGCCGTGACGCTTGAAGCCACCTTGGCGGGCGCGTATCTAGCGGCAACGCATCAATTTGCCGTGCTCGGCCAGCCGCTGCTGGCAGCGACCGCCGCACAGCACGCCGCGAGCGAAGCGCAGCATCTCACGCTCATCGGCCATCTCGCCGGTCTGCCCGCACACGACCTGACGCTGTCGACAACGGCTTTTCACCTCATGTCCGACGCGGTACGGGCGCTGGCACCGTTCCTCGCGGGGGGAACCGGCTTTCATGGACCGCTCAGTGTCCCGTCGGCCCGTCAGTATCAGGCGGCACGCGACGCTAGCACGGCGGAACGCAGGCAGCCCGTCACTACGCCATAGACCAGTCGGTTGCTCATGCCAGGACGGACGAGGGGCGACACCTCCTGGAAGGCGTCGCCCCTCGTCCGTCGTCCATTAATTGATGAGGCCGGTAATTGATGAGGCCGGTGCGACGCCTGGACCGCGCCTCATGACCGTTGACGTTTTTGGGAAGACGAGGCTCCCGACCCCGGAGGTGCATTCCTTCGCTTGGTAGCCAGTGCCCCGAGCGGTTGACAACTCGCCAGCGGAATGTTACGCTAGTTTTATCAAAAACTAGCGTAACACGAAGTGAGGAGCGATGGCGAACAAGGAACGGCGCATCAAATGTGCGGCGTGTGGGCAGCGCGACACGGTGGTGCGCGGCGAACGCGGTCCCGTCACCGCCTACTGCGATTTCTGTCGTGAGGAGCGTCAACGGGAGCAGGCACGCCAGCGCGTCGCGGCCATGCGGGCGCACCAGCGCGCCAACGGATGACACGGCGCGCTGGCGTGCTGGTCATCTCTCCGCTTTACCCGACCCGCCACCCCAGGAGAACCGTCAGCAGCCCGACAACCGGGAGGGGGAGTTGCCGCGCGCCGTTATCCAACGGGTGCAGGCGCCGCTCGTAGGGCCGCGCCGTCACCTTGCGCCACTGCGCGTCGTCCAACTCCCACAGTTCGAGCTG
>JAABUO010009248.1_pt1 | contig 11038 bp, 9 predicted proteins | sample 5559291 | NCBI WGS metagenome assembly JAABUO01 (sample SAMN10711878, study PRJNA513372) | rock metagenome | isolation source: Antarctica rocks | place: Antarctica: Victoria Land, Finger Mt sud | reverse complement strand
GAGTTGGCAGGCCAGACGCTACTGCCCGGCTTCAACGAGGCACACAATCATATGCTGATGTTTGGCCGGTCGCTCGCGCAGGTGGATTGCCGCGCGCCTGGCTGCGGCACGATCGTCGAGTTGCAACGGCGCGTCGCGGCTCGTGCAGCGGAGATACCCAACGGTGACTGGGTGCTTGGTCGCGGCTACGACGACCAATCACTTGCCGAGCGGCGGCATCCGACCCGCGATGATCTAGACGCCGTCGCACCCGATCATCCGGTCGTCATCACGAACGCCTCTGGTCATCTCTGTGTCGCCAACACGTGCGCCCTCGCGCTTGCCGGTATCACGCGCACGACTGCCCCGCCCGAGGGGGGCGATATTGTGCATGATGCCGACGGCACTCCGATGGGGTTGCTTCTGGAGACCGCGCAAGGATTAGTGACGGACCTCATCCCGGAGCCGACCGAGGATGATCTCGTTGAAGCGCTTGGTCGGTGTGCGGAGCGGTATCTCGCCGCCGGTATCACGAGTAGCGCCGACGCGAGCGTCCACACGAACACCCAGTTCCGCGCGTTCCAGCGCGCGATGGCAACCGGCGCGAACCCGCTCCGTACAACGCTGATGTTGCGCGAGCATCTGCTCCCCCACCTGATCGAAACGGGGATCCGCACGGGTTTCGGGAGCGATCGCCTGCGCTGCGGGCCAATCAAACTCTTTATTGACGGGAGCCTGATCGGGCGGACCGCCGCCGTTTCGCAACCGTTTCTCCATGATCCCGACCCGAACAACCTCGGCCTGACAATGATGAGCGAGTCAGTCTTTCAGGGATATGTGATGGAGGCGCATGCGGCGGGATGGCAGATCGCGGTCCATGCCATCGGCGATCGCGGTATCGAAATGGTGCTCGATGCCTACGAGCGCGCGCTAACGGCCCACCCGCGTGCTGACCACCGGCATCGCATCGAACACTGCGGCATCCTGCGACCGGATTTGATCGCCCGGATCGCCCAACTCGGTGTCGTCGTCGTCACGCAGCCGATCTTCATCACCGAGTACGGCGACTCGTTTATGCGCCATCTCGGCGAGGAGCGCGCCGCACTCACCTACCCCTTCTGGTCGCTGCTTAACGCGGGGATACCGATGGTCTTCAGCTCAGACTGCCCGGTCTCGGCGTATGAGCCATTGAAAAGTATCCAGGTAGCAGTCACTGAGCGCACCGGTTCCGGCGCGGAATACGCACCCGCCGAGGCGATCAGCGTGAACGAAGCCCTCCACGCGTACACTGTCGCGGGCGCCTTCGCCACGTTCGAAGAGCACACGAAAGGCTCCATCGCGCCGGGCATGCTCGCCGACTTCGTCGTGCTTGCCCGCGATCCCCGCCGCTGCCCGCCGAACGAGATTGCGGATATCCCGGTCACAATGACGTGGATCGGCGGCGAACTCGTCTACGAGCGGTCGTGAACCCGTTTCCGGTAGCGTAGGCTACCGGCACGTTAACGGAGTTCTTCCTGCATCTTGCGTGCGCCGGACGGGCGGATTTCCTGCATCCGTCCCGTTTCGGTAAAGAGGACGCGCTCGCAGATATTCGTGACCCGGTCGCCGATCCGTTCGAGATTGTGCGCCGCCCAGAGCAGAAGGGTCGCCTGATGGATCGTACGCGGATCGCCGATCATGAAGGTGAGCAGTTCCCGATAAACCTGATTGTAGAGCGCGTCCACCGCGTCGTCCTCGGCAGCGACGCGCCGCGCGGAGACAACATCGTGATCCGTGAATGCAAGGAGCGCCCGCCGGAGCATGTCCGTCACCGTTTCCGCCATGCGCGGGATGTCGAGGAGCGGCTTGAGGAGCGGTTCGTCGCCGATCATCAGCGAGATCGTTGCCGTGCCTTCGGCGTGGTCGCCCATCCGTTCGAGATCGGTGATGATGTTGAGCACCGCTGCGATCGTGCGGAGGTCGTGAACAAGGGGCTGCTGCGTCGCGATCAACAGCAGCGCGTGATCTTCGATCTGGAAGCGTAAGCCATTGACGCTCGCATCGTCCTCGATGACGCGCCGCGCGACCGACGCATCGCGCGTACGAAGCGCCTCGACCGAGCGCTGGATGGATTTTTCCACCATGCTCCCGAGTGTCAGGACATCGGCGTGTAATTCCTTCAGTCCCTGATCGAGCGCGAGTCGTGGCATCGTCGTGTCCCTTTTTTCGCGGTGCGGTGCGGTCATCGCCCGGCACGACCGCCGATGGCCGCTAGCCGAAGCGTCCAGTGATGTATTCTTCCGTTCGCGGGTCTTTTGGATGAGTGAACAATATATTCGTCGGCGCGTATTCGATGAGCCGACCGGAACGGTCCGATTCAACCGCGTTACCGAGCATAAATGCCGTCATGTCGCTGACCCGCGCCGCTTGCTGGAGATTATGTGTGACAATCACAATCGTATACTGTGATCGTAACTCGCGCATCAAATCCTCGATCTTCAACGTCGAAATCGGATCGAGCGCGCTCGCCGGTTCGTCCATCAGAATGACGACCGGCTGCACCGCGATGCAGCGCGCGATGCAGAGCCGCTGCTGCTGACCACCGGAGAGCGCGAGGGCGGATTGGCTCAGTATATCCTTGACCTCGTCCCACAATGCGGCCTGAATGAGGCTCTTTTCGACCAGTTCAGCCAACGTCCGCTTGTTCCGCGTGCCGTGCAAACGCGGGCCGTAGCAGACGTTATCGAAGATGCTCATCGGAAAAGGGTTAGGCCGCTGAAAGACCATGCCGACCCGCCTGCGCAGCGCGACGACATCGGTGTTCGGCCGGTAGATGGACTGGCCTTCAATGAGAATATCGCCCTCGGTACGCACGCCGGGGATCAGGTCGTTCATGCGGTTGATCGCACGCAGCAGAGTGGATTTCCCGCATCCCGACGGGCCAATAATTGCCGTCACCTGGCGCCCGGTGACTGCCATCTCCACATCCGTGATGGCACGATAATTTCCATAATAGAGCGCGAACTTTGCGATGTTCACCGCCGTTTCGTCCTGGGAGGGCGCGGGCAACGGCTCGGGCGGGACCGGCATGCTGACAAGGGCGGGAGGCGTATTCGTCATGCGCGGAACCATCCGTTCAACTGGCTCACTTGCCATCTCCTCATCCCTCTCTATACCCGTTGTCACCGCGTCGCTGTGCTTCGCCGATACAACCACCGACCGAAGAAACGCGCAATGACGTTGAACGCCAGGACGCAGACAATCAGCAACGCGGCCGAACCGTCGGCGATGTGACGATAATCCGGCACCAGTCCCTCCGAGTTCAGTTTCCAAATATGCACGGCCAGCGTTTCCGCCGGTCGGCGCAGACCAAACGGTGAGGTATCGCTCCACAGGCTGATGTCGTGCCAATCGAGCGCGGCGCCGGACTGGCCCGACGTGAACAGCAACGCTGCCGCCTCACCAAAGATTCTTCCTGCCGTCAGAATAAACCCGGTGACGAGGCCCGGCAATGCCGAGGGAAGCAGAACCGTTCTGATCGTTTGCCAGCGGGTCATGCCGAGCGCGAGACTCCCCTCCCGCAAACCCGGCGAGACCGAACGAAGCGACGCTTCCGCCACGCGCTCGATGATCGGCAGGTTGAAGACCGTCAGCGCCAACGCGCCCGCCAGAATCGAAAAGCCGAGATGGAAGCGCTGAACGAAGAGCAGTAACCCGAACAGGCCAACGATAATAGATGGGAGCGATGCGAGCGTTTCCGTCGCCATGCGGATCAGTTCGGTAAGTTTGTTCGCGGGCGCAAATTCGGACATATAGATACCGGCGCCCACGCCGAGCGGAATGGTGATGAGCATGGTGAGAAAGAGCAAATAGAATGAGTTGAACAACTCCGGCCCCACGCCGCCCCCCGCGACAATCTCCGGCGCGGCGGTGAGGAAATGCGGCGTCAGATACCGCCCACCGGTGATGAGCAAATAGAGCAGAAAGGATGCGAGTAACGCGACGATTCCACACGAAAGTGTCCAGATGACGACCGTCGCGATCCGGTCGGTGATGCGCGGATTCATCCGTACACCTTCCTTGCACTGACGACACGAATCGCCAGGATCAGCGCCAGCGCGATGAGGAGGAGCAGCATCGCCATAGACCAGAGCGAATTGTTCCATGCCGTACCGCCGACCGTATTGCCCATGTCAAGCGTGATGATGCTCGTTAGTGTTGCCGCACGGTCGGTGAGATGTTTCGGGATAATTTCGGTGTTGCCGATCACCATCTGGACCGCCAATGCCTCACCGATTGCCCGCGCCATGCCGAGGATGACCGCCGTCATTAAGCCCGGCAGCGCCGCCGGGAGAAGAACGCGCGCCAGTGTCTGCCAGCGCGTCGCACCCAAGCCGTATGATGCCTCTTTCAAGCCGATGGGCAAGGAACGTAGGCTATCCGTCGCAACGGTCGTAATCGTCGGCAGGGCCATAATGGAAAGGACGATGCATCCGGCGAGCAGGCTAAAGCCGAGGCCACCGATATGATTGCGAATCAAGGGCACGAGAACGCTCAAACCGACCCAGCCGTAGACGACCGAGGGAATGCCGACAAACAGTTCGACTGCTGGCTGCAAGACGCTCTGCGCCCACTTCGGCCCGACTTCGGTAAGAAAAAGCGCCGCAGCGATACTCAGTGGCGCGCTGATGAGGATCGCCAGCACAGTCACTTCGAGGGAACCGACAATGAAGGTCGCTGCGCCGTACGCGGCGGGCTTGTCATTCGGCTGCCAGACTTTCGAGAACAAAAATTGCGTGATGGATACATGGTTCTGGATAAAGGTCGTCAGCCCTTTTGAGCCGATAAAGAGGATGATTGCGGCGATAAAGACGACAAGCGCGACCGCGCATGCCGCGAAAACAACGTAGGTAACGCGGTTCCAAATCCGTCGCTGCGACGTGAGGTTGAGCGTTGTTCGCGCTCCGGCTCCCGTTTGTGAGGGAATTATTGCTTCCGCCATTGTCGCGCCACCTCCGTCGTAGAACCCCTTCACCAGTATACGTGTTCCACCTCGTACGCAGCGAGAGGCCGGAGTAGACGCCAATCCGGCCTCTCGCGCGTATCGTCGGCACGAGACTAGGTAGGCGTGTGCTTCGCCTTTACTTGCGTCGCCGGGATATACCCTAGTTGCGGCACAAGCGTCGTCTGAATATCATCCGAGAGGATGTAATCAATGAACGCCTTTGCCAGCCCGGTCGCCTCACCCTTGGTGTACATGTGGCCGTACGACCAAATCGGATACGAGTTGTCCGAGATGTTCGCGACCGTCGGCGCTTTGCCATTGAACATCAGTTGCTTCAGGTCCTTATTCGTCAGGAAATACGCGAGGCCGAGGTAACCGACCGCGCCGGGCGTATCACCGATGGCCTTCGCGACCGCGCCCGTCGAATCCTCCGTGAGCGCGAGTCCCTGCGCTTCGGTGGCGCCATTGAGCGCGTACTTCTTGAAGGTCGCGCGAGTGCCGGAGGAGAGCGGTCGGTTGACAATGGTGATCTTTTGATCGTTGCCGCCAACATCTTTCCAGTTGGTGACCTTTCCGGTCCAGATGCTGGCCACCTGATCCTGCGTCAGGGAATCCACCTTGACACTCGGGTTCGCGGCAATCGCAAAGCCCTGCACGACGGCCTGATGATCCACAATCTGCTTGGGGTCAACGCCGGTGGCCTCTTCGGCAAAAATGTCGGAATCGCCGATCGTCGCGCCACCCTGGAGGACCTGCGTCAGTCCCGTGCCGGACCCGCCACCCTGGACATTGATTTTCGCGGTCGGGCACTTGGTCGTGTACGCCTTTGCCGCCGCCTCAACGAGCGGCTGAAGCGCCGTGGAACCAAGTGCGACAATCGAGCCATCTGCACAGGCAGCGGGGCCTTTCGGCTGCGCGCCCGCCACTGCCGACCCTGCGGGTGCCGCCGCTGAACCGGCGGGCGCCACAGTACCCGAGGTAACGGGGCTACTCGCGGCTTTTGTCGCACTGCCCGTCGTGCTCGGCGCGGTTGCCGCAGCGCTCGGAGCGGTAGTCGCAGCGCTTGGCGCAGTGGTCGTCGCGGGCTTCGTCGCGGCGGCTCCGGCTGCCGTCGCGGCCGGAGCGGGTGTGGCCGTGGCGCTGCCACCGCACGCACTCAACAGTATCGTGAGAACAAGGCCACACATCGCCAGTGCGGCGACCGACCGTCCCTGCAAAATCCATCGAGAGCCCAACGCTGTTCCTCCTCGTGGCACCGGCACTGCACCGGCTTCCCTACGCACGCGTCGCGCGATACCCCGTTGTATCGCACGTCTCAATGCTACCAGCCGGCCTTTCGTGCATTGTGAGACGAATGTTATCGGGACGTTAGCGCATCCGCGCGGATGTGATGCGGTGCGGCCCATCATCGGCGACCGGCGCAATCACGGGTATCGCAACAGGGAGCGCGAGCAGAAAACGTGACCCGCGCCCGACGGCGCTCGTCACGGAAACCGCGCCACCATGTACGAGCGCGACGTGCTTGACGATCGCGAGACCCAATCCCGTGCCGCCACCGGAGCGGGCGGGGTCCTCCTTATAAAAGCGCTCGAAGAGGCGCGACAAATGTTCGTCCGGAATACCGACACCGGTGTCTTCGACCCAAAGGCGGACGCGATCATCGCCATCGCCATCCGCCCCAACAGTGACGCGGCCACCCGCCGGTGTGAATTTCACCGCGTTATGAATGAGGTTGACGAGCGCGCCTTCGAGCATCCGCCGATCCCCCCACACAGCGGGGACGCCCAATGGTATCGCCGTCTCCAGCGCGACGTCGGCCCGGTCCGCCTGTGCCTCCAACCGCTCCACCGCGTTCCGCGCCAGTTCGGCGACATCGAGCGCGGCGAAGTTCGGCTGATCGCGCCCGGATTCGAGCCGGGCAAGTTCGAGCAGTTCGCGGACGAGTTGTGTCAGTTCGTCTACCTCGCGGTTGATCTTGTTGAGCCGGTCTTCCGCCATGCCGGGCACCTCGAGACCGCCATCGAGCAGCGTCTCGACGTAGAGTTTGATGCTCGCCAGCGGTGTCCGCAGTTCGTGCGAGACGTTGGCGACTAACTCGCGTCGCACGGTCTGGAGGTGGTGTACCTGCGTCATATCGCGCGCCAGGAGCAAAACATCGTCTTTCGCGTCGTCCGCCGGCACAGCAATCACGCGCACGACGCGACCGCTCGCGGAGACTTCGACCAAACGTTCCTGCGGCTCGCGCGCACTCTGGCAGCGCTGCACGAGATCGGCGATCTCATGGTCGCCGGTCATCTCGATCACTGTCCGGCCCCGCACAGTGGCGAGGCTCGTGGGAAAGAGGGCGAGCGCCGTATCATTGACCGAGAGAATTTCCTGTCCGTGTCCGACGACGATTACCGCATCATCGAGGGCGGCGAGGATCGTCCGCAATCGGCCATTCTCAGCGGCTACTTCGTCCGCACGCTGGCGTGTCTGACCGACGACCACACGCATGTGCCGAATAGCCGACCCGGCATCGCCTTCAGGCAGGAATTGCCGCACCTCGTCTTCGATGGCGCGCAGTCGCGACCGCAGATGGACGGCAGACCAGCACGCGACTGCGCCACCGATCAGCGCGCAGAGGGCGATTATCCACGCGATGGCGACCATACGCGCCTACCCTTCAAAGCGGTACCCGTGACTGCGCACGGTAACGAGGCGCGTCGGCATCGCGGGGTCGGCCTCTATCTTTTCGCGCAACTGGCGCATGTGAACATCCACCGTGCGCGGATCGCCGTAGTAATCAATGCCCCAGACGCCATCGAGCAGTTGCTGGCGGGAAAGGGCGATACCGCGATTGCGCACAAGATACGTCAGGAGATCGAATTCGCGCGGCCGGAGCGAGACTTCCACGCCGTTCAGCAAGACGCGCCGCTCCTGGGGCGCGACGACAAGATTGCCATGGGTCATCCCTTCGGTGCGCGGGATGACACCGTCCGCTTCGGACGCCGCCTCCGGCAGCCCGTCGCGCCGCCGGAGTACCGCGCGAATTCGCGCGTGCAGCTCGCGCAACCCGAACGGCTTCGTCACATAGTCGTCCGCGCCGAGTTCGAGACCGACGACCTTGTCCGTCTCATCATCCCGCGCGGTGAGCATAATGACGGGAATGTCGCTGTCGCGCCGGAGCGCCTGGCAGACCTTGAATCCATCCATACCCGGTAGCATGACATCGAGGATGACAAGGTCCGGCTTTTCCGCGCGGGCAAGGCGCAGGCCGGTTGGCCCATCGCTCGCCGTCAGAACATGATACCCCTGCCGCTCCAGTGAGAACTGCAACGACTCACGGAACGGCCGCTCATCATCAACGACCAGGATGGACGCCGTCTTCTCCACGCGTTGCATTAGGTCAGACCCTCCCGCGAATGCAGCCAACCGGCACGCCTTCAGCGGCAGTGTACCATCGGGACTGTTATCGCATTGTGAGAAGGTTGCGTGCAAAGTGCTATGTCTATTATCCTTTCGCAAGCGATGTGACAGTGAGAGGAGCGCATCATGATTCCTGCCATGATTCGATGGATCATTGGCCCCCCGATACCGACGGAGGTTGCGCGATGACCGATGCCACGCAGCCATCGGTCTGCATCGTCGGCTGTGCCTCATGGGACACGCTGCTCCCCGTGGATCGCTACCCGGCAGAGAGCGAATACTGCATCGCCACGAACGAGATTCAGATGCCCGGCGGCACGTCCACAAACGTCGCGGTCGCTCTGGCCCGCCTCGGTATGCTATCTCGTTTCGTCGGCGTTGTCGGCGACGACTGGCGCGGGGAGCGGCTGCGCGCCGGTTTGGAAGATGCCGGTGTGCTATGCGATACGCTCGGCGTGCATATCGGCCAGGATTCGGATCGCTCGATCATCCCGATCGGCCCCTCCGGGAGCCGAACAATCTTCTGGATCAAAGGGGCGATGCTCGAGCGCGGCGATCCGCTCGATATTCCGGCAATCTTTCGGCACAAAATCGTCTATTTGGACATCGTTGACCTCGACTTGTGGGCGGACATTCTCGACGCCTTCGAGCGCGACCACGCCACTCTGCCCGAAGCGCCGCTCCTCATTGGCCAAGCGGTCTTTGTCGCCGGCATCCTCACCCCCGATGCCGCGCTGCCATTCGCCGGGCGGCACGATCTCTTTATCGGCGGCGAGTGGGAATGGCGATTGATGACGGGCGCTTCGTCACGCGCCGAGGTGATTGCGCGCCTGCAACAAACGGTGCGCGAAACGCGGCTCCAGATGGCCATCGTTACCTGCGGTGCGGACGGATGTACCGTTATCACGAAGGCGGCATCCTTCGATGCTCCGGCCGCTTCTGTCCGCGTCGTGGATACGACGGGCGCGGGCGATGCATTCGCCGCCGGGTTCATCTTCGGGCAGGTGGAGCGATGGTCGCCGGAGCGGTGCGCGCAATTCGCCAACGCCGTCGGCGGCCTCGCGACCCGCGCCTTAGGCTCGCAGGTTTCCTTGCCCATGCTGGACGAAGCATGGCAACTCGCGTTCGGCGCCGATGCGGATTGATGGGAGCGTAGGCTTCAGCCTGCGTTCCTCCCCATCGTAGGAGTTGCCACGGGAGAACGCAGGCTGAAGCCTACGCTCCCACGAACAATTCTATGGCGTGATCTTCGCGCGGAGCACCTCGACCGCTTTGTCGAGCTGCGCATCACTCGCGCCCGGTGCATTGTCCGGCCGCTCGACGACATCGTCCGGCGCCAGTCCCTGTTTCTGGATCACGCGCTCCTTCGGTGTGTACCAGTTTGCGACGGTGATGCGCACGCTCGATCCATCACTCAGACTGGTGACCTCTTGCTCGGAGCCTTTGCCGAAGGTTTTCGTGCCGATGAGGGTTGCGCGACCGTAATCCTGCAACGACCCCGCAGTAATCTCGGACGCGCTCGCCGTGCCGCCGTTGACGAGCATGACCAGCGGCACATCGAGGAACTGCCGCCCGTCAGTCTTGACAAGAAGCGGCGTCAGTTTCCCGCCCGTTGGTCGCCGATCTTCGAGCATCGCGACTGAGTCTTTCGGCAGGAATCGGCCAAGAAGGTGCTGCGCCCCGTCCACGTACCCGCCACCATTGTTGCGGAGATCGAGGATGATACCCTTCAAATGCTTGTCGCTCACCTGCGCGAGCGCATCGTCCAGTTCCTTATTTGTGTAATCATTGAACGATGTGATGGTGATCTTACCGATGTCGTTGGGCAGCACGTCCAGCGTCACGGCAGGCACGGTAATTTTCTTCCGTATCACGGTAATATCAATCGTTCCCGGTGTGCCAGCACGACGGATAGTCAGGCGGACAGGGGTGCCTTCCGCGCCTTGTATCGCCGTTGGGCGGTCTGCCTTCGGCAGGGTTGCAACGTCCTTACCGTCAATCGCGACGATCACATCGCCCGCCTTGATACCTGCCGCTTCGGCGGGGCCACCGGGAATCGGCGCGGTGATGAGCAGATCGTCCTTCGAGGTATCAACATAGACGCCGATGCCGACGAACTGGCCGTTATCCGAGGCTTTCCGGTCCTTCGCGGCATCCGGTGGCAGGAAGACCGTGTAGTCATCGCCAGACGCGCCGAACATCCCTTTGAGTGCGCCATAGACGAGTTTCTGCTCGTCGAGCGGGCGATAGTAGAAGCCCTTTTCAAGCAGATCGAACGCCCTCCAGAAGATATCGAACTGGCCACGCAGTTGGTCCGGCGTCGTGTTTTTCGCCGGATCGAGGCTGATGGCAGGATCGGACGGGCGCGGCGTCACCGATGGCACGGGCGTCGCCGCCGGTCGTGGCGTCGAGGTCGGGCGACCGGGCGCAACGGTGTCTGTCGGTGCGGGCGGTACCGTCGGGATGACGACCGCAGCAGCGGCCGTATGTCCGCTTCCGCTGCTCACGCCGCCGAACACCGTGCGGTCCGCGACGATGCCGAGCGCGAAACCGCCGAGTACGAGAAAAACGCCGACAAGAAAGCCGACGAACGCCGCTCCTGACCGGATCGGTGAGGGCGTATCCATGTATATGGCTCCATTTCCGATGGCCTGAAACACGATGAAC
>JAABUO010009247.1_pt1 | contig 11038 bp, 6 predicted proteins | sample 5559291 | NCBI WGS metagenome assembly JAABUO01 (sample SAMN10711878, study PRJNA513372) | rock metagenome | isolation source: Antarctica rocks | place: Antarctica: Victoria Land, Finger Mt sud | reverse complement strand
CTCAAGCGGTTCAAACGCGTCGCCATGCGATGCGAGAAGACCGACACCAGCTACTCAGCCATCATCAGTTTTGCGTGCGGACTGATGTTGGTTAAATCCGTCCACACGGCCTAGCAGGGGGTGGGCTATCTCCCATCTCTCAGCAGATAAACGGTGCTTTTGACAGCAAGGGATGGAAAGAGACAAAGTTCGCGACAAAGATAGTCGTTGATGACGTAGAGTATATAACTCCTACGCATCTAGTCGACTGCTTCAAGGGGCGCGTTGCTCTCGAATTGGAGTGGAACAACAAAGACCCATTCTTTGATCGCGATCTAAATAACTTTAGGCTGCTTTTCGATCTGCGAGCCATTGACGTGGGTGTCATCCTCACCCGCGCGTCAGAGCTGCAAGATGTGTTCGATAGTCTGGGCAAGGGAGCGAGCTACGGCAACAGCACGACCCACCATCGCAAGCTCTGGCCGAGGTTAGAGGGCGGTGGAGGCGGCGGATGCCCTGTCCTGACCTTCGCAATCACGCCTGCCCTGTATGTAGATGATGGGCCTGAAGCCTTTGAACAAGCTACACGGCGCAAAGCAGAGCGGGATGCGCGTCGACGGGGACGGGGTAGACTCGGTGTCTCGCCGGCAGCAGGCACCGAGGATAAAGACACCGAGATCGGATGACGGGCTTTACTCGGCGGCCGTAGCAAGCGCCCTTCGCTGAGACGCTGAGTTATGAGCGTAAGTGTCCCACGTCGGTTCGTAGTCGTCGGCGGCTTGGTTGCCCCAGACGGTCCAGTTGGGGCGCACCCCCCTGGCAAACAGCTCTAGCCGAGGCCCCGGGCTGCACGCCTCAATAATTGGGTAAATCTCGTCAGGCTTGCGCGAGTGTTCCCGCTTGCGGGTGCCAACATAATTTACCTGGGTTCGCCCCGGCGGCAACGTCCGCGCGTTCTTTCCACGCACACCAAAAAGCACAATTTCAGTTACGTTCCTAAAGTAGAAACCAACGCCCCTTCCATCGCTTTTGCCATCTTTACGCAGCTTATGCCAGACGATGTTAGACTTATAATTGAAACCCCACGCCTTCATGACCTGCAAACCTTCCGGCAGCAGGGCATTCGGCACCCAAAGATACAGGTGGGAGGTTGGCGCACTGACCGTAGCCACCGGCAGCTTGGAAATTTCCGCTAGGTTCATTGTGCCATACCGGCTCAACCGCTTGTGCTCTGGCGCCATCTTTCCGGTTCGGTTTATGAACTGCCACGGAGGATCGGCCAGGATGCAGCCGAAGCTCTTGCCTTTGAGAGACGCGATGAAGTCCGCCGATGGGTCGAGATCGCTTTGCGTGGTCATCAGCCGACTCGCTCCTCTGCACGGGCTTCCCAGTCCTCTAGCACCTTCGCCATGTCCGCAAGCTCCCAAAGGACGGTGCTGACCACCCCGCCAAAGGCTCCACCTTTGGACTCCTCGACCTGGGGCATTCCCGGGTCGGGCAGGTCCGGGGCAGCGGATCGGCTTGCCGCTTCGGGACGGGAAGGCAGGCAAGCAAGGCTGGGCTCTGCCCAGACCCGCCAGGGGCGAGCCGCCCCTGGACCTGCTTCTCTTAAGGATTGGATTCCAAAGGCGCGCCTTTGGCGGAGTCCAGAGGCAGAGCCCCTGGCCTTCCTTCCTTTCTCCACCCCACGCCCCGCTTGCCCAAACCCCCTCGCCCCGGCCAGAACTTCCACCCCAGCCGGGACGCCAGCCCCATGCACCCGAACAGCCTGAAGTTCCGCGCCAACCGCGAGCGCATCCTCGCCGTCGCCACCCGCAACATCGCCGAGCACGGCTTCGCCCACGTCACCCGCAGACGCGTCATGGAGGGCACCGGCCTGGCCGACGGCTCGATGCACCCCCACTTCCCCCACATCACCCACCTGCTCGCCGCCATCTGCGAGCGCCACGCCCGCGCCCTGCTGGAGGCCACCGGCTGCGTCGACCCCGTCGACCCCATGCCCCCCCCCCGCGCCGCCCTGGTCGCGACCGCGGCGCGCATCCTCGCCTGCATCGACGCCAGCCCCCACGCCCACGCCGTCCTGATGCGCGACCGCCCCTGCCTGCCGCCCGCCCCGCTCGCCAGCCTCGACCACCTCGACGAGGTTGCCGCCTTCCAGGTCGACTGCGCCTGGCGCGCGCTGCGTCCCGACCTCGCCGCCCCCGAGCGGCTCGCCGGCCTCACCCGGCCGCTGCGCACCCTGCTGCTCCGCTGGCCCGAGTGGCGCGAGCCCGGCCCGGCGGGCCACCCCGGCGCCGCCGCCGCCCGCGCCGTCGCCATGGTCGAGGCCACCATCGACCTCGCCCTGCCCGCCTCCGCCCACGTCCCCCCGCCGCTGCCCTTCGGCCTCAACCCGCACGCGCACTGGCTGTCCGACGAGGCCGCCGCCCGCTGCACCGTCCTCGGCGCCCCGGAGCGTCACGCCGCGCGGGACACCGCTCCGCCAAATCCCCCGATCCGTCACGCCCCGCGTGACACCTCCTGTCACGCCCCGCGTGACGCCGAGTCCGCACCCCCGCCCGCCCACGAGCCCGCCCCCGCCCACCCCGGCCTCACCCTGCGGGACGCCCTCGACCGCCACGGCCTGCCCCCGACCCTCGCCGCCGCCCGCCTCGGCATCAGCCGCCAGCGCCTTCACCAGCTCACCCGCGGCACCCGCGCCATCACCCCCGACACTGCCCTGCGCCTCGAAGCCCTGCTGGGCGAACACGCCGAGACCTGGATGGCCCGACAGGCCCGCCACGACATCGAGGCCGGCCGCCGCGCGGCCCTGGGCGAAGGCAGGTGCCAGGGCTCTGCTCCAATGCTTGAAGACGGGGACCCGCCAGGGGCGAGCCGCCCCTGGACCTGCTTGACTTAAGAGAGGCCGGTCCAGGGGCGGCTCGCCCCTGGCGGAGTTTGAGGCAGAGCCTCAACCTTGCTTGCCATACAGGCCGCCCCCGCCTCAGCGCCCCTCGCGCCGCCACGCCAGCAGCACCAGCCCGAGCAGCAGCGGCAGCCCCGCCCAGGCCGGCAGCAGCGGCACGGAGCTGACCCCCGTCACCAGGTGCGCGTCGCGCCGCCGCAGCCCGATCCACCCCGCGCCGCTGGCGGCCCCGTCCGCCGACACCATGCGCAGCTCCGGCGCCCCGCCTGGCCGCAGCAGGTGCACCCCGCCGCCCGACTGGCGCAGCAGCGGCGCCATGCGCTCCGCGCTGGCGCGCAGGTCGGCCTCCTCTTGCGGGTTGGCCGCTTCCGCCGCCGCGAACGCCCGCCGCGTGCCGTCCGACGCCGCCCACACCCCGGGCGCCGCGGCGTCCAGCGTGGCGACGGCCCGGCCCGGCCCGGCGGCGGCCAGCGCCACCGTCTGCGTCGTGCCGTCCGGCGCCGTCACCGTGACCTGCCCGGTCGGCGTCTCCGCCAGCGAGCGCCGCTCCACGGTGAGGCGGCCGGCGTCGATGCGCACCTCCAGCGCTTCCTCCTCCAGGCCCGGCTCCTTCATCAGCCAGTGTGCGAGCCTTCGCAGCAGCTCCGCCTGCGGACCGCCGCCCTCGTGGCCGCGCGCCCACAGCCAGATCTGGTCCGACATCAGCATCGCCGCCCGGCCCTGCTCCACCCGGTCGAGCAGCAGCAGCGGCAGGTTGTCCGGCCCGCTCATCAGCACCTGGCCGTGCGGGTCCTGCGGCGTGATCGCGCGATACCACGGCCCCCACGCCGGCTCCCCCCCGGCCGCGGGCCCGCCGCCCGCGGCGGCGCGCGCCGCGCCGGCGCTCCCTGCCGCGCCGCCCGCACCCGCCGCCGTGCCGCCTGGCGACGCGGCCCCGCCCGCCGCGGCCGCGTTCGCGCCCGGCAGGGCCTCGGTGACCGGGTGGCGCTCGCCCAGCGCGGTGACGCGCGGGCGGAAGCTGCCGTCGACCACGCCGTCCGGCCCGGTGTCCGGCGCCCGGGCCGGCAGCACCTCGGCCAGCGGCGTGTCCGACAGGCTGTCCGCGCCCACGAACTCCGGCCCCACCGACAGCAGCAGCCCGCCGCCCCCGCGCACGTAGTCCGCGATGTTGCGCAGGTACGGCATCGGCAGGATGCCGCGGTTCTGGAACCGGTCGAGGATGATCAGGTCGAACTGCGCGATCTTCTGCACGAACAGCTCGCGGGTCGGGAACGCGATCAGCGCCAGCTCGCCGAGCGGCGTCATGTCGTCCTTCTCCGGCGGCCGCAGGATGGTGAAGTGCACCAGGTCCACCGACGGGTCCGCCTTGAGCAGCCGCCGCCACACCCGCTCGCCCTGGTTCGGCTCGCCCGAGACCAGCAGCACCCGCAGCCGGTCGCGCACCCCGTTGATCGGCACCACCACGCGGTTGTTCAGGTCCGAGATCTCGCCCGGCCGGTGCGAGACCTCCAGCTCCACCACCGTGGGCCCCGGCTGCGCGATCGGCACCGCGACGTCCTGCTCGACGCCCACCGGCACCGTACGCTCCACCGGGGCCTCGCCGTCGCGCCGCACCGTCAGCCGCGCCGTGCCGCCCGCGCCCCCGGCGACGCCCCCCAGGATGCCGCCTGGAACGCCCCCCAGGATGCCCCCGGGAACGCCCCCCGCTGCGCCCAGATCCTCCACCACCACCCGGACCGCCACGTCGCGCCCGACCACGCCGTAGGACGGCGCCCCCACCACCCGCAGCCGCCGGTCGGTCTGCGGCCCCGCCGCCGGCAGCAGCAGGTGCAGCGGCGCCGGCGCGAACCCCGCGTTGCCCGCCGGCACGTCGTGCGCCTGCCCGTCGCTCAGCGCCACGATCCCCGCCAGCCGGTTGCGCGGGATGTCCGCCAGCGCCCGGTCCAGCGCCGCGAACAGCCGCGTCCCGTCGCGGCGGCCCTCCGGCACCGCCACCGTGCGCAGCTCCAGCCCGGGCAGCTTCGCCGCCTGCGCCTGCAGCGCCCGGGCCGCGTCGTCCACCGTGGCCAGACGCCCGTCGATCGCCATCGACGCGGTGTGGTCCACCACCAGCAGGCCGATGTCGGGCAGCGCGTCGCGCACCTCCTGCACCAGACGCGGCCCCGCCAGCCACGCCAGCAGCACCGCGAACGCCGCCGCCCTGAGCCACGCCCCGCCGGCCCGGCGCAGCAGCGCCAGCGCCACCACGGCCACCGCCAGGGTCCCCAGCACCGCCAGGACCCAGAGCGGCACCTCGGGGGAGAAGTGCAACGAGGTCAAAGGCAGGCCAGCAAGGCTGGGCTCTGCCCAGACCCGCCAAAGGCCCCCTCTTCCAAGCACGGGGCTTTTGGAAACCACTTACTTAAGGAAGGCATTCCAAGGGCACAGCCTTTGGCGGAGTCCAGAGGCAGAGCCTCTGGCCTTGCTTGCTTCCTCACTGCCCCAGCCTCTCCAATAGCGCCGGCACGTGCACCTGGTCCGCCTTGTAGTTGCCGGTGAGCGCATACATCACGAGGTTCACCCCGAAGCGGTAGGCCATGGTGCGCTGGCGGTTGCCGCCGGGAATGGTGGCGTAGGGCGCGCGTCCGGCCGCGTCGACCGCCCACGCCGCCGCCCAGTCGTTGGCGCCGATCACCACCGGGCTGACGCCGTCGTTGTCGGGGCTGGGATCACGGCTGACCCACACCGCGGCACCGTCGTAGCGCCCGGGGTAGTCGGACAGCAGGTAGAACGAGCGCGACAGCACGTGCCCGCCGTCCAGCGGCGCCAGCGGCGGCACCTGCAACGCCGCGGACACCCGGCGCAGGGCCGCGTCCGCACCCGGCGCGAACCCGGCGCCGCTGCCGTCCTCGCCGCCGCCGCGGGTGTCGATCACCACGATGCCGCCATGCGCCATGTAGGCGTTGAGCGCGCGCGCCCCCGCCGGCTCCAACGCGGTCTGCGCCGTCACCGGCCAGTACAGCAGCGGGTAGTAGCTGAGGTCGTCGGCGCCCGGGCGCACCGCGAGCGGCTCGGCCAGCATGGCGGCGGTGCGGCCGTTGACGTAGGCCGACAGCCCGGTGAGGCCCTGGAGCGAGGTGTCGTCGATCTGCGCGTCGTCGGTCAGCACGTAGGCCAGGTGGGTGGCGAGCGCCGGGCTCTGCGCGGGCGCCGCGCCGATCGGGGTCTGGCCGGGGAACAGGTTGGCTTTGGGCGCGGGCGCCGCCGCCTGCACCGGCACCAGGCGCGCCACGTCCGCGGGCGACGCGAACCCCGCGGCAGCGGGGGTGCCGGCGGCGGAGGCGGGGGCGATTACCGGGGCCGGGCCATGGGCGCGGCCGGAAGTGGCGGCGGCCAGCATCGCGGCCGCCAGCAGCGACGCGGTCGCCACCCGGCCGAGCAGGCCGCGCAGCCGCAGCCCGAGCACGAGGTCCAGCGCCAGCAGCGCGGTGGCCGCCGACAGCAGCCACGGCCCGAGGGGCACCTCGCGGCCCGCGGACACCAGCGGCGACAGGGTGCCCGGCCCGCGCCCGGCCTCGCGCAGGACCGCCGGCGCCTCGGTCGGCGCGTCCTCCTGCGCCCCGGCGGGCGGCGCGGCGCCAACTCCGCGCTCCACGCCGTCGAGCGCGTTGGCGAGATTCAGGGAGCGGCGGTCGTTCTCCGGCCCGTACAGGCCGGGCGGGTGGCGCGGCGAGACCGGGGTGGTGGCGAAATCCTGGCCGGCGAGGCCGGTGGCGGCGGCGGGCGGCGGGCCGAGCACGCCGCTGCCGTCCAGCGTCTCGGCGGGCGCCAGCCGGGTGGCGTCCGCGGCCGGGGCCACCCCGCCCGCGAGCTGCACCAGACGGTCCAGCATCGCTACGAACAGCCCGGACAGCGGCAGGTTGGACCACTCCGCGTTCGCGGTGACGTGGAACAGCACGATCCGCCCGCGCCCCAGCGCGCGCTCGGTGACCAGCGGCGTGCCGTCGGCCAGCCGCGCCCAGCTGTGCGACGCCAGCGCCGCGGCGGGCTCGGCCAGCACCTGGCGCGTCACCGTGACCTCGGCCGGCACCGCGAGCCCGGCGAACGGGCTGTCGGCGGGGAACGGCGCCAGCCCCTCCGGCTGGCTCCACGACATCGCCCCCCCGAGCTGGCGGTCGCCGGCGAGCAGCGGCACCGGCAGCAGCCGGTCGGCCCCGACGCCGGCCCCGCCAGGGCCGGTCGCCCCGAGGCTGTCCCCCGCCCCAGCCCCCGTCACGGCCCCCGCCAGCGCATCGTCGCGCGTCGCGCCTTCCGGCCCGTTGTCGCCAGGAGCGGACGAGGCCGCGGACCCGTCCGGCGCGTCGGCGGCGGCGAGCTTCGGCCCGGCGAAGCGGAGGAGAAGCCCGCCCTTCTCGATCCAGGGGCGCAGCAGCTTCGCATCCGCGGCGCCCACCACGCCGTCCGCCATCGCCAGCACCGACACCTCGCGCCCCAGCAGCGTGGCCAGGTCGCCGCGCCGCAGCTCCGACACCGGCGCCAGCGCGCGGTCCAGGTAGAACAGCGTGCCGGTCAGCGGCGTCTCCGCCCCCGTGCCCCCCGCTGCGCCGGACGTGACCAGCCCCACCGGGCGGCGGCGGAACCGCTCGTCGAGCAGCGCCACGCCGCCCGCGGTGGGCGGGCCCTCCAGCACCAGCCGGGTGAGCTGGTTGCGCAGCTCCACTGGCAGGCTCACCGCGACCTCGGCGAGGCGCGCGCCGGCCGGCGCCACCGCCTCCGCGCGGGCCAGCGCCCGCCCGTCGCCCGCCTCGGCCAGCATCGCGAGACGGGTCTCCACCGTTTGCGGCAGCAGCGCCACCCTGGCCACCAGCCGGTCGGCCTCGGCGCGCGGCGCCAGCATCAGCCGCGTGTCGGCCAGCGGGCGCCGCAGCGTGGTGACCGGCCCCGCCCGCTCCAGCGCCCGGTCGAACGCCTCGGCGCCGCGCACCGCCACGCTGTCCGCGACATACACCACGGCGCCCACGCCCTCGGCCGCACTGCCGGCCGCGACCCCGCCCGCCGGCAGGCCCGGCGCGCCCGGTCCGGCCAGCGCCGCCGCGGCGCCCGCCCGGTCCACCGGCCACGGCTTCGGGCGCAGCGCCGCGAGCCGGGGCCGCAGCTCGGCGGCCGGCATCGCCGCCGTGGCGCGCGGGGCTGCGTCCGTGTCGTCGCGCGCGGTGGCCAGCAGCGCCACCGGGCGTCCCGCACGCTCCGCCCGGTCGAGCACGCGGCCCGCCGCGACGAGCCGCGCCGGCCAGTCCGCCGCCGCGGCCCAGCCGTCGTCGACCACCAGCAGCACCGTGCCCCGTCCCGGCAGCACCCCGCGGTCGGCGTTCAGCACCGGCCCCGCCAGCCCCGCGATCAGCAGCGCCACCGCCAGCAGCCGCAGCAGCAGCAGCCAGGGCGGGGTGCGCGACGGCGTCTCCTCGGTGCGCCGCAGGCCTGCCAGCAGCCGGATCGCCGGGAACTCCTGCAGGCGCGGCGCCGGCGGCGTGGCCCGCAGCAGCCACCACAGCAGCGGCAACCCCGCCAGCGCCAGCAGCAGGAACGGCGCGGTGAAGATCACGCGCCGCGCCCGGGATCGGCGGCGCTTCGCGCCCCGGCGGGTCCGGCCGCGTCCGCCCCGTCCAAGACGGCCGGCGCGGTGCCGCCCGGGGCCTCTGCGTCGGCGGCGGCGGCGGCCGAACCGCCGGCGCCGCCGGCCGGGCCGGACAACGCGGCGTACAGCGCCAGCAGCGCGCGTTCCGGCGGCGCGTCGGTGCGGTGCACGGCGAAGCCGAAGCCGGCGGCGCGGCAGATCGAGGCCAGGCCCCGCTGCTGCGCCGCCAGCGCATCGGCATACGCCTCGCGCAGCCTCTCGACCCGCGGCACCAGCACCTCCGCCGCCCCGCCGCCGGCAGGCCGCGCCCGGGCTCCGGACGCCGCCGGGGCGTGCGCGCCGGCGCCGCGCCCGGCGACGTCGCGGAACCGTACCCGCCCGCTGTACGGCAGCGCCGTCTCCGCCGGGTCGAGCACCTGCACGAGGTGGCCGGTCACCGGGATCGCGGCCAGGGCGGCCACCGTGGCGCGGACCTCGTCGAGCGGGGCAAGGAAGTCGCCGAGCAGCACCACGCGGGCGTGGCGCGGCAGCTCGGCGCGCGGCGGCAGCCCGAGGTCGGCCGCCGCACCGCCGGTGCCAGCGCGCGCCGCCGCCTCGGACAGCGCCAGCGCATGCGCCAGGCCGTCCAGCGCCGCCCGTCCCGACGCGGCGCCGCGCCGCGCCGCGGGGTCCGCGTCGATCAGCCTGACCCGCTCGCCGCCGCGCAGCAGCAGCGAGGCCAGCGCCAGCAGCAGCAGCCCCGCACGCTCCGACTTCTCCGGCAGCGCCGGCGACGAGCGCCAGCGCATCCCCGCGCCGGCGTCGCGCCACAGGCACACGGTCTGCGCGGCCTCCCACTCCGTCTCGCGGATGTAGGCGCGCGACGCCTTGGCGGACTGGCGCCAGTCGATGCGGGTGGCGGAGTCGCCCGGCGTGAACGGGCGGTACTGCCAGAAGCTGTCGCCCTGGCCGACGCGGCGACGGCCGTGCACGCCTTGCGACACGGTGTTGGCCACGCGCTCGGCGGCCACCAGCAGGGGGGGCAAGCCGGAGCCGAGGGCCTCGGCGTGGCGGGAGTCAGGCATCGAGCGCCAGGCAAGCAGGGCTGGGCTCTGCCCAGACCCGCCAAAGGCCAGGGGCCTTTGGAAACCCATTCCTTAAGTAAAGGTTTCCAAAGGCGAGCCTTTGGCGGAGTCCAGAGGCAGAGCCTCTGGCCTTCCTTGCTTGGGAGGTCACCCCAGCCGTCCGACCAGGTGCGTGATCAGCCCGGCCAGGCTTGCCCCCTCCGCCCGCGCCGCGAAGGTCAGCGCCATGCGGTGCCGCAGCACCGGATGCGCCAGCGCGGCCACGTCCTCCAGCGAAGGCGACAGCCGACCGTCCAGCAGCGCCCGCGCCCGGCTCGCCAGCATCAGCGCCTGCGCCGCCCGCGGGCCGGGACCCCAGGCCACCTCGCGCCGCACCCGCTCGTCGGCGGCCGTCTCCGGCCGCGCGCCGCGCACCAGCGTCAGGATCGCATCCACCACGCTCTCGCCCACCGGGATGCGCCGGATCAGCGCCTGCGCCGACAGCAGCGCCTCGCCCGACAGCACCGCCTCCGCCCGGCCGGCGCTCGCCCCGGTGGTCGCCAGCAGCATGGTCCGCTCGTCGTCACGCTCGGGGTAGGGCACGTCGACCTGGAGCAGGAACCGGTCGAGCTGCGCCTCGGGCAGCGGGTAGGTACCCTCCTGCTCGATCGGGTTCTGCGTCGCCAGCACGTGGAACGGGCGGGGCAGGGGGTACTCGATGCCGCCGACGGCGACCTTGCCCTCCTGCATCGCCTGCAGCAGCGCGGACTGGGTGCGGGGGCTGGCGCGGTTGATCTCGTCGGCCATCAGGAGCTGGCAGAACACCGGGCCGTGTACGAAGCGGAACGAGCGGCGCACCCCGCCGCTGCTGGTGTCCTCGTCGAGCACCTCGGAGCCGGTGATGTCGGCGGGCATCAGGTCGGGGGTGAACTGCACCCGGCGCGGCTGCAGGCCGAGCACCGTGCCCAGGGTCTCCACCAGCAGCGTCTTGCCCAGGCCGGGAGCGCCGACGAGGAGCACGTGGCCGCCGGACAGGATGCTGACCAGCACCTGCTCCACCACCTCGGCCTGGCCGAACACCACGCGGCCGATTGAGGCGCGGGCGGCGGCGGCGCGCGCGCACAGCGCCTCGACCTCGTCGAGCAGCGGGGCCGAGCCGGGAGCCAGTGTCGATGCCGCCGATGCCAATGAAGCCGCCCCCCGTTCGCCGCCGCGCCCGGACCAGACTGTGGGGCGCACCGGGCGAGCCGTCGAGCCCCCGGCCTTCGAGGCGGGATGCGCAGGAAGCAAGATAAGGTTGAGGCTCTGCCTCAAACTCCGCCAAAGGCTGGGCCTTTGGATTGCCTTCCTTCGGCAAATCGGTTTCCAAACCCGCTTATCCGCCACTCGACCCGACCTTGTACTCCGCTTTGTGGGGGTGCAGGGTTCTGCTGGCAGTGGGGGTTAGGGCGATGCGGGCGATCATGCGGGGTCTGACAGAGGTGGAGTTCGAGCGCC
>JAABUO010009244.1_pt1 | contig 11044 bp, 9 predicted proteins | sample 5559291 | NCBI WGS metagenome assembly JAABUO01 (sample SAMN10711878, study PRJNA513372) | rock metagenome | isolation source: Antarctica rocks | place: Antarctica: Victoria Land, Finger Mt sud | reverse complement strand
GCAGGCGGCAGCTCTTCACCTGGCCAAACGGCCCGAACAGCGCGACGACGTCCTTGCGCGTGGCCTCGAACGCGAGGTTGCGCACGACCAGCTTGGTGCCCCGGCCGGCGGGCTTCTCGGCGGCCTTCGCGGGCTCGGCCGCCGCGCCGCGCCGCAGGCTCAGCCGCAGCACCAGCTTGTGGCCGTCCAGCACGGAGCCCTGTCGGGGCGCCGGCCTGGTCACGCGAGCCCTGTGACACGAGGGCGGCCGGTCCGGCGGGCCAGGGCTGGTGCGCGGCAGGCCGGCGCACCGGGCGCGCGTCGCGCGCTCTGTGATCCAGCCGCGCAGCCTGGCTGGTCCACCGCAACGCGAGCGCGCGCGCTGACAGAGCCGCCCTCGGCGCGCGCAAGGCGCGCGGCCGCCGCAGCGCGGAGAGGCGCGGCGCGACCGCGGCCGGCAGCCACTGCGGCCCTAACCGACCTTGCCTGACACCTATTATATACCCCCCTACCCTCATTCGACACAGGCGGGCGCGGCCCCGCGCTCCGGGCCCCGCGCCTGTAGCTGCTGCAGCGCCAGCTTGGCTACCTCCTCCGACGAGCACTCCACAAAGCCGAACCCGGCCGACAGCTCCTTGCCGTCCGGGCCCTTGCGCCTGCGCGGCAGGCGACCCGAGGCTGTCTGTGCGTGCACCGCCGCTGCGCAGCAGCTTCGGGCCCATTCTGAGTGTGTTGTGGGAGCGCACTGCAACGTGTGGGTGCTGGCCATGACCCTGAAAAAAGTAACTGCCTGCACTGTTCCATAACCTTCTTCACGCCTGGCATGCAGGCATGCGCAGCTCACAAGCTGTCGCAGCTCGTCACCAAGCCCTGCCTCTGCGCCGCCCAGCGGCGCGCGCCTGGACGCGCGCGCCGAGCGGATGCGCCCGCCGGCCGCGCTGACCGCCGCGTCAAAGTGCGCGGCCAGCGCGGCGTCCGCCGTCGCAAACGCCAGGTTCTTGACGTACAGCGTGCACGACTCGCCGGCGAGCGCCTCATCGTCGGCGGCGGCGCCACCGCCGCCGGCGTCGCGCGCGATGTCGGCGGCGGCCGCGGCGGCGGCGCCCCTGCCTTCGTCTGGCGCTGCGGGCTCGCCGCCGGGCTGCGCCGCGGGCGCCGCGCCGCCCTGCCCGACGCGCGAACGCAGCGCAATGCACTCGGGCGAAGCTCCTGTTGACCAGGCCGCTGGCGCGCATGTGACTGGCCCGATGCCGCTCAGGCATCTGCACACCTCCCCGACGCCCAAGCTATACAAAATGCAGCTGTCCTCGGATCCAAGCCTCCGTGGAACGCGCATCCGCAGGCGAGCGACCTGCTGAGGCATGCGCTCGTTCACGCATGCGCCCCATCCAGACAGGGCGCCGGTGCCCACTTGCTTACGCCCTCAGCGCTTGCCGCAAGGCTATCTGGGAGGCCTCAGACAGAGGGAGGCGCAAGCGATGCGCACGAAGCTCCCAGCACCAGGCGGAGCTTTACAGTGGTGCGGCCAGCGCGCGCGGCGCACCGGCCGCCGGGCGGCTGGCGGCTGCGCGGCCGCAAACACGCCGGCGGGCGCCCACTCCAGGTACAGCGGCACGTGGTGCAGCCGCTTGAAGGCAAGCGCACGGAAGGCGCGGCGCGCGTCGGCGGGCGCCCCATACTCCACCAGCGCGAGCGCGCGCGTTGGCGGCAGCACCAGGCGCGCCAGCGGCCCGCAGCCGCCGAACAGCTCCTGCGCGCGCGCGCCGCGCCGCGCGCGCGTCGGGGCGCGCGCCGCGGGCTGATCGCCGGTCGCCGCCCAGCAGCGGCGGCCCCTTGCCTGGCTCATCCTGTGATCTGCCGCGGCCGGCTCCCGGCCCCCGACCAAATGGGGTGCCAAGAGCTTGGTGGCTACCCAGACTGCCGGCACCATGCGCACACGCAACCCCGCATCATTCACCTGTCCCGGCTGACCACGCCTCCTGTGCCAGCAGCTCTGTTCTGCCGCAAGACGTCACGCTCTCAGCGCATGCCCGCACCGTAAGCTCAGCCTCGGTGACCGCGTACGGCAGGTTCTTGGCCAGCAGCACGGTCGCGCTGCGCGGCACGGATGCGCCGGCGGCCGCGGCGCCGCCGGCGGCCGCGGCGGCCTCCAGCGCGGCCACGTCGGCGCCCGCCTCGCCCAGCGCGCGCTTGGTCAGCGCGGCCACGTGCACCTCGCCCAGCGCCAGGCGCGCCGGGAGGTCTGGCGCGCGCCCGAGCGGGGGTCAGGTCGTTTCTCAGACCTCAGACCCCCACAGGTGAGCGCGCAGCCTGTGCGACTTCTACGTCGTCGGGCTGCAACGGCTCTGCGCAACTCGTTTCCCTCACAACAACGAGTCACGGCGGTGCGCGACATGGAGACGCCGCCTGCCGGAGCGCATGTCACGGAGGGCAGGGCGGCGGCGCTGCCTGCGCGCAGGGGCAGGCGGGCGCCGCCGGCGGTCGGCCCTACCCTACCCTGACCCCTAATCCTAGCCGCGAGTTGCCCGCACCCGCCGCGTCGCGGTCCAGCAGCTCGGCCTTGGTCACGCCGTAGTGCGCGGCCACGGCGGCCGCCACCGTGTCCGGCCGCATGAAGAGCGTGTTCCAGGCCGCGCGGTTGCCCGCGCCCGCGCGGCGCGCGGCCTCGCGCTGCGCCTTGAAGCCGCGGCCGCCCGGCCCCGCGGCGGGCGTGTCCGCGTCGGCGGGCGTGTCCGCGTCGGCGGGCGCAGCCGCGCCGGCCTGCGCCGAGGGCGCCGCAGTCGGTGCGCGCCCCTGACTGAGCCTGCACGGAGCGCAGCTGGGCCGGCGACTCAGCGCGCCTGCGCCGAACATGCTCACACCGCGGCCGGCAGGGCAGGCGCGCGCGCTTGCGACGCTAAAGCTGGCGCCAGCGTGGCCTGCAAGCGCGCCCCGCCTCCTCAGCGGCACTGGGCGTCGCGCGGCCTGGGTGAGGGCGAGCGCGCCTGCGCGGCGGCCCTGGCGGGCGGCGCGCGCGCGGGCAGCACGTGCAGCAGCCGGCCCTGGAAGATGGCGCCGTCCAGCGCGGCGGCCGCCGCCGCGGCGCCCGCCGCCTCCGCAAACTGCACCAGCGCGATGCCGCGCGACTTGCGCGTCGCCCTGCGGCAGGGACGCGCGAACTCGGGGAGGCGGGGCTGTGGCCGGGGCTGAGCGCGCGCGCGGCACAGCAGGTGCTGCGGAAGAGGCCGAATAGTCTTCTGCCCGCTTTACACCAGGCCCGCTCCACACCAGGAGATACGTGTGTAGCGGAGCAACGTACTCGCAGCGCAACAGAACCATGCCCAGCGTCTGTTCAGCAGCGCGCCTTCGCGGGCAGCTCTGCGCAGCGCGGGGCCTGTCCGGCACTGTACACACCGCACTCCGCCCGCTGTGCAGCTCCTGCACCCTTGCACACCCTTGCACACCCTTGTAAACCCTTGCACACCCTTGAGGGCACGCCTGTCCAGAACCAGGTGCACCTCCTCCAGCTCGCCGTGCTCGCCAAACGCCTCGCCGCCCACAACCATTTTCACACCCTTGCAAGCCCTCGCGGGCGCGCCTGTCCAGGACCAGGTGCACCTCCTCCAGCTCGCCGTGCTCGCCGAACGCCTCGGCCAGGTCAGCCTCGGTTGCCGCAAAGGGCAGGTTCCGCACGAACAGCCGCGCGGTCTCCCCCAGCGCCGGCGCCTCCGCCTCGTCCTCGCCACCGGCCACCACCACCTGCGCGCCGCCGCCGCCGCCGCCCGCGCCGCCGCCGCCGCGCGCGCCCGCGCGCGCGTGGCTGGCGCGCCGCTCCGCGGCGCCGTCCGCGCTGTCGGGGTCGTCTGCGCCGCTGCCGCCCTCCCCCTCTTCCTCCTCCTCGTCAGAGTCGGCGCCAGCCGCGGGCCGGTCGTCTGCGCCCGCGGCGGGCTCGAGCTCGTCGGCGTCGGGCTCAACCGCGCCAAACCCGGCGGTCACCCGCGAGCGCAGGTAGTCCATGTCGGACACGGCGGCGTCATCCGCCGTGCCCCCGCGCCCGCCGCCCGCCGCGCCGGCCGCCTCGCTGCCGCTGCTGTCAGACGCGTCGTCCCCGGCTGCGCCGGGCTCCCGCGGCTCCTCCCCGTCTTCCTCTTCATCGTCTGTCTGCTCCCCAGCGCGCTGCCCGGCGGCCGCGGCGGTCACAGAGGCCCACTGCGCGGCGCGGCGGCCGCGCCGCGGCGGCAGGGGCAGCGCGCCGCCCGGCCCCGCGGCCTCCGCGGGCGCGGCGGGCGCGCGGCCGGGCACGGCGGCGGGCGCGGCGTCGTCGTTGGCCCAGATGGCGGCCTGGCGCCGCGGCTGCATGACGCGCATGAACTCCGCGAGCTGCGGGTCCTCTGCGCGCCAAAACAGGCGCTCAGCCCGCGCGAAACCCCGCAGCGCTCCTCACAAGACACACACCGTCAGGGCCCGTCCCGCATCCGAGCTCGGCTGCAACGCCGGCAGCAACCAGGCGGCCCAGGTCGCACAACACGCGCGCCCAGGCCGCTTTCGCACGCAGTGGACGCGCGGCACTGCGCACGCAGACCACCGAGCGCACCGGCCTCTGGCACAGCCTTGGCCTTGCGCGCCAGCTTGCGCTGCTCGCGCACGCCGATGCGCGGCTGTGCGGGCGCGGCGGCAACCTCCCTGGCCACCACCTTGTTGTGCGCGCTGCTCCCCTGCACAGCCCGCACACCACAGCGTGAGTGAAGCTCGAGAGCTGACGAGCTAGCGCTCTTCTATCATGGACTAGAGGCACGGAGTCGATGCCTGCTATTGCGAGCTAACGTAAAGTGTGCCGCCTCTTAGGAGGCACTTTACGTGCAGGACGCTGTACGGCTCGTCCCCTGCCGACCTGTTCGTCCTCTCAGCAGTGCTGCCCCTATCGCCGCTGCGGCTCCTACCTCTGCTTCCCAGCCCCGTGCGTGACAGAGGGGCCAGGGGCCCCTGCGGTGCCCGCGGGCGCGCCGCGCCTCGGAGTACTTGCTCCACGGCCGCGCCAGGCCGCCGCCGCCATACTTCTCCGCAAACTCGACGCCGACGCGGGCGGTGCCGATGAAGGTGCGGTTGAAGTACTTGACCGCGCGCTCCGCCTGCTCCACCGTGCGGAAGCCCACAAAGCCGAACTGGCGCGACGTGCCGTCCCTGCCGGCGCCGCGCTCAGCGCAGGTGAGCACGTGACGGGGTGCTGCACACGCGTAGAGTTCCAGGCGGCGCACAGGAGTAAGCGGTCAGGCCTCTGCCGCGGCCCGCGCATGCGATACACACAGCATTCAAGCCATACGCCATAAAGCTACTCTTTTGCACATACTCTTGTGCCACCGGCCGGTGTGTGCAGTTTGCCTTCCTCTTGCCTTAGTGTCAAACAAGGCTCCTCCCTGAGCTGCAGCTCAAAGAAGCGAAAGGCGCGGACGCGCACTTGCAGCGGACGACCTTTGCGTCGGTGACCTCGCCCTTGATGCCAAAGTGCTCGCGCAGCTTGTCATCACTGAACTGCTTGGGCAGGCCCTTGACGCACACGCGCGACGTCATTGCTGCTGCTAAACATGCGCCGGCGGCCTGCCTACATTGTTATCAGTCTACAAGTGTGTGGTTTGAACAGATACATACTTTCAGGCATCACCTTGCCAGCTCAGTCTAGCTGTTTCAGCGCTGACTTTCTGCGCACATTTGGCGGTCCGCCGTCGGGCCTGCCTTTTCTTATTCGAGGGGGGTTGGGGGCCTTGCCTGGAGCTGATACGGCAAGCTCGCACTGACAAAGGATAGAGGCAGCAGGCTGCTCTGAAAGCACCATTGGCCTTGACACAACTCTGCATCTGCTGTTTGTGGCGAAAGAGCGGCGCTGCAGGTCCTGGTGCTGACACAGACGGCTCATGCTGGCCAAGGCGCGGCGGCCAGCATGGGGAAGGCCAAGAAGACCCGCAAGTTTGCGGAGGTCAAGCGCATGCTCAACCCGAAGGACCTAAAGCCGTGCGCCTTGAGCCTCCATGTGTCTGCACCCTCAAGTACTTAACTCTGTAGTCTGCCGTTCAACACTGTACGTCTTTCGCTCCAGGATATGCTTTCTTATATGCTGATGTGCAGCCGGTGCGCAGGGCTATACAGAAGAAGAAAGCGGACCCGGAAAAGAGCGTGCGCCATGTGTGCGTTTCCCGGCGGCCATATCCTGCCCCGCTGTGGCTGCTCAGCTGTGTGCGCAACTCAGAGGTCTGCAGAAGCTCACCAAGCCTGCTGCCGTGTCAAGCGGTATAGCAGACACGGGCGAGGCTGGGAGCTGCCGCCTCTGAGAATGGGCAGTTCAGAGTCTGGCTGCGGGTTGCTGAGGCACTGCTGCAGCAGAGTTTTCAGTGGCGTGCTGTGGAGGCGGGCTGAGGTGAGGGTGACCGCCGGCCGGGGCCGCGCAGGGAGAAGACGCCGACCGCGCTGTTCTTTAAGTACAACACGCAGCTGGGGCCGCCGTACCAGGTGCTCGTGGACACCAACTTCATCAACTTCTCCATAAAGAACAAGGTGCGCGGCTGCGGAGCAGCGTGGGCTGCAACCGCGCTCCTGCACGGGCGAGCAGCGCGTGACACTGCGGCCTGAGCCTGGCACTGGCGGCCCCCAGCTGGCCTCTTTGCTGAGCCCGATACCGTGCACGCCCTGGGAATTGTGCTGATTGCGCAGCGGTGCTGAGGCCCCTGGAAAGACCTGCATACATCACGTGCGGCGCGGGCTATCAACGACTGCTGGCGGCGCGGCGCGCAGATCGACCTGGTGGCGGGCATGATGGACTGCCTGTACGCGCAGTGCACGCCGTGCGTGACCGACTGCGTGGTCGCCGAGCTGGAGAAGCTGGGCCAGCGCTACCGCGTGGCGCTCAAGGTGGCCAAGGCGCGCGCGCCGGACGCCCGCCCGCGCACTGGCAGGCGTCCACGTGGCGCCATGTGGCGCAGGCTCTCGGCAGTCGCGGGACGCCGCCCTGCCGCCAGGCTGCCCCATGCCCGGCCCTCGGTGCACAGGGGTGTGGTACATATGGCACAAGAGGCGTTCGTGCCGTGGCCCCTGCAAACGTTTGTGTCTGTGTATGCGCGGCATCCAAGTGCGCGCGTACGAATGCGGCGCCTACGGCGCGGCCGCGCGCGCGCCAGGACCCGCGCGTGGAGCGGCTGCCCTGCACGCACGCCGGCACGTACGCGGACGACTGCATCTGCGAGCGCGTGCGGCAGCACAAGTGCTACATCGTGGCCACCTGCGACCGCGACCTGCGCCGGCGGCTGCGCAAGGCGCGCGGCCCGGCGCCCTAACCACGGGCCCGTGCTCATGGGCAGCCTGCACAGCGGCTGCTGGCTGCGTCCGGCCGCCGATTGCTGCGCGCGCGTCATGCAGCGTGACGCCTGGCTGAGCGGCACGGATGCCGGGGCGGGGTCTGCTGGGCATGTATAGCACGGCAGCCGGCTAGATGGACCAGCTATAGCAGAGCTTGCCATACAGGAGTGAAGTCTGTGTAGCTGCACAGAGGTATCTGCTATTGCGACCGGATACATGAAACAGAGCAGCTCCTGTGCATAACACGCGATGGGCCTTGGGCGCTGGTGAGACCACTCAGGTAGCTCGCGTGGCGACGCATGCGTTAACGCGTCGTGCACGTGCGCAGATCCCGGGCGTGCCAGTCATGTACCTTCAGGCGCACCGCTACACCATCGAGCGGCTGCCAGAGGCGACGCTGGGCGGGGCGCCGCGTACGTGAGCAGGGTTGCGCTCGGGGTGACGGGCGAGGTGACTGTGCATGTCTGGTGGTGTGCTATGGTTTGTCGGTGTCAGCTGAAGAGTTGTCGGCGTGTCTGGTCGTGTCCTGACTGTGTGTTTGTAGGTGTGCTATGCCACCTTCTGGGTGGCACCCGGTGACTTGCGCGCAGCTGGCTGTGCCTGGTTGCAGCACACCGGTCCATAGCATGCTGCCGACGAAGTGCAAACGATGTATTTGTTGCAACCAGGTGCGATATTTTCAAGCGGTGCTAGAATGATGAACGGATTCAGCATGTAACAGAGAGAGCCGTGAGTGCCCTTGTGCACCTAGGACTGCTTGACCTGATATCCGCACACCGTTACCGCATCACGCAGCAAATGTTCTACTTGCTGCCAAGGCATCACGCGGCCGTGGCAGGCAGGCCTTCAGTGGTTGTGGTCCCAGCTCAATTGAGGGGCTATTGAACAATGTAACTGCGGCCCTGCTGCTCGTGCGAGCACTAGGGTGTCCAGCTTGCTCTAGCTGAGACCTCTCAGTGGTGGACGCAGGCGCTGTCGACGCACGCGGTGGGTGCAGGATGTGCGCGGTACCACAGAAAAACCTACCAAACTTTCTGTGCACGGGCGCCTGACAGCGATGACGCCAATGCAGGTTACCACCGACCAGGTGTGCAGCTGCAACGTGCTGCAATGTTACTCTTATGCCCGCCGCTGCGCTTGCAGCCCATCGCTGCAAGGGGAGCTGCTGCACAGTCTAGTGCCGCAGCCTGCACCTCGGTTTCCAGGAGTGCAGCGGCTGCTCTTGCCAGAAAGGGCTGCGCAGCGGCCGCTGTGTCGCTGCGGGGGCCGCTGTAGCCAGCGAGGAACGAGTCTGCCTGTGCTTGAGCTGGCGCGCGCGGCAGCTGTTGGTACCTGACACAGGCGGCCTCCTGGCCTGTCCGCCTCGGGGGCGGGCTCCCGCGGGCTGCAGCTCGCAGAGCCGATTAGCAAGCGGGGCCGCTGGAGCGCGCCAGCTTCTACCGGGATATGCCGTCGCGCGCGCCCCGCAGAATTTAAACCCATGCCCAGGCAATGCTGGCCCCACGCACGTGGCGAGCCGCACATTCTGAGCATTGGTGTGCAGGCGCTGCTGGCGGAGCTGGAGGAGGCGGCGCTGCTGCGCGGCGAGGCGGAGCGGGCGGGCGACGGCGAGCTGGCCGCGGAGTTCCGCGCCGTCGAGGCCCGCCTGCAGGCGCGGCAGCCGGCTTGCTTGGCCTCTGTTTGGCTGCCTCAACTCGTACCCCCCTGCCGCGCTGTCAAGGCGGGCAGGCGGGCTACGTGCGCTCTAAAAGCGTCCTCGCTTCACGCACCAGAGTAGGCAGCCAGGCCCAGCGGTGGGAGCCCGTCAGCCCAGCTAACCTGACGAATGGCAGGCTATGGCACGCTCCATTGGGCCCACCTCCAAACAGGGCCCAGCTCTAAGCCCACCACCCGCTCCCTCCGGCCTGCCCTGGGCGCGGCGAACATGCTCGCCTGCGGCGGCAGGCGCTGGTGGACCAGGTGCGCGCGGAGGCGGCCGCGCGCTCCGCCGCCGGCGCGGGCGCGGCGGCGCTGCGCGCGCGCCTGCACCGCCTGCAGGCGCTGGAAGCGAGCGCGCGCGCGGCGCTGCTGCCGGGCGGCGGCGCGGGCGCGACGGCCCCGGGCGCGGGCGTGGCCGCCGCGGCGCCCGCCGGCGCCCCCGAGTCGGACGGCCCAGGGCCCACGGCGGCGCCGCCCCTGCTGGCGGCCGGGCGCCCGGCCTCCCCTGGCAGGGCGCACCAGCTCGCTGCTGGCGGCGTGAGCCCGGCGGCGGCGGCGGCGGCGGCGGCGGCGGCGGCGGCGGAGCAAGGGGCGATTGAGCTGGTGGGGTCGCCTGAACGCGCGGCGGTGCTGGCGCGGATCCTCACCCCGCCTGGCGAGGGCAGCGCAGGCTCCCCCAGCCGTAGCGGCACGCCGCCACAGGTGGGTCCGTACCTACAGGCCCTCTCACTTTGCACCAAAGGGGTCGTGACATCGCTCCTGTGCAATTATTGTTCGCGCTCAGCAGTGAGGGCGTGCTTCAAAGCTGCAACAGCCTGGGACGCGTGTTAACAGGGCTGCCTGAGGCAGCGGGGCGGGCCCTGCTGCGCTCCGGCACGATGCGCACCGGCCGAGGCTCGGGGCGGCGCGCTCCCGGCGCGCTCACGCCGGCGCGCGCGCAGGCGCCCCCGCTCGGGCCGCCGCGTGCGGGGCGCCACTCGGCCTCCTCCTCCTGGGACGCCGCGGAGGCCGAGAGCGCGCTGCCGCGCGCGCCGCGCGCACCTGCGCCGAGCGACCTGGGCCCCCACCCCGCCGCGCACACACTCAGCCGGCTGCCAGAGTGCTCAGCGGCCGCCGAGGCCGGCGCCGACGCGCCCGTGGCCATGCCGATCGCCGGCGGCGCATGGCCAGGCTTGGGAGCAGGGCTGGCGCCGCCCACCGCGGACGCGTCGCCCGCCGGCGGCCCCGGCAGCAAGCGCGTGCGCTGCGCGGGCGGGGCGGGCGGCGCGCCGCTTGAGCGCCCCGCGCCGCTCCCGCAGCCCAGCGCTGCGGCACAGGACGCGGCCGAGCAGGCGCGCGCGACGCGCGTGCGCGAGCTCATTGACGGCTACGCGCGCGCCAAGGAGGGCCGGCCGGAGCGGCCGCCCGCGGCGGAGCCGGCGCGGGCGCACCGCGGCGGCGCTGCCGACCGCGGCACAGGGCCCTGCAGCACATCAGGCTCTGAAGGGCGGCCGGCCGCGCCGGCCGCGCAGCCGCAGCTCGCCCAGCCCGCCGCGCCGGGCCCGCAGGCCGCCGCCTCCGTGCCTGCAGCCGGGCAGCCCAAGGCGGACGGCAGCGGCGCGCGTAGCGGCGGCGGCCCGGTGGCCGGGGACGGCGCGCTAGTGTGCGCGACCCTCCAGGGTTCGGCGTGCGCAGCGGGCGCCGGGGGTGCGCAGCAGGATATGGAGAGCGCTCGCACCTCCGCTGCTGCAGGAGGCAGCGACGCATGGGGCGAGGGCGGCGGGGCGCGAGCTCATGCGCCGGCGCGCGCCGCGGCGCCTGCTGCCCCGGCAAGCGCGACAGCGCCGGGGGGCGTAGCACAGGAGGAGGGTCCCTGGCCCGCCAGCGCGTCTGCCGCAGCCGCAGCGGGCCCCCAGAGCGAGCCGGCGCCCCCAAGCGCAGACGCAGGAGGCTGGACGGCCTTCGGTGCGGCGTCCGATGCGGCAGCGGCCGGCGCAGACGGCGGCCGCTCTGCTGCTCCGGAGCCACCCGGCGGCGCTGCGGCCGCGGGCGCGGAGCCTGCCGC
>JAABUO010009241.1_pt1 | contig 11044 bp, 13 predicted proteins | sample 5559291 | NCBI WGS metagenome assembly JAABUO01 (sample SAMN10711878, study PRJNA513372) | rock metagenome | isolation source: Antarctica rocks | place: Antarctica: Victoria Land, Finger Mt sud | reverse complement strand
CCGCGCTCGTCACATCGTCGGCGTCCAGCATAACGGTCATCGGCGGCTCCTCCTGTCAGACTATGCGCGCACGCACTGCGACACCATGCAGCAAGCAGCGTGCCTGATGTCTCGTTGTAATACTAGTCGGGGGTAACGATCTCCACGCCCATGTCGGGTGGCGCGACGATCAAGCCGGCTATGACCTCGCCCGGCTCCGTGATGTCGAGGGTGAGGGTGATCGGCCCCTCCCCTTCATAGAGCAGGCGGACGCGCCTGAGATTGAGCAGGACCTCGGTCACGTCCTCACGGACACCAGGGATGTCTGTCGCGCCCGTGCCCAGACCGGCGATGTGGAGGACGCTGAGGGCGGCGCCGGGCAGGGCCGAGAGCAGGACGCGGCGCAGGGCACTGCCCAGCGTCGTGCCGTAGCCAGTGTCGAGCGGCTCCATGGGGACGTGTCGGTGTGCGCGACGCATGTGGTCTGGGGGAGGGGTAGAGTGTCCAGGGTGGTGTTCATGTAACTCCATCGTTCTCGGTCCACGCCGCCATGGCACATGTTCGGCGGCGTTTATGGCTACTGTACCATCCGTTCGCGCATGCCGGCCTGGATTTATTGAGATAGTCCGTAAAACCTACTGCTTGAGCTTTGGGATAGCAGGGCTTCATGTGCTTTAGCCGCTGTTCGGTGCAAGACCGTAGCAGCCCATGGGCTTTAGCTGTGGGAGTAGTCACGCCGCCTGTTCTCGGTGTAGTCGCGTCACCCGGCGGCCCACACCTATCATTATGTCATGTAACCGACGGCAGTCTGTCACTCCGGGTCGTTAGACCTGCCCCGGATGTTTGCTCCCTGCCTCGGAGGCTATCGCGGGCAGCGATCACGTTAAGCCAGTCCCACGGATTCATCGGTGGGCGTCCAACCGAGCGCGAACACGATGTGCTCGGTGTCCAGATCGGGGCGACGCACGAGCCCAGCTCACGCGGCAGTCCGTATGGACGCGATGTTCGCGGTCCTGGTGCGCGCGATCACCAGCAGGTGCGGCACATATCTCCGTGCGACGCCCACCGCCGTCCGCGCCACCTCGGTGGCATAGCCGCAGACCGATGCGTCGAGCGTGAGCCCATAGTACAGGTTCAGCCATCCGTACGGACCATTCCGTCGCAACCTCCTCTCTCTACGACGTTCACGCATCCGTTAAGGCGTGGTCGATTGACACTCCCCTACAGGGCGAGGATTCTTGCTTCACCCGCCACTGCTCCCGTCGGGAGTCTGACACAGCGTCCACAAGCGTTTTGACTCTCGGTGTGCCCCACCGCGCGCGCCAGGATACAGGTGTCCGTCTGGTCGAGAGGCGTCTTCATGGCCCCACGTGGTTTTCGTGATTCCAGACGCCACCGGACGCTTTCAGTAGACCAAGCGACGGGGCTCCGTGCCGCGTTCCGCGGCTCGTCGCGTGACGGCGATCCCCTTCATCCCCGCCTTGAAAGACGGGGCTTTCGAGAGGTTTAGGTAAGACGAGGTAGTCATCCTCATCGATCATCAAGCCTTACACGCCGCGTAAGGTCCGCATCGGGGACACCCAGCGCGGCGATGTGGGCCTTACGCGTGAGCACGAGCGCTTGCGGAGATCGCGAGGTACGACGGGGTACTGCCCCTCGGCGATCACGACCCGGAGGTTGGCCTCGCGCGGCGCGTCGAGTGCGTGCGCTGGTCCCTCAGCGACGAGTGTTCGCATGGTCAATGGGGTTGTTCGCCGGGGTGACGTTCAAGGACGCGTGCGCGGATCGGATAGTATCCGATCCGCACACGCATCGGGCGACAGGGAGAGCTATAAAGAGCACGCGAGGCGACGGACGCTACACGGCCACGCCGTGGCGGCACGTCGCGCATGACCGCGTCGATGATCACGGTTGCCCGCTCCACTGTAGTTCCCCCTGTCGTCCATCGTCGGCTCTCGTCGTAGATCGAGGCGCCCTGTGTTGTCGACAGCGTATCGGTGAGGCCGCTAATATGCCCCCGGCCCGTGTCGTTGCGCGAAGCGCCGGCATGTGTACGGCGCGCATTAAACCGCAGCCCTCGCCTCCCCCTTGATATCCGGGCACTATTCGCTGTCGCGGTGGCCCGATGATCGCTTCATCTAGCTACCGCGACGAGGAACTTGAGGAAACCGACGAACCTTTCACGGGCGGGGCGCCCGGCGGGAGGTCAAGCGGCGTCAGGTCATGCGACCTTTGCCACCGATAAAGGGCTCTTTTCCCGTTGGCAACGAGTCCAGGACGCGCGGGGTCAGATGCGTGGGGAAAAGCTCCGGGTTATTCATCCACGTACCACCTCGCAGCGGACAAATGTAGCACGAGGCGGGACGCCGCGCGACGCGACGAGCGATGGATTCCTCGCCTCGTGCGCATTGTTCCGCTCTACGGCTTCACGAGGGCTTCACGAGGTCGTGTTTAAGGGAAGAGCGCTTCCCGCAGCCGGCCGAAAAAGGTGGGTCGGCGACGATATGATCCATTGTCGGACGGGTCTCCATAGATTGGGGCCGTGAGTTTTGGATCACTCAGACGACGAAGGCGATCGGCTTCCGCTCGCAGCTCCGGCGAGACCTGCGCGGCGCTATTCCCCCTCGGCTGGTCGGACACGTCTTGTGTCATCGTCGATCACTCCTCTCTATTCTCGCTTATCGCGTAATGGCCGCCCCTACTAACAGTATCGCCAGCCACGCGATCTGCGCAAGGAAGTACCGTACCGCGACCACGACACGCCGTTTCTTGCGATTCAGGGCCGCCCGATCCCTGCTGTACGCCCGGAGCAGGGCATCCGCGAGGTACGCCCGCGTCTCCTCTTGCGGATGTTCGTAATAAGAGGTTAACGAAGCGGGGTCGATATCGATGACGTCGTCATCGGCGTATGCGGTACCCGCGTAGTAGATGACCGCGATGAACAGCGCCGCCTCGACCACCAATCCCCAGACAAGTGGCCAGCGATAGGCGTGCCACGTGTTGACAAACGCGGATAGACCACCAGCGACAACCCCTAAAAAAACGCTCGCGGACCCGAGAATGAAGCTCGCCCGTGTGTTCTGCGACGTGCGCTCATCGAACAACCGGGAGGTGCGCTGGACGATCTGATCGAAGATAATCTCGCCGCTCGGCATGCGCAGGGAATCAACGTCCTCGTCTGGCATATCAGTTGCCTTTCACCGTGTGATGGCGGCACGGTGATCCAACCGTGGCCGCGAGTAGAACTAGGAATATGTGCATCGATAACCCCCGATAGCTGTAACACCCATGCGCCATCGCGAGCACACACGTGTAGCCCGTCGGTCAACGTAAGGGACATCGACCGACAATGGTAGGGGTTGACGCGCAACAAGCGCTTCCTGGCGCGATAGCCGCGTGCAATTCCTGGTAGGCCAGGCCGCCAGCGTGGGCCGGGCGGGGATGGCGCGGCACAGGGATACCGCATCCCGCATCGCCGCACCTATCGGTCATCGACGGTGTACGGCAGGGGCGGCTCCATGATCGCCGCCGTCATCACCGCGGGGCGGACATCCCCCCGCGCGTCGAGGCGTCCCGACACGGACACGCGCACGGCGAGATAGGGCTACGCGTCCGCGGGATCCTCGATCGTGAGGGTCGCGCTGTCGTCGTTCCGCTACCAGGTTGAGCCAACGGCGAGGGGCCGCCGCGGGCGCGCTCGTCGCGACGAGCGCGCCCGCGGCGGCGATGCTGACGAGCGAGACGGGCAAGCGAGCGACGGGGACGGGCCGATGTCCGCGCGTCGCCTCCCCTTAACCGCGCGGCGTCATCCCGTGCCCGATCACGCGCTCGGATGGATAGGCGCGGCCCGGGCCTCCTCCCCGCGAACGCGCACACTCCCGCCCCGCGGAGGCGCGCTCCCCCAGGAGAGGATAGGGCTCGTCGCGCAGCACGGCGCGCACCGCGTCATCGAACGCGTCGCGGGCGATCCTGTAACGGTCGCGGACGACGGCGTGCGTCCGCGGGTCGACGGGCCCGTCCAGGCACGAGACATCGAGTACATTGCGCAAGGCGCGCAAGAGCCGGCCGACGACCTGGAAGACGGGCTCATCGAACCAACCGCGCTCGGCGCCGAAGGCGACGGCGAGGTCGTCGATGGCCGCGTCGATGGCATCGTGCCGCGTGGGGTCGCCGTGCGCGACCGCGACCCGCGCCTCGACCTCGGTGAACTGACGGCTGAACGTCGACAGGGCCGTGACGCGATGGTCGCGATCCGACGTCAGGTGGGCGATGCGCGCCTTGAGGGCTTCGATCTCCGCGGCGGCGCGGCGCTGCTCGCGCGCTTGTAGACGCCACATCAGCACGGCCCACGGGGCGCTGGCGAGCATGCCGATGAGGGCGGCGAGGGCGGTGGCCTGGGTAAGCATCATGGTTCCACTCCTTCTCTTTCTATGTATGGTGGACAGGACCGGGACGGGGATGGTCTCGACATCTCCGATCATCACGGGGTACGTGGGTACGTGGGTACGCGGGTACGCGGGTACGCGGGTACGCCCGGGCTAGGGCTGCAAGATCAAACGGCTTTCCTCGCTGTGGCCGGGGCTCTATAGAAACCTCTCAGAAAACCCACGGCTTGAGCCATAGGATGGGCCTCCGTAGGGGAGGGGGATCGTGGCGCCGACGTGCCGCGGCGGCGCGGCACGTCAACGGTCGCCCGCGTGCGGTAGACTGGTGGCGGTGATCGCTCCGTCGGGGGCCACCATGACGCCTAACGGTGTCTCTACCGCGGGGCACGCGGAAAGTCACGCTTGGGGAGATTGTGTCAGACATCAGCGCCTCCGGGCCATGATGCAACGATCGCTGAACCAAGAATCCCACGGCTTGAGCCGTGTGGAGTGTCAATGGGCTGGACGGGGTTCATCCTGGCGCTCGAAGATGGTGCGATGGAGGCGCATGCCACTCCTCGTCGCGTGCCGTGTCGCGCGTGCCTGGACGATGGCGCGGCCATCGCGGCTCTTGGGCGCCGAGACGCCCCGTCGATCGTCCCATGGAACCCTCCCCCGTCGCAATCCGTCACGTCCCCCTCAGGCGCTGTTCCGCACGCTCCGCGGGACGCCCTTGCGGACGCTATCGAGAACCACGCCCATGAGGATGTCGCCGCTGTTGAGCGCGCCGGATACGCGGGCGTGGCCGTGTAACACGGTGGAATAGTCGCGCCCGAGCTCGATGCCGACCTGCGTCGTGGTGAGGCCGGCGTCCTCGCGCAGCAGGTACATAGCGACCTGGCGGGCCTGAGCGACCGTCATCGCGCGGCCCTTGCCGAGCAGAATGTTCTGGGGGATGCCGTAGTAGTCGCAGACGGCGACGAGGATGGCCTCGACCGCGCCGCGCCCGCGCGGCAGCCGGGCGACGCGGTTGATATCGACCGCTACGTGCGTCGCCAGCGCCGCCGTCGCCGGCGCGCCGCGCGCCGCCGCCTCATCCGAGAGGCGCGCCAGGGCCGCCTCAAGGTCGCGTACGGAGCCATGGATGCGGCGCGCCAGGACGGCAAGCGCCTCCTCGGGAACCGCGCCCGCGCCGCCCTCGTCGATGGACACCCCGCGCCCGCGCCGCGCTGGCGCGACGGACATCCCCACCGTTCCTGACACCGCCGCGAGGCAGCCCAGCCCGGTCGCCTTCTGCCGCAGGATGGCCGCGCGGGTGGTCGCGTCCGGCGCGCCGATGGTGGCGACCAGGCTGGCGCCCAGGCGCGAGCGCAGCCGCTCGGGCAGGCCGCGCATCGTGTTGGACCGTTGCTCGTCGGCAATGACGATCTGCCGGTTCGCCTCGCGCAGCGCGTCGAACGTCTGCACGAGTTCCTCGGCGGCGGCCTCGCGGCCGGCCATGAGGGCGATCCCGTCGATGAGGAGGGCGCCGGCGCGGCGATAGCGCCGCCGGAAGGGCATCATGTGCCCCCGCCGCAGGTGCGTCACGACGTCCTGCGAGAACGCGTCCGCGCTGACCAGGATAACCTCGGCGCCGTCAAGGCGGGGCCGCAGATAGGCGGCGATGGCGCGCAGCAGGTGCGTCTTGCCCAGCCCAGCCGCCCCGCTGATGTAGAGCGGGCTGTACATCGTGCCGGGCGCGCGCGCGACGGTCAGGGCGGCGTTGTAGGCCAGGGCATTCTGAGGGCCTGTGATGAACGTGCGGAAGGTCCGCGGGATGGTGTCGATCGCCAAGGCGGCGTGGAAACCCTCGGCGGCATGGATGGTATGGTCGCCGGGAGAGTGGCGAAGCATGGTCATGGTGAGCCTCCTATCGTCTCGGACAAAAAGTGGGGAGGGGGAGGGGCGTCGGGCGGGCACGTGAGCCCGCCGTTTCATGGCGATCAGGTACGGGAGTCGGTGGCGGGCGTCGAGTTGCCGGGGCCGGGACGCGGGCGTCCCGGCCCCGGTGGTCGCGCACACCTCCAGGTCGAGACCGGGTCGAGGGCGCCTCGTGATGGCGCGGGTGCTCTTGGCCCAGAGTGGCGGAGGAACGGCCGCGCGCCTCCTCCAGAAGGAGCGCGGGACGACCGTCGATAGGGCCGGAGCCGCGACCGACAGGCGAACGGGCCCGCGTGCGGATAGCGTACGGCGAGCTAGTCCCTACGTCCGCGCCTGAGACGCACGAGATCGGGGCGTTCGTCAAGCCGAGAATTGCGCCCCCGCGGACGCGAACGATCGGAAGAACAGACCGGCGGGGGACGGTGCGGCGCGCGCACGGCGGGCCACGGCGTCGGAGGGGGATACGCGCGGGGCGCGAAGAGGAGGGCGATAGCGGTTAGTATCCCCCGCAACCCCGTTCGTGGTTTTCACGTCGTCCCTTCGACGCCCGCGGGTTCGTGGACGTGCGCCGGGACCGGAGCGCCGGAGAAGGTGGGGGGGATTAGGATCCTCCGGCATCCGTATGCGCGTCTGTCGGGCGCGCGCATGTCTCGGGACGGCGGCGCCGCGGCGGGCCGGAGGTACCGATCCCCCGCCCGCCCACAGCGCGCCAGACCAAGCGGGAGCGCCGTCGGCGAATGCGGCGACGTGCACAGCGGCGACGCATTCGGGGCACATGCCCGTGGGTCCATGCATCACCCCCCGACCCCGCCCGACATACCAGGCGACCCGCGCGTGTCCGGCGCGCGCGCCGATCTTATCGACAGCGGCGCGCCAGCAGCACGGCGGTGAGCGACGCGTCGCCGATCTCCGGCGGCGCGTCGTCATCCGAGGGGGCGTCGACATGCAGTGGCCCCCTTCGCGTGGCGAGGTGTGCCAACGATGCGTTCGGATTTCTCATACCACGGTTCCATTCAGGGCGCGGCGAGCTCGGTATGCCCCCCATTCGCGGCAACCGGAGCGGTGATCAGGGCGCATTCGTCGCATGGGCACGCGCTCGCGATCGTCCGAACCACCGGGATGGCGTTGGTCTCAGCCCGCACGAGCGTCACCAGCGAGAAGACGGCCGCGGCGGCGCTCCGCCCGTCCTGCGCGATGATGGTGACAACGCCGTTGTTGCGCGTGACATAGGCGACGGCGGCGGGCTGCGCGCCGACGTCGATGGCTTGGTCGAACGACCATGCCTTGGATGCGACGTCGACACGCAGGGCACGCCGAAGCCACGCGACATGTCCCTGCCCGTCCGAGGTGGACGTGACGACAACGGATAGCTGTGGCGCGGACCGCTCGTCGACGTCGGCCTTGCCGTCCGCCCGACCATCCACGTCCTCCAGCGACACGCCCGACGAGGTGTCGGTGCCGGCGACCATCCCGCGCGCCCAGTCATCGAAGGCCGCGAGCTCATGCTCGCTCGCTGGGATAGCCTCGGGAGCGGTCTCGGGGGCCGCAACGTCGATAGCCACATCGTCGGCGGCCGTTGCGTCGTCCGCGGCGATAACGTCGCCCACACGGGGTGAGGGGTCGCGGTGCGTCCCACCGGCGACCGTGGCGTCGCACGGCGGGATCGCTTGCGGACCGGTCGCGAACGGCTCGGGGTCGCCCGATCGACGATAGACGACATGCACCGCCGCGACCCGATCGCCGGCGGGACAGACGATCTCCCACACATGGACCTCGCGACCGATCACGTCGTGCGAGATCGAGAGCGTCAGGTCGTCGTGCGTGACGCTGTGGCCGGCGTCGACCATCATGTCCAGATACGGGTCGAGGATCTCACGGGCGTGGGGTAGGCGCCGCGCGGCGAGGCGGCGACGGTCCATCTTCTCGGAGAGGGCGCGGCTCTCGGCGCGGCGGAGCAGGATGCGCTTGCGGGCCCACACGGCGGCGAAAGGTATCCAGATAAGGAACGCGAGGATGACATTAGGGTCCATGATTCTGCCTCCAAGATGTTTCGGTGGTTTCGGTTTAATTTTTGTCGGGCTGGGACAGCGTCTTCCCGCACCTCCTACATCGCGGGCATCGCGGGACATGACGTGACCGCGCGGCGTTATCCCCCTTCCCCTCCAGTCATTTCATTGAGCGGACGGAACTTGACACTCCACACGACTCAAGTCGTGGGATTCTTGGTTCACCCAGCAGCCTTGTCCGCCAGAGGTGCCTCTAGCGGATAGAGGGCAGACTGTCCCCAAGCGTGACTTTCGGCGTGCCCCGCCGTAGTTTCTTCGATGTGGCGCGATCCGAGCGCCAAGATATTGCGCGCCGCGTTGTGGTCGCGGTCGAGGACCGTCTTGCAGCGCAGGCACACATGCGTCCGCTCGCTCAAGGCTTTCTTGACGCGCGCGCCGCAGCCTGAGCACTCGTGGCTCGTGTACTGGGGCGGGACGGCGACCACGACCTTGCCGTAGACGTGGGCCAGGTACTCCAGCCACGTCACGAACGCGCGCCAACCCGCATCGCTGATGCTTTTAGAGAGGCGACGGTTGCGGACCATGTTGGCAACCTTCAAGTTTTCGTAGGCTAACACGTCGTTTGACATGATGAGCGCCCGCGCCGTCTTCACGGCGAAGTCTCTACGCTGCCTCCCTACTTTTAGGCGCTTGCGGCCCAGTCGTTCCCGCGCCTTGCTTCGGTTCTTCGACCCCTTGACCTTCTTCGACCCCTTGACCTTAGATGACACACGCCGCTGTAAACGTCTGAGCGCCTTTTCCGACCTCGTAAGTGACGCGGGTTCTCGATGGCCACACCCTCGGAGTCGGTATAGAAATGGGCGAGCCCCAGGTCGATACCAACCGCATGACCCGTGGCCTCAACGGAGATCCGTCGTGTAGCGTCGATGCCGAACTGGCCGTAGTAACCGTCCGCACGCTTGACGATACGCACCCGTTTGATCTGGTCGAGCGTGTAGCCCATGAGGTCGCGCGTCCCTTTGAGCTTGAACGTGCCCGCCTTGAAGCTGTCCGTCAACGTCAGCCTGGTGCGCGCTTCGTCCAGTTTCCAGCCCGTTTGCTTGTACTCGACACTACGGCAATCCTTCTGGAACGCAGGGTATCCTTTCTTGCCCGGTTTCTTCTCCCGGCAGTTTTTGTAGAAACGCAGGATGGCCGCGCCCGCGCGCTCGGCCGCCGCCTGCCGTGCCTGCGAGTTGAGCTTACCCGCGAAGTCGTACTCTTTCGCCAGGACCGCGCAATAGCGGTTCAAGTCGTAGGGCTTCACGCCGCGCTCGTCCATCCACTTGCGCACGCACTTGTTCCGCACGAACTGCGTGGTACGGATAGCGTCGTCGAGCGCGGCGTATTGACACGCCGCACCCGCGAGCTTGAACTCTAGCACGATCATGTCCTAAATATGCCCTCCAGTAGATCATGTTCGCCGTCTAAGAAACACGCGTTCAGCCTAACTAGGACGCTTAGGATGCTGGCGCACCTGATGGACGCCGATTCATCCCGCGACTAAAACCGTGGGTTTTCTCGTCGGGGTTCTATAAAAAAAGGCGCGGATGTCCGGGTGCGCGCGCTCGACACGTCTTCCGACCCATCAAGGGCGCGAGCCCTCGGACATCCACACCCTGTCCGATCGCCACGACGCTCGGACAAGCGCCGTCAGCGCTCAGGCCGCACGATCGCGCGAGTCGCGCCCATGGGCGCCCCCGCTCGAACACCGACAAGGCACGCCTGCCCCGTCAATCGTGGACCGTCCAAGCCTCTCGGCCTAGTGCGTCCATATGGCGCGGGTCGCACGCGCCGGGAGGGTAGGCGGGGGCGCTCATCGCGCCTCGCGTTCGATCCCGCCGCGGCTATCCCGCTCATCGTCCGCGACGCTCCGTCGCGGTATGGTCTGTTCCCCTCGGAGCCCGGGAGCAGAGCTCTAACCGGACCCGATAGCGTCGGGGAGACGTGAGGCTATCGCGCGCATACGCGCGATCGTCGTGCTCCGGCCCGGATGGGTCGGACGCTGGCAACCTCTTCGTCTATCGACAGGTGGTGTCGATGCGTGAAGAGGTCCGCGCGGCTGACGCCGGCGACGCGATCGGAAAGGCCACGGGGATGCGCATCCCGCCAGGGAGCCGGGACGACACGCTCTCGCGCGTCGTGGGGTGGCTACCTGCTTGGCTAGGTCTTTACACCCTTATCGTACACCCGGTACCGTGCCCGTACCGTGCGCTTTCTGGCCGGTCGCGCGCCAGTGAAAGGCCAGGTCTCGCCGGTACCGTGCCCGTACCGTGCGCATTTTGAATGAAGGCGCGTTGTGAGTGGGCGCCGCGCGCTGCCATCATGCCGTTACCATGCGCTTTGCGGCATTTTACGCTCGTGAGCACCGAGGTATGCGGCGCCGGGGCAGTAGAATGACCGGGCGCTACGTCATAGTTACCTTAAAGCGAGCGATTGAGACAAGGTATCGATCGGTGATACCGCGCGCATAGACGACCCTGTTGGCGAAGTCGCCGGGCGTGTCAGGCCGCTAACGCGGCGAAGCGTGACGTGCGCGTCTTGGCGCGCGGCGTGTCCGTCCACCAATCGTCGCGCCGCTGCAAGCTAATGGCCACGGCCGTGCCCATGTGCTGCACGTTCGTTTTCCCCAACGACCGCTATCGTGAGCGCCGCATCCCGCAGCCTGTCACTCCTTGAGCGATGGTCCCCTCCACCCCGTGCCGGATGCGATAGATCTCCTTGAATTCCTCGGTC